>Ga0335072_10002440_pt1 | contig 28862 bp, 23 predicted proteins | sample Lox_Sample_21_FD_206725 | JGI IMG/M metagenome (GOLD analysis project Ga0335072, IMG submission 206725) | Soil microbial communities from Loxahatchee National Wildlife Refuge, Florida, United States - Lox_Sample_2.1 | ecosystem: Environmental > Terrestrial > Soil > Wetlands | place: USA... | reverse complement strand
GTCCGCCATGTACTGCGGCGAGCTCTCGCTGACCGTAGCGTAGTAGTGCGACCGAAAGCTGTAGTCGAGGTTCGCGCTGAGCGGTCCCATCTGCCAGTAGCCGCCGAGGTTGTACGTGAGCTTCGAGTCGCCGAGCACCGGGTTGCCGTCACCCGAAGTACCGTCGGCCAGGGTGACATTCGTGTTCACGCCGAAGCCGAGCGGCAGCGCCTGCTGCCAGGACACGGTCCCGCCTCTGATCTCCGCGGTCGTATTGAACGGCGAGGTAATCGTGAACGTCGAGTAGACCGGCGCCGTCTTCGACAGATCGCTGTTCAGGTAGCTGCCCGTGTTGGTGCCGAAATCGACGTACGACGACAGATCCATGTCGAACAGAGCGAACTCCACCATGGACTCCGGCCCGTAGTAGTACTCCATGTCGGTTTGGAAGACGGCGCCCTTCACGGGCCTGAGGTTCGCGTTGCCGCCGTTGCCGGTCAGGTTGGTATCGGTCAGCTCGACGCCCGTACCGAGGGCGCTCGGGTCCGGCAGCGCCATGGTCTCGGCGGCGGAGAAGCGCGCCACCAGGTTCTTCGTCAGGTCGAACTTCAGGTTCACGCTCGGCAGAACGTTGAAGTAGCGGTTGTCGATCTCCGTCGGCGTGAAGGGGCCGAAGGCCGAGAACGTCAGCGGATTCGGGCCGCCCGACAGGTTCGCGGTCACCTCTTCCAGCGTGTTCACGATGCGCACGCCGAAGTTGCCGCTCCACTGGTCGCCGCCGATCTCCTCCATGACATAGCCGGCGAGCTCGTTCTCCACCGTGCTGAAGGAGTCCAGCCAGTAGTAACGGGAGCCGTTCACGTCGGGCGTCAGCGCGGCCGCGTCGTAGGCGTCGATCGCACCCTGCGAGTACCTGAAGATGTTGCCGCCCCACGGGCTGCTGCCGAGTCCCGACTGGAAGTTGCTCGGGTATTCGCCGCCGCTGTAGGAAGGCATGTTCGACCAGCAGTAGGACGTGCAGCCATCATCCGCGGTGAACTGGCCGTCACGCGAATGATGCGAGAAGCGCACGCCTGCCTTGAGGTCCTCGAGCATTCCGGTGCCCTGCTTGAAGGTGGCATCGAGCTTGGCGTACGTCTCCTTGTCCACGGAGTCGTCGATGTCGTCCCACGCCCAGCTGGTGCCGACGTTGTTCACGCCGTTCACACCCGGGCTGTTCGTGGCGAGGCCGGGAAAGCTTACCGTCGCCAAATTGGTGTAGCCGTTGAATGTGTAGGAAGCGCCATTTCCGCCCTGCCACTCGTACGCCGGCGCGTAGGTCGTGCGGCCGGCTCCGAGGGTCCAACCCGCCTGTCCGTCGATGATCAGGTTGTCGGTCGCGTCGAGCTTGGCGTCGAGGTTGATGAACGATGAGTCCGCGGTGGTGCCCGGACGTGTGATCTGGTCATATACGACGGCGGCGGGCGCGCCGGCCTGAGTCGGCCAGGTGGCGGAAGTAAGCGTTCCATTCTGCACCGTCAGCGCCGTCGGTACATAGTTCGGCTCGACGACGTGGCCCCAGAACATGTAGTTGTCGTTGGTGTTGCCGGCATCCATGTACGAGAAGAATCCCGTGAGGTCGAGCGAAAGAGCGTCGCTCGGCTTGGCCTGGATGTCGATCAGGCCGCCCTTCTTGGTCTGGGTCTGCAGGAAGAGCGTCTGGCCGAGGAGCGTCGGGTAGAGAGCGCCGGTGGCATCCGGCAGGCTGGGGTTCTGCTCCTGCCAGCCCACGATGGCCGGCGTCGTCGAGGTGGCGGGACATCCCACCGCGGTGCAGTGCGGTACCGCGGCGTAACCCAGCTCCTCCTGCGCATCGCGCCGCAGGTCCTGCTTGTCGTAGAACACCATGCCCAGCACGCCGAAGCTGCCGTTGTTCCACTGCGCCATCAGCTGACCCTGCGGGTCGGTCTTGCTCGGCAGATCGGAGTACTCGGCGCCGCCGTTCACGTAGCCGGAGAATCCTTCCTTGAAATCGAACGGATGCTTGGTCTGGATATCGACCGAGCCGGAGACGCCGCCCTCGACCATGTCGGCGGTCTGGGCCAGATTCACCACCGTCTGGCCGACCATCTCGGAAGGCAGCAGGTCGTAGCTCACGCTGCGTCCAACGGTCTCATACTGGTCTTCGATGAACCAGTCACCCGTCGATACGAAATGACCGTCGATGGTCGTCTGGGTGAGGCTGTTCGGCGTGCCGCGCAGGCTGATGCGGTCGTTCTCCGCAAAAGCGCCCTCACCGGCCGTGGACGAGGAGGTGTCGACGCCCGGGAGTGTCTGCAGGACGTCGGCGACGTTCTTCGCAGGCAGCTTGCCGACATCCTCGGCAGTGGCCACCTCCGTCATGTTCGTCGCGCGGCGCTTCGACGCCAGCGATGCCTTCACCGAGTACCGGGGACCGGTGACGACGATCTCCTGCAGCGTCGTGTCGCTCGAATCAGTCTTGTTCGAATCGCTCGCCGATGCAGTAGTCTGTTGTGCAAATGCCGCATTGCCGCCGAACAGTGCCATTGCGACGGCGGTGCCGACCAACGTAGACCTTGAGATTCTCATGACTCTTCTCTCACCCCGATGTTGTCGTTTACGCGAGACCGCCCCATGTCAGCGGGAGGGACCATTTAAATGCCACTATAGTACCAATACTGACAAAATGCTATCCCAATAGAGACCAGTCATATGAATGATATATTTCTCGCGTATATACAGTAACTTATCATTGACACCCTTGACGTCCTGGCACAAACTGGTCTTGTATTGGTAATGTTGCAGACGAATCATCCGCGCATGGGAGAGTTGCTTTGACGCTGTCGCAGACGCTGGGCAAATTGGACGAAGCCAGCTCTCTCCCGCTTTATCTGCAGCTGCAGCGCGCCCTGCGCCAGGCGATCGAGAGCCGGGTACTGGGTCCTGACGATGCCCTGCCCCCGGAGCGGGATCTCGCCACCGACTTTCACGTCTCGCGCATCACCGTCCGCAAGGCGATCGACGGCCTGATCGGCGAAGGAATGCTGGTGCGGCGCCAGGGCTCGGGCACGTTCGTTTCCGCGCGGGTCGAGAAGAACTTTTCCAAGCTGACCTCGTTCTCCGAGGATATGCGCGCCCGCGGCCGCACTCCCCGCAGCGTATGGCTGAAGAAGTCCGCCGGCAGCGTGACGCCGGAGGAGGCTCTGGCGCTGCGGTCGAGTCCCGGTACGCCCGTCTATCGCTTCCATCGCATCCGCTTCGCCGATGACGCGCCGATGTGCGTCGAATACGCGACCGTGCTCGCCTCCTGCCTGCCCTCTCTCGAGGCCGTGGAATCCTCCTTGTACGAGGCGTTGCAGCGCGCGGGCAACCGGCCCGCGCGGGCGCTGCAGCGCCTGCGCGCGGTGCTCTTCACCGCCGAGCAGGCGGAGCTGCTGCAGGCGAAAGAGAAGGATGCGGGGCTGCTGGTGGAGCGGCTCGGATTCCTGAAGGACGGCCGCGTGGTGGAGTCCACCCAGTCCTATTTTCGCGGCGACACGTACGACTTCGTCGCGGAGTTGAGTGTGTCGTCGTGAACGCGCGCGAGATGACGACCCGGATGCACATCGAGGCCGGGCAGGCCGCGCAGGTGGTGCGCGATCAGCTCTTCGCCAACGCGCAGGAGATGGAGTGGCTCGGCGAGCGCCTGCGGCTGCTTGCGCCGCGCGCCGTCGTCACCTGCGCGCGCGGCAGCTCCGACCATGCCGCGACGTTCGCCAAGTACCTCATCGAGACGCGCCTCGGCGTGTTGACCTCCTCCGCCGCGCCTTCCGTCAGCTCCATCTACGACACCCGCCCCGACCTCACCAACTCGGTGTGCCTGGCGATCTCGCAGTCGGGCGCGAGCCCCGATCTGCTGGCTGCCGTGGGCAAGGCGCGCGAAGCGGGCGCGCTGATCGTGTCGCTGGTCAACGCTCCGGACTCCCCGCTGGCGCAGCGCTCCGACCACGTGGTGCCGCTCTGCGCCGGCCCCGAGACCAGCGTCGCGGCCACCAAATCCTTCATTGCCTCGCTCGCCGCCATCATCCACCTGGTGTCCTGCTGGGCCGAGGATCGCGAGCTCTCAGGCGAGATCCGCAAGGCGCCGCGGCACCTCGAGCGGGCCTGGAGTCTCGATTGGAGCGCGGCCGTGGAGCACCTGAAGCCGGCGGCCGATCTTTTCGTCGTCGGCCGCGGCATGGGACTCGGGGTGGCGCAGGAGGCGGCGCTCAAGCTCAAAGAGACCTGCGCGCTGCACGCGGAGGCGGTGAGCGCCGCGGAGTTGCGTCACGGCCCCATGGCGCTGGTGCGCCCCGGCTTCCCGGTGTTGGTTTTATCGCAGAACGACGAGGCCCGCGCCGGCGTCGAGGTGCTCGCCGGCGAGCTCGTGGCGCGCAGGGCCGATGTCATGATCGCAGGCTCCCGGTGTCAGGGCGCCCTGCATCTCGCCTCGGAGCCCGCGCATCCCGTGATCGAGCCCATGCTGATCGCACAGACCTTCTACCGCATGGCGAACGCGCTGTCGCTCGCCCGCGGCCTCGATCCCGACCGCCCCCCGAACCTGAGAAAAGTGACCGAGACTGTTTGATGCCCATTGCGCTTCACAACGGGCGGGTGCTGCGCGGGCAGGCGCTCGTCGAAGGCCAGTGCGTGCTGCTCGAGGGCGGCCGCATTCTCGACATCGTGCCGGAGAATCATCCCAGCGTCCGCGGCGCGAGCCGCCGCGACCTGCGGGGCAATATGCTGCTGCCGGGATTCATCGATTCGCAGGTGAATGGCGGCGGCGGAGTGCTCTTCAATGACTCGCCGAGCGTCGAGGCCATCAGGCAGATCGGACGCGCTCACCGGCGCTTCGGTACCACGAGCTTCATGCCGACGCTGATCAGCGCCGATCTCGACGTCGTCGCGCGCGCAATCGCTGCTGCGCGCGGCGCGATCGAGGCCCGCGTCCCCGGGGTGCTCGGCATCCACATCGAAGGGCCCTTTCTCAACGTGGAGCGCAAGGGCGTTCACGACCCGGCGAAACTGCGCGAGCTCGATGTCGGCGCCGTGGGCTTGCTGACCTCCCTGGGTATCGGGCGCACCCTGGTGACGCTCGCGCCGGAGATGACCAAGCCCGGGATCATTCAAAAGCTCGCCGCCGCCGGCGTCATCGTCTCCGCCGGTCACACCAACGCCACCTACGCGGAGGTGGTTGCCGCGCTGCATCACGGCCTCACCGGCTTTACGCATCTCTTCAATGCCATGTCGCAGCTCACCGGCCGCGAGCCCGGCGTGGTCGGGGCCGCGCTCGAGAACCTCGACAGCTGGTGCGGCATCATCGTCGACGGTCAGCATATCTCGCCAGTCGTCCTTCGTCTCGCGATGCGTTGCAAGCCATCGACCCGATTCATGCTGGTCACCGACGCCATGCCGAGCGTAGGCACCGACGTCCGCTCGTTCAAGCTCGAGGGCCGTGACATCACCGTCTCAGGCAGCGTTTGCATCGACGAAGACGGCCGTCTCGCCGGGTCCAACATCGACATGGCGAGCTGCGTGCGCAACGCCGTGAACCTCCTCGGGGTCTCCCTGCCGGAAGCCGTACGCATGGCGAGCCTCCATCCCGCCGAGTTCCTCGGCCTGGCCGACCAGCTCGGCCGTATCGAGCGCGGCTATCGGGCCAATCTCGTGCTCGCCGACGACAAGCTCAACGTCCTGGAAACCTGGATCGACGGGCAAACCGCCGCCGGCTGAGCATTGCAGGCGCACGGCTTGCTCCGCCAGCGGTCAGAGCCGCACCCACCAGGGCCCGCGCGGCGCGGGCCTGGCCGCGGCAGGAGGAGATTGGCCGATGACTCATTCGCAGCAGATCCAGGCACTTCGCGAGCGCGCCCGCCAGCACATCTCGCAAGGGGCGGTGACTCCGGACTACCAGCTCGACCGCGAGAATTCGATCCGGATCCTCAACGAGGCGCTGGCCACGGAGCTCGTCTGCACGCTCCGCTACCAGTTCCATTACTTCATGGCGACCGGCATCCACTCGCAGGCCGTCAAGCAGGAGTTCAAGGAGCACGCGCGCGAGGAGCAGGAGCATGCCGAGCGCATCGCGGAGCGGATCAAGCAGCTCGGCGGCAAGCCGATGATGAATCCCGCTCACCTGACGGACCTGAGTCACAGCGAGTACCGTGAAGGCACCTCGCTCGCGGACATGATCCGCGAGGATCTGATCGCCGAGCGCATCGCGGTCGAGAGCTACCGCGAGATGATCCGCTATTTCGGCGAGCGCGACCCCACCTCACGGGTGATGATGGAGGAGATCCTCGCCAAGGAGGAAGAGCACGCGGATGAGCTGACCGACCTCCTGTTCGCGGTCGAGCCCGCCACGGGCGAGGGCGCGAGGCCGCTTTACTTCGCCGACGAGGTCCCCGCCGCCAAGAGCGCGGGCGATGCGCACCGCGAGAGCCCGCAGGGCCGCGGCGCCGGCGGGGGATCCAAGAAGCCGAGCTAGGCGGCAGCCTCAGCCGACGCGGCGCAGCCGCTCGCGCCGGCCGTAGCGCTCGGCCATCTTCTCCAGGGGCAGCGGCCGGATGCGCGATGCCTGTCCCGCACAGCCGAAGGCCTCGAATCGCGCCTTGCAGATCTCGCGCGCCGCTGCCGTCGCCGCCTTGAGGAACCGGCGCGGATCGAAGTCGGCGGGCTGGGTGGCGAGCGAACGCCGCGCCGCAGCGGTCATGGCGATGCGGATGTCGGTATCGATGTTCACCTTGCGCACACCGTGGCGGATGCCGGCCTGGATCTCCTCGACCGGAACGCCGTAAGTCTCCGGGATGTCGCCGCCATACTGGCGCAACAGCGCCAGCCATTCCTGGGGAACGGACGAGGAGCCGTGCATGACGAGATGGGTGTCGGGAACCGCGCGGTGAATCTCCTCGATGCGCGCGATCGCCAGCACTTCCCGCGTCGGCTGGCGGGAGAACTTGTATGCGCCGTGGGAGGTGCCGATCGCGATGGCGAGCGCGTCCACCCCGGTGCGCTCGACGAAGTCGGCGGCCTGGACGGGGTCCGTCAGCAGCTGGTCGCGGGTGAGCGTTCCCTCGGCCCCCACTCCGTCCTCCTCCCCGGCTACGCCGGACTCCAGCGACCCCAGGCAGCCGAGCTCGCCCTCGACCGACACGCCGACGGCATGGGCCATGTCGGCCACGCGGGCCGTGACCTCCACGTTGTATTCGTAGGGCGCCGGTGTCTTCATGTCCTCCCGCAGCGACCCGTCCATCATCACACTGGTGAATCCCGAGCGGATGGATGCCTGGCAGACCGCCGGGCTCGCGCCATGATCCTGGTGCATCACCAGCGGAATCTGCGGCCAGGCCTCGACCGCCGCCTGCGCGATGTGGCGCAGGAACGGCTCGCCCGCGTAGCCGCGCGCGCCGGCGGATGCCTGCAGTATCGCCGGGCTGTCGGTCTCCGCCGCCGCCTGCATGATCGCCTGCACCTGCTCCATGTTGTTGATGTTGAAAGCCGGGACGCCGTAGCCGAACTCGGCCGCATGATCGAGGAGCTGCCGGAGCGAAATGAATGCCATGCCGTTCTCCAAAGGTCGGTGTAAGGGGTCATGCAGAATGGGCGAGCCGCGGCTGCGTCGCGGCATGGAAGATCGCGAGCTGCTCGAGCCCGAGATACGGCGCGCCGATGCGCCACGCATCAGCCGCCCCGAGCGGCGAGGCAGGGTCCGCCAACCCGGGCAGCACGAGGTCTGCCGCGGCGAAGTCCTGGCCCTGGGTCCAGTCGCTCGGGGTCGCCACGGTGAGAAGTCCGGCCGCTTTCGCGGACGCGACACCGATTGCCGAGTCCTCGAACGCAACGGCCCGCCGGGCGGGGACGCCGAGCCGGCTGAGCGCGAGCATGTATATGTCGGGAGCCGGTTTCTTGTGCGGCACCGCATCGCCGGTGGCGATGACACTGAAACCCGCGAGACCCTCGTAGCCCAACGTCCCCTCGAGAAGCGCAGACACGTTTTCGGGCGATGTCGTCGAGGCGATGGCCAGCCGCACGCCCGCGTCACGCGCCTCGCTCATCAGCCTGCGCACTCCGGATCGGACCGGCACTTTGCCGAGCTTTATCCTTTCGAGATAAAAGGACGTCTTGGTGGCATGCAGCCGCGGAATCAGGCCGTGCAACCGGCGGCGGTCGCCGTGGCTGAGGCGTGCCCGCTCGAAGAAGGCGCCGAGCCGCTCCTTGCCCCCCGTCACCTGCAGGAGGTCGCGATAGACCTCCCGGCTCCAGCAGAAATCGAGCTCGTGTGCGCGGAAGGCGTCGTTGAAGGACTGGCGGTGCGCTTCCTCCGTGTCCGCGAGCGTGCCATCGACGTCGAAAATCAAGGCTTCAATCCGCATGTCTATCGCTCGATCTCTTGAGCCGTGCCGCTGGCCGTCCTTGGCGGCAGGGCCCCCCGCCCGAGCGAGGACACGTTAAGTGTCCTCGCTGAAAGCACGGGCTCGCCCGCGCTCGCGCGCGAGGCAATCCTTGCGCCGCTCCATCAGCCTCCAGATCATGGGCGTGAAGATGAGCTGCATCGCCAGATCCATCTTGCCGCCCGGGCAGACGATGGTGTTGGGCCGCGACATGAAGGAGTCGTGCAGCATCGAGAGCAGGTAGGGAAAATCGATCCCGCGCGGATCCTGGAAGCGGATGACCAGGAACGATTCGTCGGGCGTCGGGATGAACCGCGCGATGAAGGGATTCGACGTATCGACGACCGGCACGCGCTGGAAGTTGATGTGGGTGCGCGAGAACTGCGGACAGATGTAGCTGACGTAGTCCGGCATCCGGCGCAGGATGGTGTCGGTGACTGCTTCGGCGGAATAGCCGCGGGTCGACTTGTCGCGGTGCAGCTTCTGGATCCACTCCAGGTTGATGACCGGTGTGACGCCTATCAGCAGATCCACGTGCTGCGCGACGTCCACCTCATCCGTCACCACCGCACCGTGCAGTCCTTCATAGAAAAGCAGGTCCGTGTCGCCCGCCACGTCCTCCCACTCCGTGAAGGTCCCGGCCTTCTGGCCGTGGCGCGCAGCTTCGACGTCGTCGTGCAGGTACTTGCGCACTTTGCCGGTGCCGGCCGTTGCATAGCCCTGGAACAGATCCTCGAGCTCGGCAAACAGGTTCGCTTCCGGACCGAAGTGGCTCATCCGGTGGTCGCCGCGCGCCAGCGCGTCCGCGAGCTGCTCCCTCATCCCCGCGCGGTCGTAGCGGTGGAAGCTGTCGCCTTCGACGAACGCGGCCTTGATGCGGTCGCGGCGGAAGATCTGCTCGAACGTCTTGCTCACCGAGGTCGTGCCGGCGCCCGAGGAGCCGGTGACTGCGATGATCGGATGGCGCGCGGACATGGATCACCTCGCTCAGATGCGCTGAGTGAAGAGCCCCCGCGCGGCGAAGAGCGGCACGTCGAGCTCGAATTCGTTGTGGTCGCGGTGATAGCGCTCGATGCGCTCGACCTCCGAGCGCGCGCCGAACACGAAGCTGACGCGCTGGTGCAGACTCTCGGGGACGACATCGAGAATGGGCCCGTGCCCCGTGCTCGCCCGGCCGCCGGCCTGCTCGATCAGATATCCGATCGGATTCGCCTCGTAGAGCAGCCGCAGGCGCCCGGGCCTGGCCGGATCCTTGCGGTCGCGCGGATACATGAAGACGCCGCCGCGCATGAGGATGCGGTGCGTCTCCGCCACCAGCGAGGCGATCCACCGCATGTTGAAGTCCGTACCGCGCGGCCCGCTCTGTCCCGCCAGGCACTCGTTCACGTAGCGCCGGATCGCCGGCTCCCAGTGGCGGGAGTTGGAGGCATTGATGGCGAATTCGGCGGTGGTCTCGGGCACGCGCAGATTCGGGTGGGTCAGCATGAATTCCCCGATCTCCTTGTCGAGCGTGAAGCCGTTGACGCCGCTGCCGGTCGACAGCACCAGCATGGTCGCCGGCCCGTAGATCGCATAGCCCGCGCACACCTGCGCGCTGCCCGGCTGCAGGAAATCCGCCGCGGCCGGCTCGCAGATCCCCTCCGGACACTTCAATACGGAGAAAATGCTGCCGACGGAAACGTTGACGTCGATGTTGGACGATCCGTCGAGGGGATCGAAAAGCAACAGATAACGCCCGCGGGGATAGGCGGTGGGTATGGCGTACGGCTGCTCCTGCTCCTCGGAGAGCATCCCGGCGAGCTGGCCGCCCCACTCGTTGGTGCGCACGAAGATCTCGTTTGCGAGCACGTCGAGCTTCATCTGCGTCTCGCCCTGGACATTGACGCTGCCCGCTTCGCCGAGCGCATTCGCCAGCGCGCCCTTGCCTATCAGCATCGCAATCCGCTTGCATGCCAGGCGGACATCGTTGACGAGCGCGGTGAAGCTCCCGACCGGCCCGCTCACCCCTGCCGCCGCATTGAGCCGCCGCTGCTCCTCGATGAGGAATCTGGTGATCGTGCCGGTGGTCATGGTCGTCGCCCCCTCAGGCGTTTGCAGAAAACACTCGACTCGCCCGTATGTCGGGTTCTTCGATGGTCTCGAGCTCCTGCCGGCAGATGGTGCCGCCCCTGCGCTCGAACAGCCGGCTCGCCTGCCGCAGGCGCGCCCGATCGAGCGCGTTCCTGATGGACCGCGCGTTGGCGAAGTGCGGCTGCGCGCGCCGCTTCTCGATGTACTCCTGCAGCGCCTCGTCCGCCGGCGCGCTCAACCGATACTGCATCTGCTGCAGCATCAGCCTCGCGATCGCGACCAGCTCCGCCGCCGTGTAGTCCGGGAAGTCGATATGGTGCGCAATCCGCGACGACATCCCCGGATTGCTGCGGAAGAACGTCTCCATGCGGTCCTTGTACCCGGCCAGGATCACGACCAGGTCGTCGCGCTGGTTCTCCATCACCTGCAGCAGGATCTCGATCGCCTCCTGGCCGTAGTCGCGCTCGTTCTCGGGGCGGTAGAGGTAGTACGCCTCGTCGATGAAGAGGACGCCGCCCATCGCCCGCTTCAGCACCTCGCGCGTCTTCGGCGCCGTATGCCCGATGTACTGCCCGACGAGATCGTCGCGCGTGACGGCCACGAGGTGGCCTTTGCGTACGTAGCCGAGGCGATGGAGGATCTCCGCCATGCGCATCGCCACCGTGGTCTTGCCGGTGCCGGGGTTGCCCGTGAAGGACATGTGCAGCGCCGGCGGACCGGAGGAGAGTCCGACCGCACGGCGCAGCTTGTCGATGAGCAGCAGCGCCGCGATGTCGCGGATGCGGCTCTTGACCGGCGCCAGCCCAACGAGCTCGCGCTCGAGGCTGTCCAACACCTCGCCGACGTGCGAGTCGCGGTACGCCGCCTCGAGGTCGGGAGACTCATCGATCTGCGCGTTCATGGCCGGCGCTCAATACCGCTCGCCCTCCGGGCGCTCCGTCGCGTACGCGCGCGTCGTGTAGCGCACGCTGCGGCCCGGTCCCTCCTGGCGCAGCAGGCCGAATCCCGGCTCGATGGCCGGCCGGCCGACGATGAACGACAGCCGCAGCGACTCCCGCCCGCGCGTCGAATCGAACGCGTTGACCTTGATGTAGTGGTTGGGAAACGTCTTGCGGCACGCGTTCACCTCAGTCATGACGCCGGCGGCGTCGTGGATGTCGAACATCGGCGTGCCGAACATCTCCCAGTAGGTGTTGCGCGGATGCGGGTCGTCCGTGTATTCGACGGACACCGCCCAGCCGTTGCCGAGGCAATACTCGATCTGACTGGCGATCTGCCGGTCGGTCAGGTCGGGCAGGAAGGAGAAGGTGCCTTGGGTGACTCTCATGATGGCTCCTCAGGCTACGGCCGGCGTCGGCACGAAATCGGGTGTATCGGTGCTCGCGTAGTTGAAGGTCACCTCGCCCCAGACATCGAGCGCCGCCTTGAGGGGCGCGCAGTCGCGGGCGGCGGCGGCGAGAATCCCCGGTCCTTCGTTCCAGATGTCCCGGCCCTCGTTGCGCGCGAGGACCATGGCCTCGAGCGCCACGCGGTTGGCGACCGCGCCGGCGGCGATGCCCATCGGGTGGCCGATCGTGCCGCCGCCGAACTGCAGCACCACGTCCTCGCCCAGATAGTGCAGCAGCTGATGCATCTGCCCGGCGTGGATGCCGCCGGAGGCGACCGGCATCACGCCGTGCAGGCCGGCCCAGTCCTGCTCGAAGAAGATGCCGCGCGGCAGGTCGAGCGCGTTGCGCCCTTCGCGCAGCACGTTGTAGAAGCCCTGCACGGAGTTGGGATCGCCCTCGAGCTTGCCCACCACCGTGCCGGCGTGTATGTGGTCGACGCCGGCGAGGCGCATCCATTTCGAGATCACCCGGAAGGAGACGCCGTGGTTCTTCTGGCGGGTATAGGTGGAGTGCCCGGCGCGATGCAGGTGCAGGATCATGTCGTTGCGGCGCGCCCAGCGCGACATCGACTGGATGGCGGTGTAGCCGATCACGAGGTCGATCATGACGATCACCGAGCCGAGCTCCTTGGCGAACTCCGCCCGCTCGTACATGTCCTCCAGGGTGCCGGCGGTGACGTTGAGGTAGGTCCCCTTGACCTCGCCGGTGGCGGCCTGCGCGCGGTTGACCGCTTCCATGCAGTAGAGGAAGCGGTCGCGCCAGTGCATGAACGGCTGCGAGTTGATGTTCTCGTCGTCCTTGGTGAAATCGAGCCCGCCCTTCAGCGCCTCATAGACCACGCGGCCGTAATTCTTGCCCGAGAGCCCGAGTTTCGGCTTGACGGTGGCGCCGAGCAGCGGCCGGCCGAACTTGTCGAGCCGCTCGCGCTCGACCACGATCCCGGTCGGCGGCCCGGCGAAGGTCTTCACGTAGGCGGCGGGGAAGCGCATGTCCTCGAGCCGCAGCGCCTTCAGCGGCTTGAAGCCGAAGACGTTGCCGATGACCGAGGCGCTCAGGTTGGCGATGGACCCCGGCTCGAAGAGGTCGAGGTCGTAGGCGATGTAGGCGAAATACTGGCCGGGCGCGCCGGGAACGGGGTCCACCCGGTACGCCTTGGCCCGGTAACGGTCGCAGGCCGTCAGCCGGTCCGTCCAGACGACAGTCCAGGTTGCCGTCGAGGACTCGCCCGCCACCGCGGCAGCGGCTTCCTCCGGCTCCACCCCTTCCTGCGGGGTGATGCGGAAGAGCGCCAGCACGTCGGTCGCGGCCGGCGTGTACTCCGGGTTCCAGTAACCCATCTGCGCGTACTTCAGCACGCCCGGGCGGTAGCGCGCGGCGCCGGTCTTGGCTCGCTTGGTCTCGTCGAGGACTCTCATGCGGGGCTCCCACGAAGGCTGCGATTGGGTACGCCACGATCCTCGGGCTTGATTTCCATTAGGTCCAGTTAGATATTATTGCCGTTTCAATAAGAGTTTCTTATGGATGCGTAACGTAACGCTCAGACAAATGCGCGTCTTCGCCGCGGTGGCGCGCCACCTGTCCTTCACCCGGGCGGCGCAGGAGCTGCACCTGACCCAGCCGGCCGTCTCCCAGCAGGTGAGCCTCCTCGAGGCGGAAGTCGGCATGCCGCTCTTCGAGCAGATCGGCCGCCGGATCCGGCTCGCGCCCGCCGGCCTGGAGCTGCTGCGCTACGCGACCCAGGTGACGGAGCTGCTGCGCGAGGCCGGCGAGACGCTCGCCGCGATGCGCGGCTTGAAGCGCGGCGTGTTGAAACTCGGAGCGGTGAGCACGGCGAAGTATTTCGCCCCGACGCTCCTCTCGGACTTCACGCCCGCCTACCCGGAGGTGGCGATCAAGTTCACCGTGGCCAACCGCGAGGACATCGTGAAGCTGCTCGCCGCCAACGAGCTCGACCTCGTCATCATGGGGCGCCCGCCGCGGGAGCTCGACACCACGGCGGAGCCCTTCGCCCGCCATCCGTTCGTGATCATCGCCTCCCCCGGCCATCCGCTCGTGCGCCGCCATCGCATCCCGCTCAAGTCGCTGGCGCGCGAGAGCTTCATCATCCGCGAACAGGGATCGGGTACGCGCGCCTCCATGGAGCACGTCTTTCGCGAGCGCGGGGTGACGTTTCGCGCCTCCATGGAGGTGAGCAGCAACGAGACCATCAAACAGGCGGTGATGGCCGGCATGGGGCTCAGCTTCATCTCCTCGCACACCATCGGACTCGAGTCCGCGACCGGCAGGCTCGCGGTCCTCGATGTCGTCGGACTGCCGATCGTGCGCGACTGGTATGTGATCCACCTGCGCGAGAAGATCCTCTCGCCCATCGCCGCCGCGTTTCGCGCCTACCTGCTGGACAACGGCGCGCGCGTCATCCTGGAGACGGTCGGCGACGTCGCGAAGCCGCGCCGTAGGTAATTCGTTGCAATACAAGGACAATCGCTCACAATCCGCATCCTCCCGCTCTCCAGAATCGCCGACTGCGAGGAGAGCTCATGACACATCACTTCGAGATCCTGCGTCCCTGGGTGCGCGGCGGTTTCCTGCTGACACCGCTGCTGTTGCTCGCAGGCTGCGGCGGCAGCGACAACGCCGCGATCCGCGTACTCAACGTCAGCCAGGATTACACTGCCATCAACGTCTTCGACGGCAGCACCAGCACCGACCCCACCGTCGCGGACGTCACCTCCGGCACGCTCAGCAGCTATTCCGGCATCTCCTCCGGCTCGCAGACGCTCTATTTCACGGAGGGCGGCAATACTCAGACTTCGTCCCTCGCCTCGGAGACGGAGTCGTTCACGACGGGTGAGCATCGGACCTACGTCACTTACGGAGACAACGGAGAGTTCGGCGAGTATGAGATCGACGAGAACCAGGCGGCCCCGGGCGGCAGCGACGCCAGTGTCGAAGTGCTCGATACGGCCAGCGATGCAGGCGGCCTCGACGTGTACTTCGCCAGCTCCGCCTCGCTCACCGGCGCATCCCCCAATTTCACCGGCCTCGTGGCCGGCAAGGCAACCTCCTTCACGTCCGTCGCGTCCGGCACGTATCAGCTGATCGTCACCGGGACGGGAAACGATGCGGACGTGCGCCTGCAGGTCCCGAGCGTCGTCCTCGACGGCGGTGAGGTCGTCACGATAGTGCTCACGGAAAGCGCGGGCGGATACCTGGTCAACGCCTACCTCCTGCCGCAGGGGGGCTCGCTCACCACCGATCTGAATCCCAACGCCAGGATTCGGGCGGTAGTGGGATTGACCAGCGGCTCCGACATCTCCGCGACCGTGGGATCGACTGCCGTCATCACCAACGCGTCGCCTGCTTCGGTCGGGACATATCAGATGGTGCCGGTCGGAAGCGGAACGGTCCCGGTGTCGGTGACCGTCGGCGGCGTAGGGGTCTCCGCGCCGGAGCAGGCGCTGGCCGCAGGTCAGGACTACACGCTGCTCATCTACCAGGGAACGGACGGCATCGAGGAGAACTGGCTGGTCGACATCAATCGGCTGCCGGCCGGCGGTGATGCCAGCCTGCGGCTGGTGCACGCCATGTCCGGACTGACGGATCCCATCTCGCTGGCGGTGGATTCCGTCCCGGCATTCACCGACGTGTCACAGGGCGAGGCCTCGAGCTACGACACCGGCATCGCAGCCGGCGCGACGACCACGCTCAGCGTCACCGATACGACGACATCGCAGCTGCTCTACTCGCAGAGCGCGGCCACGCTGGCGTCGCAGGGCGTTTACACACTCTTCATGTTCGGCAGCGCCTCGTCGGCGGCCGGCACGCTGAGCGAAGACCGGTAGGAAGGCCGATAGCTGGCTGTCCATGAACGAGCGTTCACCCCGAATCATGAAGCGGCCCGAGCCGGTGGCAGGCACAGGGAGGTGCCCCGCCGCCGCAGGTGGCGGAGCCGCGGGCAAAAACCACGCTTTTTGCCTGCGGCGCGCTGCGCGGGGCAGGATGCCCCGATCCAGCGCTTCACACTAGTGGAGAATCCGCTCCGGCTCGCCGCCCGCATCCGCCGCCAGCGTCGGCACGTCCGCCCAGGGCTTCAACACGACTTTGATGCAGCTGTCCTGCTTGTCGCGGAACATGCGATAGGCGCGCGGCGCATCCGCGAGAGCGAGCCGGTGAGTGACCACGAAGCCCGGGTCGATGGCGCCTTTCTCGATCAGCCCGAGCAACGGCTTCAGGTACCGCTGCACGTGCGTCTGGCCCGACTTCACGGTCAGCGCCTTGTTGACGAGGGCACCCAAGGGGATCTTGTCGACCAGGCCGCCGTAAACGCCGGGGATGGAGACGGTGCCGCCATTGCGGCAGGCCATCAGCGCCTGGCGCAATGCCGGCGGCCGATCCGACTGCAGCATGAGCGTCTGTTTCAGGCGGTCGTAGCTGCCGAATGCGCCATGGGCGTGGCCCTCCATGCCCACGGCGTCGATGCAGGCGTCGGGTCCCCGTCCCCCGGTCATGACCTCCAACGCCTCTCGCACGTCGACCTGATCGTAATTCAGCGTCTCCGCATCCGCCCATTGACTGGCCTTGCGCAACCTGGCGGGAAAGCGGTCGATGGCGATCACCCGCTCGGCGCCGAGGAGCCGCGCGCTCTTGATGGCGAAGAGGCCCACCGGCCCGCAGCCCCACACGGCAACGGTGTCACCGCCGCGGATGCCGCACTGCTCCGCCGCCATGTAACCCGTCGGGAACACGTCCGAGAGGAGGAGCACCTGCTCGTCACTCAGATCCTCCGGGACCTTGATGGGACCGACGTCGGCAAAGGGTATGCGCGCGTACTGCGCCTGGCCCCCGGCGTAGCCGCCGAGGATATGCGAGTAACCGTAGAGTCCCGCCGGCGAGTGGCCCCAGAGCTTCTCGGCGAGCCAGGCGTTGGGGTTGGAATTCTCGCAGAGAGAATGCAGCGACTGCCGGCAGAAGAAGCATCCGCCGCAGGAAATCGGGAACGGGTTGACCACGCGGTCGCCGACCTGGAGGTTCCTGACCTCGGGACCGGCTTCCACGACCTCGCCCATGAACTCGTGGCCGAGGATGTCGCCCGGCAGCATTCCCGGGATGTAGCCGTCGTAGATGTGCAGGTCGGAGCCGCAGATCGCCGTCGAGGTGATGCGTACGATGGCATCGCGCGGATTGAGGATCTTCGGGTCCGGGACGTTCTCCACCCGCAGCTGCTCTCTGCCGTACCAGACGTTCGCTTTCATCAGGAGAGTCCCCACTGCTGGGCGAACCGCCCGAAGAGACTCCGCCGTCCCGTCGGCTGGCCGCGCGTGGTCGGGATCTCGCCCGTCTCCATCACCTGCTTGAAGCGCCGCAGGTCCTCGCGGATACGCGACTGCGGATCATGGCCGAGCAGCCTGACCAGGCTGCCGCCGAGGGCGCCGCCGCGCGGGCTGTAGTGCAGGCTGACGCGCACGATCGTGCCGCGGCCGCCCGCGGCCTCGAATCTGACCGAGCCGGCGTTGGCCGCTCCCGAGTCGTCCGATGTCCGCCACTGGATCTCCTCGCCCGGGCGGTCGGCGATGATCTCCGCCGTCCACTCCAGGCGCATCGCCATCGGACCCTTGGCGATCCAACGCGAGCGCCGCTCATCGAGCGGCCGTACCGATTCCAGGCTGTGCATGAAGCGCGGCAGGTTCTCGAAGCTGCGCCAGAAGCGGTAGCACTCCTCGGGCGACCTGTTGATGGCGATGCTGCGCTCGAGATAGATGTCGGTCCGCCCCGAACCGCCGGGCACGGCGCGCCCCGCCCTGCTGCCCGTCACCCGGGCCGCGGCCAGCAGATCGAGCGCGGTGACGCCCGCGACGGCGGCGAGCGCGACGGCGGCCCTGCCGCGCCTGCCCCGGCCGGCCAGGGCGATGGACAGTGCCGCCAGATCGAAGGTGTCGCCCACGACACGCGTCCACAGCCAGGGCGCGCGGTCGCGTTGAGTGAGAATGCCGATGCCGGCGGCGAGATCCCTCGTTCCCATCATGCGCATGAGGGTGGGACTGCGCAGGCCGCTCAGCCAGCAGAGCGCCCGCGGAGCGGCAATGGCGGCCATTCCGAAGCCGATGCTGAGCCAGCCGAGACCGCGCTCGAGCGACTCCGCGGCGTCGAGCCGCGCCAAGCCGTCCTGCGGGCCGCAATGCGCAGCCGGCGCTCCCGGCTCCAGGCCGGCGATGCCCTCGGCGCGCGGCCCACTGCGTACCAAGCCCTGCAGGGTGACGTCGGTTGCCATGTGTTCTCTCTCCGGATGCCCGAACCCGCCGCCCGGGCGCGCTCGTTAACAATCCGAGAGAGACCCGGCGGTTCCGGGCCGCCGGCGCCGATCGGCTCAGCCCCTGGACGAGCCGAAGCGCCGTCCGCCGTGGGAACCGAAGCTGCGGCCGGGGGGCCGCGGATGGCGCGGGGCATGATGCTGCGGGCGCGAGCCACGCCCCGGCGGCGGTGCCGCGGGACGGGGCGCCGCACGCTGTTCCACTGTCACGGCGAATTCCGGCGTGGCGGCAACCGGCAGCGACCGGCGCAGCAGGCGCTCGATGTCCTTCAGCAGCGGGGCCTCGTCGGGCGAGACGAGCGAGATGGCACAGCCTGTGCCGCCGGCGCGGGCCGTGCGTCCGATGCGGTGAACGTAGTCTTCGGGAACATTCGGCAGCTCGTAATTGACCACGAACGGCAGCTCTTTGATGTCGAGGCCGCGCGCTGCCACTTCGGTAGCGACGAGCGCTGTGATCTTGCCCGTCTTGAATTCCGCAAGCGCCCGGACGCGTGCATTCTGGCTCTTGTTGCCGTGAATGGCCGCCGTCGCGATTCCCGCGGCAGCAAGCTGTTCGGCCAGACGGTTGGCGCCGTGCTTGGTGCGGGTAAACACCAGCACCTGGTGCCAGTCCCCGGCGCGCACGAGGTGCGCCAGGAGGTGGCGCTTGTGCTCCTTCGGCACGCGATACACCGTCTGATCGACACGGTCGGCCGTGGCGTTGCGGGGCGCGACCTCGACGCTCACCGGATCGCGCAGCAGGCGCGTCGCAAGATCGCGGATGTCGTCGGAATAAGTGGCCGAGAACATCAGGTTCTGCCGCCGCTCCGGCAGGAGCTTCAGCACCCGGCGGATGGCGTGGATGAAGCCCATGTCGAGCATGCGGTCCGCCTCGTCGAGAACGAAGTGACGCACCTCGCGCAGGTCGACGGCCCGTTGGCCGGCAAGATCGAGGAGCCGCCCGGGCGTGGCGACCAGGAGATCACAACCCGCGCGCAAGGAATCGATCTGTGGATTGATGCTGACGCCGCCGAAGACGACGCAGACGCGTGCATGGGTATGCCGGCCGTATTGGCGGGCGCTCTCCGCCACCTGCGCCGCCAGCTCCCGCGTGGGAGTGAGGACGAGCGCGCGGGGCGCGCGGCCGGCGGGGCCCTGTGCCAGCGCCTGCAGGATCGGCAGGACGAATGCGGCCGTCTTGCCGGTGCCGGTCTGCGCACCGGCCAGCACGTCGCGGCCGGCGATCACGGCGGGAATGGCCCGCACCTGAATGGGGGTCGGCGTCTCGTAGCCTTGCTCGGCCACGGCGCGCGCCAGCTCGGGCGCGAGCCCGAGTTCGGTAAAAGGCATGCTTCGGGGAACCTCTGTGTTGGCTCGCGTGAGCGAGCGGCCCGCTGGGCCTGGTGGGCATCGCCACGTATGCCGGGGCGGGGGTATGGCCGCCCGGTGGAATGCGGCGCGGACTCTACCGGCTTTCCGGCCGCGCGTCGAGCCCCGAAGATGGCTAAACTACTCGTTTTGGGCAATGTGAACGGAATGGAGGCCGGCACCTCTAACCAAGCCATACGGGGCCTCCGGGACCCGGCGCTGAGGACATGCCCATCCATCCCGTGTGAAGGGGGAGCTTTTGATGAGTCTCGACCGCGCTCGCGCAAGAACGGGCGCCTTGGGCGCTATGCGCCTCTGGATTTGCGGCTTCGTTGCGGCGCTCGCCGCTGCGCTGGCCGGCTGCAGCACCAATACGAACGTCAGCAACGGTACGCCGGTGGTGACCGTCAACGCCCAGGCGGCGCAGGCCTTCTCGACCTACGTGGTCGGGATCAGCCTCTACAGCCTGACCCGCAGCGACGGCTACGTCGCTTATCCGGCCGGCTATACGGCGGAGGAGTTCGCCGATCTGACCCAGCGGGTCGACCTCACCGAGCTGCTCAACGTGGTGGGCATTCCGACCGGCACGTATAAGCAACTCGTCATCGGCATCGACTATTCGGTCCCGATCGTCTACCTCAACGGCCAGTCGACCGCCGCCACGGTGGAGAATTCGTCCGCCACCGTGGACCCGGGCATAGTCTACGTCACCGTCAACCTCGACCCGGCGCACCCGCTCGTCCTCGGGTTCAACAAGTCGACGCCGCTGGCGCTCGATTTCAATCTGGCGGCCAGCAACGAGATCGATACCAGCACCACCCCGGCGACCGTCACGGTCAGACCGTTCGTGGAAGCGGTCTCACCGTCCAACGACACCGCTCCGGTGCGCGCGCGCGGGCTCTTCGTGGTCGCCAACACGGGGCAAAGCAACTTCGTCGAGGACGTCAGACCGTTCGAGGACAATATCTACTCGACCGTCGGCGCGCTGACAGTCAATACCACGCCGACCACATACTACAACGTCGACGGCACCGTCCTGACAGGCGCGGCGGGACTGACCGCGGTCTCGAAGCTCGCCTCGAATACACCGATAGAGGCCTACGGCGCGCTCGGCGACATGTCGACGATCACACCGGGATTCACGGCGACCCAGGTCTATGCCGGCACCGTCGTCTCCAACGGCGAATACGAGCACGTCCGCGGCATCGTCACGGGCGTAAGCGGCGACAATCTGACCGTGGAGGGTGCGACCTACCTCTATTATGAGGGTTACTGTGAAAGCAATCTGTGCTTCACGTATTACCCGACCGCCACGATCAACCTGAGCTCTTCCACCGTCGTGACGCAGGACGATGTCGACGTGGCGGCGTCGGCTCTTTCCCCGAAGTCGATCTCCGTCGGCTCGCAGATCGATGCGATCGGCCTCGGCTCGACCAGCAGCACCAACGCGCTGACGCTCGATGCCACTTCCGGACTGGTGCGGCTGCAGTCCACCCCGGTCTGGGGCACCTTGACCGCCGGCACATCGAGCTCCGCCACTCTCGACCTGCTGTCGCTGGGGAACACGGACTTCGCCGCGAGCACTTTCACGTTCGCGGGCACCGGCTCGGCTGCCGCGAGCTATGACGTCGACACCACCGGAGCGGCCACGGAGGCCGATCAGAGCGCGACCCCTGCCGGAACGCTGCTGCGGGTGGATGGCTTCCCGACACCCTACGGCACCGCGCCGCCGGACCTCGCGGCAACGGACGTGATCCCGGGCAGCTCGGAAACCGCCGACCTGGTCGTGGAGTGGAACAAGGGCGCCGGCACCACCGCCCCCTTCACCTCCTATGACACCGCGAGTCTCGCGCTCAATCTCTCCGGCGCGGACGTTGCCGAGGTTCTCGTCGGCCCGCAGTCCACGCAGCTCACCGGTACGCCGGCCATCACGATCTCCGGGGGCAATCAGTTCGCCATCGGCAATTCGACCAACGGCATCACCATGGCCAGCTCGCCCTCCGACTTCATCGGCGATCTGGGCACCAAGCTGAACGGCTCGACGGCAGTGTTCCGGGTCGTTGCCCGCGGCACCTATGACGCGGCGACCAACATCTTCACCGCCTCGCGGCTCGACGTGGCGCTCGAGTAGCCCGCAATGCCCTGGAAGCGGCGCCCCTTCGCCGGGCGCGATTGCGCCCGCGCCCTGAACATCGCGGACCTGCGCGAGATCGCGCGGCGCCGCGTGCCGGGGTTCGCCTTCGAATACGTCGAGGGCGGTGCGGAAGACGAGGCGACGCTGCGGCGGAACCGGGAGGCGTTCTCGGAGCGGCGGTTCGTGCCGCAAACCCTGGTCGACACCTCGCAGAGAAGTCTCGCCACCCCGGTCTTCGGCCGGCCGTGCGCGGCACCGCTCGTCATCGCCCCGACGGGGCTCAACGGCATGCTGCACCCGGACGGCGATATCGGGCTTGCGCGGGCGGCGGCCGCCTTCGGAATCCCATACACCCTGAGTACCCTTTCGACGACCCGGCTGGAGGACGTCGCAGCGAAAGCCGGGGGTCGGCTCTGGATGCAGCTCTACGTCATGAAGAACCGCTCGATCGCGGAAGACATCATGTCGCGCGCTGCCGCTGCAGGCTACGAGGCGTTGCTATTCACGTCCGATGCCAACGTCTTCGGCAGCAGGGAATGGGACAAGCGCAACTACTTCAAGCCCGGCAAGCCAGGGATGTCCGCTACGCTCGATGCCATGCGCCACCCGCGCTGGCTCATCGACGTGCTGCTGCGCAATGGCATTCCCCGATTCCGCAACATCGAGGCCTTCCTGCCTCCGGGGGCCGCCAGCGCGGTCGGCGGCAGCACCATCATCCCGGGAATGTTCCAGCCCACGATCACTTGGGCCGACATCGCCTGGATTCGCCGGCACTGGACGGGGAAGCTGCTCATCAAGGGCGTTCTGAGCGTCGAGGACGCCCGCCGCGCTGCCGATAACGGCTGCGACGGCATCGTCCTCACCAACCATGGGGGGCGGCAGCTCGACTCCTGCGTGGCGCCCATCGAGGTCGTCGAGGAGATCGCCGCCGCCGTCGGCGATCGCCTGACGATCGTGATCGACAGCGGCTTTCGCCGCGGCACGGACGTCGCCAAGGCACTGGCTCTGGGTGCGCACACCGTGATGATCGGGCGCGCGGCACTTTACGGCCTTGCCGCAGGCGGCGAGCATGGCGTGCGCCGGGCGCTCGACATGCTCGCCGTGGAGCTCGATCGGGTGCTCGGCCAGCTGGGCTGCCGCTCCGTGAGCGAGCTGCAGCCCTCGCTCCTGCGCTGAGCCGCTAGGCGGATATCCCCTTCGACTTGGCGACGTGGGTGGCGATGGCATCCATCAGCCCGGGCGAGAGGCAGTCATAGGGCTCGAGCTTCAGCTCCTTCAGCCGGCCGCGCACCTCTCCCATCTTCGCCGGCGGGAATCCCGCCTCGATGATCGAGGAGACGAACGCGGCGAACTCCGGAGCCGCCCAGCCCTGCTCCTTGAAGAGCTCGGGGTGCACGAAGTCGAAGCCGTAGAACGGGTGGTTCTTGTTCTCGATCCGGCCATACATGTGCACGCCGCAGCCCGTGCAGGCATGACGCTGGATCGGCGCGTTGGCGTCGACGACCTTCAGCTTCTGCCCGTTGGCGGTCACGGAAACCTTGTCGCGCCCCAGCACCGCCACCAGTGAGAAGAGCGCGCCCTGGGGCTTCCAGCACTTGCTGCAGCCGCAGACGTGGTTATAGGCGACGTTGCTCCCCAGAGTCACCGTCACGGGTGAGCTCGTGCACTTGCAGGTGAGCGTGCCGCCCGCAAACCCCGAATTGCCGGCCTTGACGCCGTGATCGACTGCCGGATGGATCGAGATGGCCATGTGTTTATCCTCGCAGGAGTTGTGGGTTCAGAATGTCACGACGGAGCGGATCGACTCGCCCTTGTGCATGAGGTCGAACGCGTCGTTGATCTTCTCGAGCGGCATCACGTGGGTGATGAGGTCATCGATGTTGATCTTCTTGTCCATGTACCAGTCGACGATCTTCGGCACGTCCGTGCGCCCTCGCGCACCGCCGAAAGCGGTGCCCTTCCATACGCGGCCCGTCACGAGCTGGAAGGGCCGGGTCTTGATCTCCTGTCCCGCCCCGGCGACGCCGATGATGACGGATACACCCCAGCCGCGGTGGCAGCACTCGAGCGCCTGGCGCATGAGGTCGACGTTACCGACGCATTCGAAGCTATAGTCCGCGCCGCCGTCCGTGAGCGCGACCAGATGCTGCACCAGGTCGCCGCCTACTTCCTTGGGATTGACGAAGTGCGTCATGCCGAAGCGCTCGGCGAGCTGCTTACGCCGTGGGTTCAGATCCACTCCGACGATCTTGTTCGCACCGACCAGCCGCGCGCCCTGGATGACGTTGAGACCGATGCCGCCGAGGCCGAACACGACCACGTTGGCGCCCGGCTCCACCTTCGCAGTATTGATGACGGCACCGACGCCCGTCGTCACCCCGCAGCCGATGTAGCAGACCTTCTCGAACGGCGCGTCCTCGCGAATCTTCGCTACGGCGATCTCCGGCAGCACGGTGAAGTTGGAGAAGGTCGAGCAGCCCATGTAGTGGTGCACCATCTCCCCGCCGATGGAGAAGCGGCTGGTGCCGTCGGGCATCAGGCCCTTGCCCTGGGTGGCGCGGATGGCCGTGCAGAGGTTCGTCTTGCGCGACAGGCAGGACTTGCACTGCCGGCATTCCGGGGTATAGAGCGGAATGACGTGATCGCCCTTCTTGACGGAGGTGACGCCCGGCCCGACGTCGACCACGATTCCGGCGCCCTCGTGACCGAAGATGGCCGGGAAGAGCCCCTCCGGATCGGCGCCCGAGCGGGTGAATTCATCCGTGTGGCAGACGCCGCTCGCTTTGATCTCGACCAGGACTTCGCCGGCCTTCGGGCCCTCCAGATCGACGGTCACGACTTCGAGCGGCTTGCCCGCCGCGTACGCAATGGCAGCCTTGGTTTTCATGCGGGTCCTCTCATTTTCGACGCTTCACGGGCGGGGTTCGCGCCGGCGAATCCGGTAGATTTTGCGCGAAGCGTGTGACAAGTCTAGCCGCGGATGCGCCAGAAGCCCCACGCGGCGCGGCCGGCGGTACCTGGGCAGGGCTGTTGTTCCAATACGGAACAAATCCCCTGTCCCGCTGTACCGCTTTCGATCCTCGGGGGAGAGGGAGAATTTCCCGTGGCATAATCCCGCACCGGGTTCTGAGGGGGACTCCATGCTGCAGCCGATCGGCAGTCACGCCCGCTATATCCAGTCCGTACTGCGGGGCACCGCGCGCGACGAGGGCTCGGGAACGCCCGACTACGTAAAGCGCTCCTGGCTGCGCTGCCTCACCCAATACCATCTCGACCCGCAGTCCCAGCGGGAGCCCTACGTGCTCCCCCGCGACGAGCGGCTGGCGCGCAAGGAGCGCAACCTGGAGCTGGTCTCCTTCGCCGATGCGGAGATGGCGCATCTCTACCATCAGCTCGCCGGCTCCGGCTATTCCATCATTCTCACGGACCGGGACGGGGTGCTCCTCGACTATTACGGGGATCTCAGCTTCCGCAACGCCGCCTTCCGCACCGGCCTGGTGCTCGGGGCGGTGTGGAGCGAGGAGCATGGCGGCACCAACGGCATGGGCACCTGCCTGTTCGAGCGGGCGCCGCTCATCATCCACCGCGACCAGCACTTCTTCTCGCGCAATACCGGCCTCACCTGCTGCGCGGCGCCGATCTTCGATTACCGCGGCGACCTGGTGGCGGTGCTGGATGCCTCCGGGGAATCCGACCGCGCGCAGCAGCACACGCTGGTGCTGGTCAACATGTCGGCGCAGATGATCGAGAACCGCCTATTCCTCTACCGCTTCAAGGACGAGTTCGTGGTGCGCTTCCACAGCCGGCCGGAGCTGGTCGGCACCTGGGGCGAAGGCATCATCGCGCTCGATCCGGCGGGGGCGATCGCGGCGCTCGATCGCAACGCCCTCTTCCAGCTCGGCGTCAAGAACGCGACCGAGCTCACCGGCGCGCCGCTCGAGCGGGTGTTCAACATCTCGCTCAGCGCCCTCATCGGCCGCAGCCAGAAGAAGTCCTTCCACCCGCTGCCGATCTACGACGCCCGCCATGGCGGCCGGTTCTTCGCCATCGCCCAGGCGCCGCAATCGAAGCGCGCCCTCGGCAGCAAGCAGCGCGTGGCGCGGATCGAGGAGTTGCCGCTGCCCGACCCGGGACGCAGCCCGCTCGATGAGCTCGACTTCGGCGATCCCATGATGGCGCGCAACATCCAGGCGGCACGGCGCACGCAATCGCGGGAAGTGCCCATTCTCCTGCTCGGGGAGTCCGGGACCGGCAAGGAGTTCTTTGCCCGCGCGATGCACGCCTCGAGCGATCGCTCCGACAAGCCTTTCATCTCCGTCAACTGCAGCTCCCTGCCCGCGGAACAGCTCGAGCGGGAGCTCTTTGGCCGGCCCGTGGGCCCGCGCTCCGCGCAGCTGGGCCCGGTCACCGCACCGCCCGTGCCGGCGTCGATACCTCAGGAGGAAGCCCCGGCCGCAGCCGAGAAAACCGAGGCCGACGAGACCGGACGCATCGTGCAGGCAAATGGCGGTACGCTGTTCCTGGACGATGTCGGGGAGCTACCCCTGGAGCTGCAGGCGAGACTGCTGCACGTGATCGAGGAGCGGGAAGTACTTCGGCCTGGCGGGGAAGCACCCGTCCGAATCGACGTCCGAGTAGTCAGCGCGGCGCGCGGCGGACTGCAGGAGAAGGTGCGCCGCGGGGAGTTCCGCGAGGATCTTTTCTATCGTCTGCAGAGCCTCGTTCTGACGCTGCCGCCGCTGCGCGAGCGCAAAGACAAGGCGGCGCTCATCCGTCACATCTTCGCGCAGGAGAGTGCCGCAACGCCCTCGGTAACCCTGGGGGACGACCTGGCGGACGCGCTACGTGCATACGCGTGGCCGGGCAACATCCGACAGCTCCGTAATGTACTTCGCGGGATGATCGCCATGCGCTCGGGCGATCGACTCGACGGTGGCTGCCTGCCTGCCGACTACGGCGTCGGGGAGCCGGAGCCCGCGGCTGCAGCGGAGGAATGCGAGCTGCCGCCCGAGGCCCAGAGCCTGAACCCGCTGGAGAAGGCGGAACGGGGTGCGCTGCTGAAGGAGATAGAGGTGCACCACGGCAACATCAGCCGCGTGGCGCAGAAGCTCGGGATCGGCCGCAACACGCTCTACCGCAAGATGCGGCGGCTCGGCATCACCCTGCCGCCCAGACATTGAATCTGCGGGTCTGCATCACCCTTCGTGGGTGGTCAGATAGACGTAGACATAGGCGGTGACGAAAAGGACGCACAGGGCGCACACCAGAAACGTGGCGCACGCGGCTGTCAGGTAGACGAAGACGTTGGCGGTTGCCGCGCCATGGCCGGCATTGCCACCCAGGGCATCGAACCACTCGGTGAGCAGGGCGGCGGTCGCGAGAAGGAGCACCCAGCGGCGCATGCAGCCCGTGAGCTCACCACGCCTTCGACGGTTGTGCCGGTAGGCGGCGATTCTCTCCTCGCGCGTTCCGCGGCTCACGTCCTTCATCAGCCGGAACGGCGAAAACCACTGCAGCAGTACTTCGATCATGCGCGTATCCGCTATCGGGCCGTGCCGCCATCCTGCGCCAGACGCATCCGGCTTGCCGCAGCCCACTTCTCACTATGCCCTCCCAGGTAGACGGTCGAGGGGCATTGGTGTTCCGGCTCGCCTCCTGGCGGCACGTTGGGCGACAATGCCGGCTGCCCTGGGCGAGCGGACGGAGCGGCATTCATGTCAGAGACCATTTTCGGCAAGATCCTGAGCGGCGCGATTCCCTGCCACAAGGTATACGAGGACGAGCGGGTGCTCGCTTTCCTGGATATCAATCCACTCAGCAGCGGCCACACCCTGGTCGTCCCCAAGGAGCGGGCGGAGACACTCGACGCACTGTCCGACGAATCCGCCGCCGCCGTGGGCCGGGTCCTGCCCCGGATCTGTCGGGCGGTGATGGCGGTCACGGGCGTCAGGGAGTACAATGTTCTCGAGAACAACGGCGCCGGCGCCCACCAGGCGGTCGCGCACGTTCACTTCCACATCATCCCCAAGCCCAGCCACGGCGAAGGTCTCGGCATTGGCTGGCCGGCCCAGGCGCTGGAGCAGAAAGCCGGGGCCGCGCTGGCCGCCAAGCTGCGCGCGGCGATCGCCTGAAATGCTCTCCAGGCACGGGACAGCTTGGCGGCGGATTCTTCGGGGTGATGCCACGCGGACGCTCCACGCCCCCAAACAGGCCAGTCAGGCCGGAAGGTTTGCCCTTCCCCGCGGCGGCTTGTAGAATGCGCGGCCTCCTGGTGCGGGGTGGAGCAGTCTGGCAGCTCGTCGGGCTCATAACCCGAAGGTCGCAGGTTCAAATCCTGCCCCCGCTACCACTTTTAAATCAATAATTTAGAAGAACTACTTCAGCGCATCTGCAAGGCCGCGTAAGGCGGCACTCTGGGCGGATTTCCTGCTTTGGTACGAGTGCTAACCCGGTGATTCGAGGGAGCCACTCGTACCGCGATCACGTCACGATCTCTTCCGGCTTGCTTGCTTGGTTCGAGGATATGCGGGTGCATTTTCTCAGTCTCGGACTGTCGGGCCTGGTCGCCATTGCATTTACTCAATGAATGAGTAATTTTACTCGACTACTGAGTAAACATTGACCAGACCACTCAGAAAGCGCAGAGTAACCACTATGGCTTTCCTACGTGCACTTGTGCATGAACTGGCGGCAGGCTGCCGGCGTAGTCCGCCGCTTATCCAGGTTATCGCAGGACCACGTCAGGTGGGCAAGACCACCGCCGCCGAGCAACTCGTGAAGGTTCTGGGCTGGCCTCACGTCTGGGGAGCCGCTGATCTGCCCCTCCCCCCTGGCCCTGAATGGATCGAGACGCAATGGCAACTCGCCCGGATGCTCGAGCCCGGCGCAGGACAGAAAGCGCTGCTGGTGCTCGACGAAATCCAGAAAGTCCAGGGTTGGGGCGAAGTGGTCAAGCGCCTGTGGGACGAGGAGAAGCGGACTCGGGGCAAAGTGCTCCCGATCTTACTGGGGTCCTCCGCACTGCTAGTGCAAAAAGATCTTACCGAATCCTTGAGCGGCCGATTTTTCCTGCACCGCTGCCCCCATTGGTCGTGGCCCGAGTGCCGCAAGGCATTTCGCTGGAGCCTCCAGCAGTGGATCTACTTCGGCGGCTATCCCGGCGCCGCACCTCTGGCGAAGCAAGAATCCGCGTGGAAGCGCTATATCGCCGACTCCCTCATCGAAACCAC
>Ga0335072_10002438_pt1 | contig 28869 bp, 26 predicted proteins | sample Lox_Sample_21_FD_206725 | JGI IMG/M metagenome (GOLD analysis project Ga0335072, IMG submission 206725) | Soil microbial communities from Loxahatchee National Wildlife Refuge, Florida, United States - Lox_Sample_2.1 | ecosystem: Environmental > Terrestrial > Soil > Wetlands | place: USA... | reverse complement strand
GCCCAGCAGCGCGACCAGGGGCCCGCCGAGTGCGTCGGCCGCGCCGAGGATGGCGTGCATCAGGGCGCTGCCCACGCCGCGGCCCTGGCGGTCGGGCCGGACGCTCAGCGGGCCGAGCGCGAGCACCGGCGAGCGGCCGACGTGTCCCCGGGTGCACAGCACGTGGCCGACTATCTCCCCCCCGGCGTCCGCCGCCACCATCGACAGCTCCGGCAGCCACGCCGGGCCGGCCCGGAGCTCGTCGACCAGCCTGGCCTCGACGGGCCGGGCGAACGCGGCCGCGGTAATGGCGCGGATGGCGTCGGCGTCGCCGTCGGCCTCGCGCCGGATCAGGGCCGGCGCGCTCCGGACGGCTCCGGAGTCCCTGGTAGCCGCGCGAACACAGGCCCGCAGGAGGCCCAGCCGGCCGGCCGCGTCGGTGCTGTCGGTGAACTGGTCGATCGCGCCGGTCGGCGGCAGGTCCCTGACCTGCGGGTCACTGATCGCCTCCCGCAGCGCCGCGGTGAACCGGGCGGCGTCGATGACCTGATAGGGCCGCTCGTAGAACTGGCGTACCCGGCCCTCCAGCGGCGGGGTGAGGCCAAGCTCGTTGTGCCATCCGGCGACGGTCTCGTAGGCCCGGCACAGGTGCGCCTCGCGGGTCCGCCCGTCCCCGGCGGATATCGCGGCGGCCAGCGCGGCGCGCAGGTCGGCGGTGCCGGGGAGCCGCGCGAAGGCGGTACCCAGCCATTTGCCGTAGGGCGGGTAGCGGCGGCGCATGAGCAGGCCCAGCCGCATCAGGTCGCGGGCCAGCCGCGCGGTGACGATGACCGAGCCCAGGTCATCGCCGGCCTCGGCGCACCGGCCGGGGAAGGCCTCCTCCTGCCCGATCCGCTGCCACTGGCAGGCCAGCACGTACAGCCACACGTCGCGCGGATACCACGCCAGGTCGGCGCGCACCCGGGTCAGCTCGCCGGGCCCGTCGTGAAACACCTCCCCGGTGGTGACCTCCGCCAGCCGCTGCGCCGGGGTGGCCAGCCAGTCCAGCAGGGTGACCTCGTGCCGCGGGTCGAACCCGAGCCGGCCGGCCAGCCAGGCGCCCAGGCCGGTGACCTCCACCCGGTGCCGGGCGATGCCGCCGGGTTCCCGGGTGACCGGAAACGCGACGGGATAGCCGTGGAAGGACTCGGGCAGGCGGTCGGCCAGCATCGCGGTCACCCGCCCGGCCTGCTCGCTATCGCCGTCGGGGAGGAAGACCTGCAGGCGGGGGCCCCAGTCATGATCGGCCGAGCGCTGGCTGTCGAAACCGGTCACCTCCGATCCCGGTCCGAGCAGCGCTGCCGCGTACGGCACCTGCGGAACGTGCTCGTCCAGGAGCGGCCGCACCACGGTGCCGTAGAACTCCCGGGCCAGTTGGAGACCGGGAATGTACGCGGGAATCATGTCCGCGATCCTGCCCCCTTCGCCTCCGGGCTGTCGCCTGGTTTTCCGGCGCGAGACCGGGCCTCCGGCGCCGTGAAGCCATCGACGCCACGAAGCCGTGTAGCGGACCGCCGCGCCCCCCAGGCCCGATAATGACGCCATGCGGGCCGAACTGACACGCGCCAAGGTGATGGTGGCCATGACCTTGGGCGCCGTCGCCTTCGGCACGGCGGCGGCGCTGCTGCTCGGGCCGGTGTGGGCGGTCGCCGGCGTGCTCATCGGCTCGCTCCTCGGCGCTGTGGTCCTGGGCGTCCTCTGCGCGGTGGTCAACCCCGACGCGACGAAACTGCTGGGCAACGACCGGCCGGACGAAGCCATCGCCCAGATCCGGCACGAGATGTCGAGCTGGCGGACCCTGGCCCGGATCTGGCCCCGCCAGTTCCGCGATGCGCTGGCCAGCCGGCTGCTCGTGCAGGCCGGCGCGCTGCAGGCCGTGAACCGGGACGAGGAGGCGCTACGGCACGCCGACGAAGCGGTGGCGATCTACCAGGACCTGGCCGCCGAACGCCCCGGCAAGTACGGCCCGGACCTGGCCCACGCGCTGGACCGCCAGTCGCGCCTGCTGGCGGCCGATGACCGGCAGGCCGAGGCCCTGGCCGCCATGCAGGTGGCGGTGCGGTTGTACCGCAACCTGGCCGCCGCTGAACCGGAGAAGTACCTGCCGGTTCTCGCCGGCTGCCTGACTCGCGAGGCGGGCTGGCTGGCCGAGATCGACCTGGAGGGCGAGGCGCTGGCCGCCGTGCACGAGGCCACGCACATCTGCCAGGACAAGCTGCCCTGGCAGCGGATCCCGCCCTGTGCGGCCCAGGCCATGCTGCTGGAAGGCGGGCTCCTGTGCGGGCAAGATCGCTACCGCGAAGCGGCCCGGCTGCTCGCCCAGGGCTGGCGCATGGCCGCCGGGCAGGGCCTGGATGAGGCGCGACGGGACGCGACGCCCGCGATGAGGGCCGCCTACCGCGCCGATCCGGACTATTTCTCGGCCGTCTGGCAGGCCGAGACCGGTATCGAGCCCCCGGACTGGCTGACTACTTAGCGCGGCACGCGCGGATCAGCCCGCCCGGATGTCGCCGCCGGGGCTGACCAGGAACGAGAGCTGGCGGCCGCCGATCTGCACGCGCAGCCGGTACCAGCCGCCCGAGCTCCCGGCCACCGTGGCGCTGACCGCGGCCCCGGGCGCGGTGGGCGCGATCAGGGTCAGGATCGCGGCGCTCGGCCCGGAGCGGGTCATGGTGACCACGGGGGCGGGGGTCATCTGCAGCTGCGCGTGCGACACCCAGCCCTGGTCGGGGTTGACCTGCCCGCGGACCACCTGGGTCGAGCCGGCCGGGATCTGCTGGCCGGGCAGCGGGATCTGCCGGATCTCCAGCTGGGTGCCGGGGGCGGTGGCGATCGCGTACGAGCGGGTCACGGTGGTGACGGACAGCCCCGGGTCCAGGTGCCACAGCTGCTGGTAGCTACTGGCGCCCGAGGCCCGGTCGAACACCAGCACCAGGTCCGGGTCCTGGTCGACGTACACGCTGCGGTAGCGCGGCCGCCCGCCGAACGCGGTGTCGTGGAACTCGAAGAACTGCCCGTCCGCGCCGATGGACTGGCGGATCAGGGAGGTCGGCGCCGAGGGGTCGAACGCGACGCCGGGCATGACCAGATCGCTGGCGGCCTCCGGGGACAGCAGGTAGGCCCGGTACGGGGTGTCCGCGTACCCGTAGTGGCCGGCGTCGACGATCAGGTTGCGGCCGCGGGCGTAGTAGGTCAGCCCCATGTGGTCGGCGTGGCCGTGGATCTGCGTGCCCGGGCCGAACCGCAGCGAGTAGAACGACTGGTCAGCGAACGGGCTCCACCCGGAGCGGCCGAACACGTACCCGGCCTGGTAGACCGCGACCCGCGACGCGGGTGGCGTACCGGCCCGGCCCAGCGTGGCCGCGTACTGCAGCGGTGTCCCGGGCCGGTTGCGCGGCCTGATCACGTAGGTGTCGCCGATCTGGACCAGGTCGCCGTCGGGCTGGGTCGCCATGGCCAGGAAATCCGGCATCAGCGCGATCCGGGTGCTCATCCAGCCCGGCAGCGAAAGGCCGCAGGCGGCCAGGTCATGCTCGGCCTCATCCCACAGGCCCAGGTTGAAGTTGTCGTAGCCGGTCGACTGCTCGTTCGTGACCCCCTGGGCGTCCAGCACGGGGCCGTACTGATTGGGCTCGAATGAGTCGATCATCTGCTGCCGGGCCACGTCCCGCCAGTGCACCGGCTGCCCGCCCCACTCGCCGGCCGGGTACGCGCAGCCCGCCGTCAGCAGCTGCAGGTCCTGCTTCAGGCCGTGGTTGTAGGCCCCCTGCCAGTGCGCGGCCTCGTAGTTCAGCAGGCCGGGAATCCGGTCATGGATCCAGGCCTGGCCGGGGAAGGCCTCGGCCGCGCAGATCAGGGTGTCTGGCTGCTGGTTCACCGCCGGTACCTGGCTCAGCCAGCCGGTCAGCAGGGCCTTGGCCCGGTCCCGGTAGGCGTCGGCGTCCGGCCCCCCGGCCAGGTAGGCCTCGACCAGCGCCTCGATCCACTGGCCGTCCTGGAAGTCCACCACCCAGGTCGGGTCGCCGTAGGGGTCCTGCGCCCAGTTGATGTTCCCGTCGCGGTGCGGGTCGATCGTGACGGCACGGAACGGCGCGATCGTCAGCCGCCCGGCCATGATCTCGTTAGCCGTCCCCGCCGGGAACGACGGCAGCGGCCCGCACGCCCTGGCGTCCGCGGAACCCGCCGCGGCCGCCGCGGCCCGCGGTCCTGCGGAAACTGGACTCGCGCCCCAGCCCGTCACGACCGCCAGTGCCAGCGCGCCGGCCGCCAGGCCGGCCGTCCTCCGCGACCAAGCCCGCTCAGCCATGCCAGCATTATGGCCGCACCACCCGGCGCGGTACCCGGGAACGCCGCAGTCCCCGGCCGTGGCGGCCGGGGACTGCGGCCGGGGACTAGAGCGGCCGGGGACTAGAGCGGCGGACCAACGAGCGGCGGATCAACCAGGCGCAGCGCGTGCGCCTTGGCCGCGGCCTCGCCGCGGCTGGCCACGCTGAGCTTGCCGAGGATGTTGGACACGTGCACGCTGGCCGTCTTGGGCGAGATGAACAGCTCGTTGGCGATCTCCCGGTTGCTGTGCCCGGCCGCGACCAGCCGCAGCACCTCCAGCTCACGCCCGGTCAGGCCAAAATCACCGCCGACGTCACCGCCCGCCTGAGCAACCACGATCCGGCCCCGCCTGGCCAGCAGCGCGATCTCCCGCGCCAGCGGCTCCGCCCCCAGACCCGCGGCCAGCTCGGCCGCATGACGCAGCCGCCCGGCGGCGCCGTCCCGGTCGCCGCCCGCCAGCGCCGCCTGCGCCGCGCGCACCAGTGCCCCGGCCCGCGGATGGGGCTCACTGACCGCGGCCCATGCCGCCGCGGCCCGGTCCCAGGCCTCGAGCAGCTCAGCGAGGGAGCCGCCGGATACCTGCGTGTCGGCCGCGACGAAGGTCAGCCGGGCGGCCTGCTGGGCCGGCCCGGACGTCTCCAGTTTCTCCGCGATGGTCCGCAGCCGTCCGGCCAGGCCGGCCACGTCGGACCGCAACCGCTCGTCCCGGGCGGCGGCCACGCCCACGCTGGCGGCCTCGGCCACCAGGGGCCACGCGTACCGCGGGCTGCCGCCGGACAGCTCGTATCCCTCGATGACCTGCGCGGCGGCCGCGACCGCGTCGGCCGGCCCGGCCGTGGCCAGCCGCAGCGAGATCTCCAGCAGGCCGAGCGGAAGCTGGTGCTGGTCCTCATACGGCGAGCCGCGCAGCAGCCTGGCCGCGGTCGCCGCCGCGGCCGCCGCGGCCTCGACATCGCCCCGGGCCAGCGCGATGCGGCCGGCGATGACCACCAGCGTGGACCGGTGCAGCGGCAGCGAGGTGACCGGGAACTCCCGCGCCCCCTCGGCCACCTCGATGGCCTCGTCCCACCGGCCCAGTGCGAACAGCGGCTCGACCTGGTTGATCACCAGCAAGCTGCGCGAGGTCCGGGCCAGGTAGGGCTGGTCCGGGCCGGCCAGGCCCCGGCGCGCCGCCTGGAAGGCCAGCTCGTGCTCGCCCGCCCCCTCCAGCAGGTGCGATTCGTTGATCGCGGCCTTGGCCATCAGGTCGCGTCCCCCAGTCCGGACGGCCATCGCGCGCGCCTGCCCGATCAGCTCGAGCGGCTCGCTGTCCGGGCCGGCCTGCTGGCCGCTTCCGGCCCGGAACATGGCCAGCGACAGCAGCGCGTTGGCCTCGTTGGCCTCGTCGCCGGTCTGCCGGGCCAGCGCGAGGGCCTCCTCGGCGTAGGACCGCTCCGTGGCCGCCACGGGCACGCAGCGCGCCGCGGCCAGCAGGATCGGGATCCGGGCCGCCGGCACGTCGACGGGCACGATCTCCAGCGCCGCGGCGAAGTCGTCAAGGAACTCCTTGCGGCCCAGGTGCTTCTTGAAGTGGCCCCGGCTCTCCAGCAGCTGCGCGACCCGGACCGGCCACGCCGAAGCGTCCAGTTCCTTCAGCGCCGAACTGGCCAGCGCGATGCCCCGCTCGAACTCCCCGGCCTCCTGCGCGGCGCAGGTGGCCTCCTCCAGCACGCGGGCGTGGTCGGCGCCGATCCGCTCGGCCGCGTCCGGTACCTGGTCCCACAGCTCGAGCACCCGGGCCAGCAGCGCCAGCCGCTCGGCCGGGGCCACGGTCCGGCCCGCCTGCGCCGCCGCCCGCCAGGCGCCGATCAGGGCCCAGACCGAGTCGTGCGCGGAGTGCCAGTGGTGGGCCATCTCGATCGCGGCCCGGCCCGGCGGCACCAGCGCGGGATCGGCGTCGATGGCCTCGGCGAAGCGGCCGTGCAGCCGGCCGTGCTCGCCGGGCATCAGGTCGTCGTGCACCGCCTCGCGGATCAGCTCGTGCCGGAACGTGTAGCCGGATGGCTGCGCCCGCAGCACGTTGGCCGTCACCGCCGGGCGCAGCGCGCTGGTCAGCGCGGCGTCGTCCAGGCCGGTTACCGCGGCCAGCAGCGCGTGCCCGGTGGTCTCGCCGCCCGCGCTGGCCACCCGCAGCACCTCCTGGGTGTCCTCCGGCAGCCGGCGCACGCCGTCCAGCAGCAGGTCGCGCAGCGACTCGGGCAGTTCGCAGGTCAGCTCGCCGTCGCAGCCCAGCAGCGTCTCCACGAACAGCGGGTTGCCCTCGCTGCGGTGGTACAGCGCGTCGGCCACGTCCCCGGCGAGCTGGCGGCCGAGGATCCCCGCGGCCAGCTCGGCGGTGTCGCGGCTGGTCAGCCGGGGCAGCTCGACCCGCTCGACCCAGGTGATCCGGTCCAGCGTGGCCAGCATCGGACGCAGCGGATGGGTCCGGTGCAGCTCATCAGACCGGAACGTGACGATGATCAGCAGTCCGCTGATGGCCCGCTGGTTGCCGATCAGGAAGGTCAGCAGGTCCCGGCTCGACCGGTCGGCCCAGTGCACGTCCTCGATGACCAGCACCACCGGCGAGTGCCGGGCCAGGTGATCCAGCGCGCTGAGCATCTCCTCGAACAGCCGCGCCCGCGCCTCGCCCGGATCGCCGGCGGTATCGGGCTCCCCGAGTTCGGGCAGCAGCCGGGCCAGCCCCCGCGTGGTCCGGCCGGGCAACATCGAGGCCACCGCGTCCGCGCCGAACTCGTGGACCAGGTCGCGCAGCACCGAGGTGAACGGCGCGAACGGCAACCCGTCGGTCCCCAGTTCCAGGCAGCCGCCCACCAGCACGCGGGCCCCGGCTGCCTCCGCGGCCTGGCCGAACTCGCTGACCAGCCTGGACTTGCCTACGCCGGCCTCACCGCCCAGCAGCACAGCCGCCGGGCCGCCCTGGCGCACGCTGGCGAACGCGCCGTCCAGGGCGGCCATCTGCTCGTCCCGCCCGACCAGGACGGGACTGGCTGCTCGCCCGCTCATCTCTGCTGTCAGCATGCCATCTGACTCTGACATTCCAGTAGCGGGCGCCGGGGCGGCCATGGCCGCCTCAGGCCGCGCGGCGAGCGGCGGGCACCTGGCTCGGTGGCCGCGAGCTGGCCACCTCGTCCCCGGCGGTCCGGAACGAGCCGTCCACGTAGTCGGGTATGGCCGGGATGGCGGCCTCGTGGTCGGTGTGGGTGCCGTGCCGCAGCGCCCGCAGGGCCCGGCTCACGGTCCGCGCCGCATTCGCCCGGCGTGCCTGTTCCTGCAGGTCGCGGCGGTGGTGCGTGATCAGTTCCCGCATAATCTCGGGATGCATGGTTCCTCCTTGCCCCCGGGGAACCCTTCTGGTTTCCCACATCCTCAAGGTTCGGCCTAAGGCCCCGCCCCCCGCATCGGACGATTGCCTTATCTTCCGGCCCCGTCCAGGCCTTAGGCCCGGCGCCGCCCCATCGCGCCGGGCCTAAGCCGTCTTAGCCCAGGTCAGGACCCGTGGAAGGGGCCCGGGCCCGCCCCCGGGTAAAGATCACAAGCATTATTCAGAACGGGCCGTGGTGCACGCGGCCGCCACCCCGCCCGTCCCCCGGGTCGGGGCGGAATAGAACACCGGGCACCGTCATTAGACTAAAGTCGGCCACCCGATCTGGTGGCAGCTCCCGAACGCCGAACGAACGAGACTCACGCATGCCCGCACCGCACCACACCGCAGCCCCGCAGGCCGCCCTCGCCACCCGCGACGACCTGCGCAATGTCGCCATCGTCGCGCATGTCGACCACGGCAAGACCACGCTGGTCGACGCGATGCTGTGGCAGTCGGGCGCGTTCCGGGCCAACGCGAACGTGGCCGAGCGGGTGCTCGACTCCGGCGACCTGGAGCGGGAGAAGGGCATCACGATCCTGGCCAAGAACACCGCGGTGCGCCACGGCGGGCTGACCGTCAACATCGTGGACACGCCCGGGCACGCCGACTTCGGCGGCGAGGTGGAGCGTGGCCTGTCCATGGTCGACGGCGTGCTACTGCTGGTCGACGCCAGCGAAGGGCCGCTGCCGCAGACCAGGTTCGTGCTGCGCAAGACGCTGGCCGCCGGGCTCCCGGTGATCCTGGTCATCAACAAGGTGGACCGGCCCGACGCGCGGATCGTCGAGGTCGTCGACGCCTGCTACGAGCTGTTCATCGACCTGGACGCCACCGAGGAGCAGATCGAGTTCCCGATCGTGTACGCCTCCGCCCGGGCCGGGCGGGCGTCCTTGACCCGTCCGCAAGACGGCGAAATGCCTGACTCCGGGGACCTGGAGCCGTTGTTCGAGACCCTGAAGGCCACCGTCCCGGCGCCCGTCTATGTCCCGGGCGCGCCGCTGCAGGCCCACGTGACCAACCTGGACGCCAGTTCCTACCTGGGCCGGATCGCGCTGTGCCGGATCCGCAACGGCACCATGTCGCGCGGCCAGCAGGCCGCCTGGTGCCGCCGGGACGGGTCGATCGAGCGGGTCAAGATCTCCGAGCTGTACCTGACCGATGCGCTGGAGCGGGTCCAGGCCGACTCGGCCGGCCCCGGGGACATCGTGGCCATCGCCGGCATTCCGGACATCATGATCGGCGAGACCCTGGCCGACGTGGACGACCCGCGCCCGCTGCCGCTGATCACCGTGGATGAGCCGGCCATCTCGATGACGATCGGGGTGAACACCTCGCCGCTGGCCGGCCAGGCCGCCGGGGCCAAGGTCACCGCCCGGCTGGTCCGGGACCGGCTGGACCGCGAACTGGTCGGGAACGTGTCGCTGTCCGTGCTGCCCACCGAGCGGCCGGACACCTGGGAGGTCCGCGGCCGGGGCGAGCTTGCCCTGGCCGTGCTGGTGGAGACCATGCGGCGGGAGGGCTACGAGCTGACCGTGGGCCGGCCCGCCGCGGTGACCAGGGACATCGACGGAGCTGTCTTCGAGCCGGTCGAGCGGCTGAGCGTGGACGTGCCCGAGGAGTACCTGGGCACGGTCACCTCGCTGATCTCGGTGCGGCGCGGCCGGATGGAGTCGATGACCAACCACGGCACCGGCTGGGTCCGGATCGAGTTCGTCGTGCCGGCCCGGGGGCTGATCGGCTTCCGTACCCAGTTCCTGACCGAGACCCGCGGCACCGGCATCATGCACCACGTCTTCGAGGGCTACGAGCCCTGGTCGGGGCCCATGCGCGGCCGGGCGACCGGCTCGCTGGTGGCGGACCGGGCGGGCGCCTCGTCCGCGTACGCGATGTTCAATCTCCAGGAACGCGGCTCGCTGTTCGTCACCCCGGGCACCGAGGTCTACGAGGGGATGATCGTGGGGGAGAACTCCCGCCCCGACGACATGGACGTCAACATCACCCGTGAGCGCAAGGTCACCAACGTCCGCCAGTCGACCGGAGAGGAACTCGAGCGGCTGGTGCCGCCGCGGCTGCTCAGTCTGGAGCAGGCGCTGGAATTCTGCGCCGACGACGAGTGCGTGGAGGTCACCGGCCTGGCGGTCCGGCTGCGCAAGACCGTCCTTGACGCCCGCGAGCGATTCCGCGAACGGGCCCGCGCCGCCCGGGCCTGATCCAGGCGGCGACGCTCCCCCGGAGACGACGTTGCCCCCGGGCGTCGGCACGCAGACACCCGGGGGCGCTTCCAGCGTCGACCGGGGCCGCCGGGATGGTGCTCGGCCCGGCCCGGCAGCCCGGTGGTCTCACTTGAGAACATACGACCGCGCCCGCCCGGCGGGGCGGGCCGTGCGACGAGCGCCGCATTCGGCGCGGGGAACGGTCCCCGGGCGGCGAGGAACGGCGCGGCCCGGTCGGCCAGCGGCCCCTGCCGGCTAACCGGGCCGGCTACCTGGGCATCGCGCGCTATTCCCGAGCGAAGGCTTTCGGCCTTATAGTGCGGCGATGGTCGTCCTCACGATCATGCTGGCCTCGGTCGCTGCCGCGCTGTCCGCCGCCGTGCTGTTCTGGAAGCGCACCTCGCGGCGCGTCGGCACGCCTCCGCAGCGGGCCACCTACGAGGCTCTGCATACCGCGAGCGAGGCGGTGGCCGCGCTGCGCGACGGGCTGACGCCCGGCACCGCGGTCAAGGCCGCGCCGGCCTTGCGGCGGCTGCTCGGCACGCCCGCCGTCGCCATCGCGGACCGGACCGACCTCATCGCCTGCGAGGGCTCAGAACGGCACGCCGGGGCCCTGGCCAGCTGCCTGCACGACGTGGTGACCTCCGGCCGCCCGCACCTGCTGAGCGCGGCCGACCTCGGCTGCGTACACGGCGGCGACTGCCCGATGCGGGCGGGCGTGGCCGTGCCCATCGCCGTCGACGGCGTGCTGGTCGGGGCCCTGGCCGCGCTCGGCCCGTCGGCCGACGCGGCGCTGATGCGCACCGCGGGCGAGGTGGCCCGCTTCGTGTCCACCCAGCTGGCCCTGGCCGAACTCGACGCGTCCCGGACCCGGACCGTGCAGGCGCAGCTGAATTTCCTGCGCGCCCAGATCAGCCCGCATTTCATCTACAACGCGCTGACCGCGATCGAGTCCTACGTCCGGTCCGACCCGGAACGGGCCCGGGACCTGCTGGTCGGCTTCGCCGAGTTCATCCGCTGGGCTTTCCGTGAGCACAGCCAGTATGCGACCCTGGCCGAGGAGCTGCGTTTCGTGGATACCTACCTGGAGCTGGAGCGCGCGCGCTTCGGCGACCGCCTGGTGGTCAGCCTGCGGGTCGCCCCGGAGGTCCTGCCGGTCCGGGTCCCCTCGCTCGTGCTGCAGCCGCTGGTGGAGAACGCCGTGCGGCACGGCCTGGAACGGGTCAGCGGGACCGCCCGGCTGCAGATCTCGGCGGAGGACGGCGGGCACGAGGCGGTGGTCACGGTCGAGGATCACGGCGTGGGCGTGGATCCGGGGCAGCTCGCCGACGTGCTGTCCGGGCGGTGGGGCAGTGAATCTGTCGGACTCCGCAACGTGGACGAGCGACTTCGCGCTACGTTCGGAAACGACCACGGACTGACGATCGAGACCGGAGTCGGGGCGGGCACCAAGGTGACCATGCGCCTACCGAAGTACTTCGCGGCGATGAGCGGGCCATGATCGCGGCCCGGGCCAAGCTGGCCGCGCCGCCGGACGAGCACGCCCCGGCCGGGATCCCGGCCGCGTCCGCGCTGGTCATTGACGACGAAACGCCGGCCCTGGACGAGCTGAGCTACCTGCTGCGGACGAACTTCCCGATCGACCCGGTGCATGCCGCGCAGAACGCCAGCGACGCGCTGCGGCACCTGCAGGAGCGCCGCTACGACGTCGTCTTCCTCGACGTCAGGATGCCCGAGCTCAACGGCATCGAGCTCGGGAACGTGCTGCGCCGGTTCGCCGCCCCGCCCGCCATCGTCTACGTCACCGCCTATGAGGAGTACGCGGTGCGCGCCTTCGACATCGGCGCGTGTGACTACCTGCTCAAGCCCGTCTCCCGGGCCCGGCTGCGCACCGCGCTGGAACGCGCGCTCGGCCCGCGGGCCGCGCTGCCTGCCACCGGGCCCGCCACCGGCCGGTCCGGCCCGCAGCCCGGCGACGATTCATCCGACCTGATCCCGGTCGAGACGGCCGGCCGGACCAGGTTCATCTCCCGTGACCAGGTGCACTGGGTCGAAGCCGAGGGCGACTACGTGCGGCTGCACACCGCGGACGGCGCCGCCCATCTGGTGCGGATCCCGATCTCGCACCTGGAGGAGCGGTGGTCGGCGCACGGCTTCATCCGCATCCACCGCGGCTACCTGGTCTCGTTCAAGAACATCACCGAGTTCTCGGTGACCGGCAGCGTGCACACGGTGACGGTGGGCGGCCGCTCGCTGCCGGTCAGCCGCCGCCACGTGCGGGACGTCCGTGACCGGATCCTGCGGGTCGGCCGGCGGAGCTGACCGTGTCCACGGAAGAAGTCAAACCCGCACAGCGCCAGCTCGTCGTCTGGCGCGGCGACGAGGTGCCGGTCCAGCACGACATCCCCGGCCCCGGCGACCTGCGAGACGACACCAACACCGGCCGGCTCCTGATCGGCTCGCTGATGCGGGCCCAGCTCGGCCTGTCCCTGATGTGCCTCATGCTCACGCTCACCGTGACGATCTCGTTCCCGCTCATCGCCGCGCTGGTCCCCTCGGTCGGCCGGATGCGGGTGGCCGGCCTTCCGGTCACCCTGATCGTGCTCGGCTTCGCGTTCTACCCCGTGTTCCTCGCGATCGGCTGGTTCTACCACCGCCAGGCCCGCCAGCTCGAGGCCAGGTTCACCCAGCTGGTCGACCCGCACCGTGACTGACCCCGCGGGCCGGCGGCCCGATGACTGACACCGCGGTCGGGGCGATCGCGTTCGTCACCCTGCTCACGATCGTGGTCGGCGCCCGCGGCATCCGGGTCGCGCGGACCCCGGACGACTTCATGGTCGCCGCGCGGCAGGTCCCGCCCGCGCTCAACGCCGCCGCCATCTCCGGTGAGTACCTCTCGGCCGCCTCCTTCCTGGGCATCGCGGGCCTGATCGTGTCGCAGGGCCTGGGCTCGCTGTGGTACTCGGTCGGCTATACCGCCGGGTACCTGGTCCTGCTGCTGCTGGTGGCGGCGCCGCTGCGGCGCTTCGGCGCGTACACGATCCCCGACTTCGCCGACGGCCGGCTGGGATCCAAGGGCCTGCGCCAGGTGGCCACCGCGCTCGTCCTGGTCATCGGGTGGTTCTACCTGCTGCCGCAGATGAAGGGCGCGGGCATCACGCTCCAGTACGTCCTCGGCACGCCCTACTGGATCGGCGTGGTCACGCTCGGCGTGGTGGTCAGCGGGAACATCGCGATGGGCGGGATGAAGGGCATCACGTTCGTCCAGTGCTTCCAGTACTGGCTGAAACTGTGCGCGATCGGCATTCCCGCGCTGGTGCTGCTGGTCGCGACCGGCCACGACTCGACCCGCAACCTCCAGCCCGGCCGCGACCCGGTCTTCACCCGCGCCAGCGTGGTGCAGACGTCCCAGACGATCGAGTTCACCTTGACCCGGCCGACCACGGCCACCGTCACCGGCCTGCTCGACCAGCGGCGCTACCAGCACCAGCCGGTGCCGCTGTGCGCGTGCCGCCACGTGGCCGGCGCCGGGTCGCAGCTCGGCTTCGCCGCGGGCGCCCCGGTCCCCACCAGCCTGGCCATGGCGCCGTCTCCCGGCGTGTCCTGGGACTCGCCGCTGTCGGCCGCGGGTACCGACGGCGCCCATCCCCTCCTGGCCACCTACGGCATCATCATCGCCACGTTCTTCGGCGCGGTCGGGCTGCCGCACATCCTGGTGCGCTTCTACACCAACCCCGACGGGGAGGCGGCCCGGCGGACCACGCTGATCGTGGTCCTGCTGCTGAGCGCGTTCTACCTGTTCCCCGCCGTGCTGGCCGTCCTGACCAGGCTGCACGCGCCGCAGCTGTACCTGGCCAGCGACTCCGACAACGTCCTGCTCGCCCTGCCGTCGCTGCTGCTGCCCGGGCTACCGGGCGCGCTGCTGGCCGCGCTGGTCGCCGCCGGGGCCTTCGCCGCCTTCCTGTCCACCTCCTCCGGCCTGCTGGTCAGCGTGGCGGGCGCGCTGTCGCACGACTTCCTGAACCGCGGCGTGACCTCGTTCCGCTGGTGCGCGATCGCCGCGGGCGCGGTGGCCACCGGCGCCTCCCTGCTGATCGGCCGCTTCAATCTGGCGCTGCTGGTCGGCTGGGCCTTCGCCATCGCGGCATCGTCGTTCTGCCCGCTGCTGGTGCTGGGGATCTGGTGGCGTCAGCTCACCCGGGCGGGCGCGGCCGCGGGCATCGTGGTCGGCGGCGGCGCCTGCCTGACCGCGATCGTGGCCACGATGGCCGGCGCGGCCGCCCACGGCTGGGCCGCCGTGCTGCTGGGCCAGCCGGCCACCTGGACGGTGCCGCTCGCGTTCGGCGTGATGATCGTGACCTCGCTGCTCACCCAGCGGACCCTGCCCGGCAACGTCGGGCAGGTGATGCTGCGCATGCACCTGCCCGAGGCGCTGAGCCGGTCCTACCCGCTGGAGCGCGCCCGCCGGCCCGCCGGCCGGTAACCGATCCCGCTCGTCCCGCCCCCCTGACCGATGGCCGACGCCGGTAACCACTCGTCGCAGGCGAGCGCTCATTGGCCGCATGCCCGGTGGCGAGGGAATGGCCGGTGCATACCGTTTCGGTCTAGCCACAGCGTCTTATCACCTGGCGGGAAGGGAGGACGGGATGTCGGTGACCCAATCCAGCCCCGGCCGCGGCCCGGTCATCGGCACCTCGAGCGGCTACGAACTGGTCCAGGGCAGCCGCGAGTTCCGGACCCTGCGCCGGCGGCTGGGCTACTTCGTCGTCCCGGTGACCGTGATGTTCCTGGGCTGGTACTTCCTGTACGTGATCCTGGCCGCGTTCGCGCCCGGCTTCATGCGGATCACGGTGTTCGGCGAGGTGAACATCGGGCTGTGCTTCGGCCTGCTCCAGTTCGGCTCCACCTTCCTGATCGCCCTCGGCTTCGGCCGCTGGGCGCCGCGCAACTTCGACCCGCTGGCGGCCCGGATGCGGCAGCGGCTGGAAACGGGCCGGAAGCCGTGAGGAGCAGCGCCGCCGCCATGGTGACCGTGGGCACGCCCGCGGTCAACATCGCGATCTTCGCCCTGTTCGTCGCGGCCACCCTGGTCATCGCGGTCAGCGCGGCCGGGGCGAACCGGACCACCACCGACTACTACGCGGGCGGCCGGGCCTTCACCGGCCGGCAGAACGGCATCGCGATCGGCGGCGACTACCTGTCGGCCGCGTCCTTCCTCGGCATCGCGGGCCTGATCGCCCTCTACGGGTACGACGGCTTCCTGTACTCCATCGGCTTCCTGGTCGGCTGGCTGCTGGTCCTGCTGCTGGTCGCCGGGCCGCTGCGGAACACCGGCCGGTACACCACGGCCGACGTCCTGGACCTGCGGCTGCGGGCCGTGCCGGTGCGCGCCGCCGCGGCCGTCTCCACCTTGACCGTGAGCCTGTTCTACCTGCTGGCCCAGATGGCCGGGGCGGGCGGGCTGGTCAGCCTGCTGCTCGGGGTGCACAGCGCGCAGGGCCAGGACGTGACGGTCGCCGTCGTCGGCCTGCTGATGATCTTCTACGTGCTGGTCGGCGGGATGAAGGGCACGACCTGGGTCCAGATCGTCAAGGCGCTGCTGCTGACGGTCGGTGCCGCGGTGGCCACCGTCTGGGTCCTGGTCCGGGCCGGGTTCAGCCTGTCCTCGCTGCTGGGCCACGCGGCCGCGGCCAGCCCGGCCGGGCGCGCGGTGCTGGGACCCGGCCTGCTCTACGGGGTGAACACCGTCTCCAGGTTCAACTTCATCTCGCTCTCGCTGGCCCTGGTGCTCGGCACGGCCGGCCTGCCGCACGTCCTGATGCGGCTGTACACCGTGCCGGACGCGGCCCAGGCCCGGCGCAGCGTGGTGTGGACGATCTGCCTGGTCGGGGTGTTCTACATGTTCACCCTGGTGCTCGGGTTCGGCGCGATGTGGCTGGTGGGCGCCAAGCAGATCGAGGCCGCGCCCGGCAAGGACAACTCGGCGGTGCCGCTGCTGGCCTTCCACCTCGGCGGGACGGTGTTCCTCGGGCTGGTGGCAGCGGTGGCCTTCGCCACCATCCTGGCCGTGGTGGCGGGCCTGACCATCACCGCCAGCGCCTCCTTCGCCCACGACATCTACGCGGGCGTGCTGCGCCGCGGACAGGCCGATCCGGACTCCGAGGTGCGGGTGGCGCGGATCACCGCGATCGTGATCGGGCTGGTCGCGGTGCTCGGCGGGATCTACGCCAAGGACGTCGACGTCGCGTTCCTGGTCGCGCTGGCCTTCGCGGTCGCCGCGTCGGCCAACCTGCCGTCCATCCTGTACTCGTTCTTCTGGCCGCGGTTCACCGCCCGCGGCGCGCTGTGGAGCATCTACGGCGGCCTGGTCAGCGCGGTCGGCCTGATCATCTTCTCGCCCGTGGTCTCCGGCAACGCCGCCGGACTGGGCGGCGCCGGCCCCTCGCTGATCAGCGACCCGCACGTCAACTTCGCGTTCTTCCCGCTGGACAACCCCGGGCTGGTGTCGATCCCGCTGGCGTTCTTCCTCGGCTGGCTGGGCTCGGTCACCGACCCGCATCCGAGCGACCCGGCCCGGTTCGCCCGCATGCAGGTGCGCGGCCTGACCGGGGTCGGCGCCGAGCGCGGGAGCCACGGCTGACATGGCCGCCGGCCAGCCGCCGCTCGACCCGGGCGTGCTGGAAGCAATCCGCTGGTCGGCCGGCTGGCTCAGCCAGCGGCAGGACGCGTTCACCGGCGGGCTGCGGGCCGACATCGCGGCGTTGATCCCCGACCTGACCGTCGACGGGCGGGCGTTCTGCGAGCGGATGGTGCACGCGGTGCTGTGGTCGGTGCTGACCGACAGCCCGCCAGACGTGGTGGCCGGCTCGCTGCGCTGGGTCGGCACGATGAACTACCTGGAGGGCTTCCCCGAAGCTCGGTACGTCGACGTCGCCCACGCCCTGGTCCGCGTGGTGCACGACCTGGCCGGGAGCGGCTGGTCCACCTCGATGGGCTCCGCGTGGATCAGCTACTTCCTGTGGCTGCGGCCCTACCTGGTCGACGGCGCCCGGGACGCCGCGGCCCAGCAGGCCGCCCAGGACGCGGCCCGCCGGGCCGCCCAGCAGGCCGCAGGGCCGGCCATGGCCGGGGCGGCGCCGCCCGGCGAGGTCGACCTGGAATCGGTGGGCGGCCTGCTCGACGACGAGGACGACGAGGACCAGGACGGCGGCTACGGCCAGATCATGGTCTCGATGACCCGCCCGCGGCGCGACAAGCACCCGCACTGATCAAGCCGAGACGGCAAGAGCTACAGAGCTACTTGTCGCGGTCCTGGCGCAGCCGCTCCAGGACCCGGTCCGGATGGTCCGCGGTGACCCGGATCATGGCCCGCACCGCGTCGGCCAGGGACACCCGCGGCACGCCGAGCGCGATCGCCGCCTCGTCGGCCCACACGTTCAGCTCCCGGTACAGCTCGGGGCTCAGGTCCAGGGTGATCCGGACCGGCTTGGACCGGATCGCGGTCCGGCCCGCCGGGCGCGCGTCCGGCTCGGCCCGCCGGGCCGCCGCGGCCGCCATCTGCGCCTTGCGCAGCTCGCGCTCTCGCTGCGGGCTCATGACCGGACCCCGCACAGCGGGGCGCAGCGCTCGATGAGGTCCCGGGCCACCTGGCGCCACACGTCGGTGCCCGTGAGCTTGATCGGCACGCCGAAGCTCTGCGCGTAGACCTCGCGCCGGGGCACCACCGTGGCCAGCACGTCATAGCCGAGGTCGGCCAGCGCCTCCCGGGCGTCGGTGGTGGAGTGCGCCCGCGCCACGCAGCGGTTCAGCAGGACGGCCGAGCGCACCGGCTTGTCCCGCACGTCCCGGACCTCGGCGATCTCGTCCCGCACCGGCGTGGTCCGGTTGATCTCGATCGGGCTGGGCGCGCACGGGATCAAGATCTCGTCGGCGTAGCGCAGCGCCGACCGGGCGATGCCGGCGTGGTCCTCGATCTGCGGCGTATCGATGATCACCACGTCGTCGTGTTTGGCGATCTCCGGCAGGCGGCGGTGCAGTTCGCGCGAGGGCAGGGCCACGATCCGGAACGGGAACGCGGCCTGCTCCGGCGCGAGCGCGGGATACATGGCGGCCAGATCCGACCATTCCAGCGCGCTGCCGGACGGGTCCGCGTCGACCAGGAGCACGCTGTTGCCGGCCTGGGCGAACACATGGGCCAGCCAGACCGCGGATGTGGTCTTGCCCGTGCCCGGCTTCAGATTGGCCAGGGCGAGGCTCAGCCCTGTCATCCAGGCATTATCGCAGCGTCTGCCGTGTCGTGGAACCCCGGCTCCAGTAATCGCCGTAATACAGTATTTGCTGCATTACTGCATTTCTGTCCAGGAGAGCGGAAAACCAGCGGTCAGGCACCTTCACCGGCCTCGGACAGCTCGGCGTCGCTCACCGCGATCGCGAGCCCGAGGGCCCGCAGGATGTGCCCGCCGGCGGCCATCACCCGGGGAGCGCCCACGACCGGGGCGACGGCGATCATGATGCCCTGGATGTCGTCTATGGTCAGGCCGCTTTCCGTGATGGCCGGGGCGCTGGCGATCCAGCTGATGGGCGGCGCGTCCACGGCGATCAGGGCGGCCACCCGGGCGAGCATGTACTCGCGCGCCGACAGGTTGTTGTGGTCGACCGAGACGGCGGTCAGCTCGGTGAGCGTGTCCAGGACGGGGTTTTCGTCAGGCACTTGATCTCCCGGATCGTCGGAACAGGGCGCGGGCGGCCAGCCCGCGCCGCGGTCACCCACTAATTCACCGCCACCGCGGCCGCGGGGCATCACCCGCCGGGGGTGAGGTACCTGGGCGAGGCTTCCGGAGCACGGTCAGCTGATGGTGGCCCGCCCGGCCGCGAAGCGCTGGTGCCGGGCGTGCCCGGGCTGGCCCAGGAAGGCCTTGAAGTCGCCGAGGCGGTAGGCCGGCCCGTCGCCGCCCTCGGCCACCTCGAGCTCGAAGTCCTGGCCGAGGTGGCGCAGGCGGCCGAGCACGGCGGCCGGGCTCAGCTCGCCGCCCGAGGGCCCGGCCAGCTCGGCGATCTGGCTCGCGGTCAGGAAGCCGGCCCGGGACCGGAGCACGCGGAACACCGGGTCGTGCACGTACGTGCCGTCAGCCGTGCCGTCTCCCGGCGCGATCGCGCCGGGCGTTCCGGCGTGCTCGAGGGCGCGGCGGATGGCCCAGCCCACCGCCGCCGCGACCGGCGGCGGGAACGCGTTGCCGATCTGCCGGTAGCGCGCGGTCTTGCGGCCGCTGAACCGCCAGCCCCAGTCGTCCTGCCAGCCCTGCAGCCTGGTCACCATCTCGCAGGTCAGCCGGGGGGACAGGGCCGGATCGGCGTCCGGTCCCGGCGCCTGGTCGGCGATCGCGATGCCGTCCACGCCGAGCTCGGCCCAGGCCCGCTTGGCCCGGGTCGGGCCCAGGTCGGCGCCGCCGTGCTTCTTGGAGCCGCCCACGATCGTGGGCGCGATCCGGTCGGCCCGCCGGGCCCAGGCCGCCGCGCCGGGCCAGCCGCGCGCGGCCATCAGGTCACCCAGGGTCTGGCCCACCGTGGCGGGCGGCCGCGGCGACGGCGACGGCCAGCGGAACCAGGGCGCGTCGGCCTGCCGCAGGGCGACCAGCACGGTGCGCGGCCGCAGCTGCGGCACGCCGAAGTCCGACGCGTGCAGCAGCCGCCAGCCCGACACGTAGCCCAGGTCGCGCAGCCGGTCCAGGACGTGCTGCCGGTACGCGCTGAACCGGCTGGTGCTCAGCCCGCGCACGTTCTCCAGCAGCAGGGCCCGGGGCTGGATGATCCCGCACAGCTCCACGGCCCAGGCGAACAGGTCGCGCTCGTCGGTCGCGCCGAGCTGCCGGCCGGCCACGGTGAACGGCGGGCACGGGACCCCGCCCGCCAGCAGGGCCACGCCCCGGTAGTCGCTGGGCCGCCACAGCGCCGGGTCGGCCGCGTCGCCCTCGGCCACCTTCCAGGCCGGCCGGTTGGCGCGCAGCGTGGCGCACGCCGCGGCGTCGAGTTCGACGGCCAGGGCGTGCTCGAAGCCGGCCTGCTCGAACCCGAGGGCCTGCCCGCCCGCCCCGGCACAGATCTCGACCACCTCAAGATCCGCCACCCCGGCCTCCTCCGTCGATCCAGCAAGCTCCCATCCGACGAACCGAAACGACCTCGCCGACCAGTTTCCCGCAGCCCAGCCGCATAACGCCGGAGGACGAAGCCGTGTCGCAGGACTCTAGCGCCCCCCGGCGACATTCTCCTGGGAACGAGCATGTCGCGGGGACCGGCCGCGCTTACGGGGCGGAAGCTGCGTGCGAGCCAGTTCCCCGGGCAGCGGCAGCAGCGGGTTCGACGTGCTGTCCACCACCGCCTCGGCGATGTCGGTCACCTTCTGGCCGCGGGCCCTGGCCACGTTCCGCAGCAGGCCGAACGCCTGCCGGGGCCGGAGCCTGTGCCGCTCGGCCAGCACGCCGATGGCCTGCTCGACCCGGACCCGGGCCGACAGCGCGTGCTCGAGCTGGGCCACGGTCACCGCCAGCCGCGCCGCCTCGTCGGCCTCGTCGGCCGGCCCGGCCGGGGGCCGCAGCGCCACCGCGGGCGAGCCAAGGTCGGCGGCCAGCAGGTCGGCCAGCACCATGGCGCTGGTCAGGTCGCCGGTCTCCTCCGGACCGACCTGCCAGCCCTGCCCGGACCGGCGCACGACCAAGGGACCGGCCGCGGCGTCACCGCGCTGCGTCGTCTCCGCGTCCATGTCTGATCCTGTCCCGAGGCGCGCACCACGCTTCGTTCGGCCGAATTGTCTACCCCGCGCTGACCGCGGCCAACCGCTCGCGGACCTTGGCCGCCGACGGGTTGACCAGCACCGTTCCGTCCGGGAACACCACGGTGGGTACGGTCTGGTTGCCGCCGTTGACCGACATCACGAACTCGCACGCGGCCGGGTCCTGCTCGATGTCGACCTCGGTGAGCTCGATCCCGTCCCGGGCGAGCTGCTTCTTCAGGTTCCGGCAGAAGCCGCACCATGGTGTGGTGTACATAATCAGCTGGCCGGACACCCGCTGCCTCCTCGAGATCGGTGGAAAATACCGGATCATGTAACACCGGCGAGGCTGCTTGCGTTCCCGAGGGGAGGACAGCGTGACCGAGCTCGCGGCCGACACGCTGCTGGCCGGGCTGGATCCCGAGCAGCGCGAGGTGGCCCTGGCCACCCGGGGCGCGGTCTGCGTGCTGGCCGGCGCGGGCACCGGCAAGACGCGCGCGATCACGCACCGGATCGCGTATGCCGCCGCCATCGGGGTGGTGAACCCGGCCCACGTGCTGGCCCTGACCTTCACCGTGCGGGCGGCCGGCGAGCTGCGCGGCCGGCTGCGCGAGCTCGGGGCCGCGCAGGTGCGGGCGTCCACCTTTCACGCGGCCGCGCTGCGCCAGCTGAACTACTTCTGGCCGCGCGTGGTCGGCGGCCGGCCACCGCAGCTCATCAGCGCCAAGGCGGCGCTGATCCGGGAGGCGGCCAAGCAGGCCCGGCTCCATCTGGACGGCCCCGGGCTGGCCGACGCGGCCAGCGAGATCGAGTGGGCCAAGACGACCCAGGTCCGCCCGGACGGCTACGCCCGCGCCGCGGCGGCCGCGGGCCGGTCGCCGGACCTCGGCGCGGACGCCGTGGCGCTGGTGTACGACGGCTACGAACGCCTGCGGCGCGAGCGGCACCAGATCGACTTCGAGTCGGTGCTGGAGCTGACCGCCGCCATCGTGCTCGAGCACCGCGGCGCGGCCGACCAGGTACGCGACACGTTCCGGTACTTCGTGGTCGACGAGTACCAGGACGTGAACCCGCTGCAGAAGCTGCTGCTCGACGCGTGGCTCGGCGACCGCGACGACCTGTGCGTGGTGGGGGACCCGCGCCAGGTCATCTACTCCTTCACCGGCGCCACCCCGGACTACCTGACCGGCTTCGCCGCCGAGTTCCCCGGCGCCACGCTGGTCCGGCTGGTGCGCGACTACCGGTCGACGCCGCAGGTGGTCGCGGTGGCCAACCAGCTGATACGGTCCGGCCCGGCGCTGGTCGCCCAGCAGCCGCCCGGGCCGCGGCCGGTGCTCACCCGGTACGCCGACGACGCCAGCGAGGCGGCCGGGGTGGCGATCTCGATCCGGGCGCTGATCGCGGCGGGCGTTCCGGCGCGGGAGATCGCGGTCCTGGTCCGGATCAACGCCGACACCGAACGCTTCGAGCAGGCGCTGGCCCAGGCCGAGGTGCCCTACGTGGTGCGGGGCGCCGAGCGGTTCTACGAACGGCCGGTGGTCCGGCAGGCGCTGGTGCTGTTCCGCGGCGCGGCCCGCGGCGCGGCGGCCAGCCCGGCCAGCCCGGCCAGCGCGGCCAGCGCGGACGGTCCGGAGGGCCAGGAGCCGCTGCCGTCCGCGGTCCGGCACGTGCTGACCGGCATCGGCTTCACCGGCAGCCCGGCCCAGACCCCCGCGGGCGGTTCGCCGGCCCGCGAGCGCTGGGAGTCGCTGGCCGCCCTGGCCCAGCTGGCCGACGACATGTACGCGACCCGGCCGCAGGCCAGCCTGGGCGATTTCGCCGCCGAGCTGACCCAGCGGGCCGACCTGGGCCACGCGCCGTCGGCCGAGGGCGTGACGCTGGCCTCGATGCATTCGGCCAAGGGACTGGAGTGGGACGCGGTGCTGCTGCCCGGCCTGGTCGAGGGGCTGCTGCCGATCGTGCACGCCAGGACGCCGGAGGCCATCGAGGAGGAAAGACGGCTACTGTATGTGGCGGTGACCAGGGCGCGCCAGCACCTGTACCTTTCCTGGTCCCCGGCCCGGGCGCCGGGCGGCCAGGGCCGTGGCGCGGCCCGGGCGCGGTCGCGGTTCCTCGATGACGTTCGCCTGGGTCGGCGGTGAAGACGGTGCAGGGCGGCGTGGGTGGGAGAGGTGGGCAATGGGTAAGGCGCTGGACGGCCTGCTCGACCTGCTCGACCTGGAGCAGATCGAGCTGAACATCTTCCGCGGCCGCAGCCCGGACGAACGCCGCCAGCGCGTGTTCGGCGGCCAGGTGGCCGGCCAGGCGCTGGTCGCCGCGGGGCGGACCGTGCCCCCGGACCGGCCGGTGCACTCGCTGCACGCCTACTTCATCAGGCCGGGCGACCCGGCGGTGCCGCTGGTCTACACGGTCGACCGGACCCGGGACGGGCGGTCGTTCACCACCCGCCGGGTGGCCGCGATCCAGCACGGCGAGACGATCTTCACCCTGTCCGCGTCCTTCCACCACGCCGAGCCCGGGCCCGAGCACGCCGATCCGATGCCGGACGTGCCGGGCCCCGACCAGATCGAGCGCAACGCCGACCGGTGGGCCAGGGTCCTGGGCGAGGACCATCCCCGGTGGTTCGACAGCCCCTTCGACCTGCGGTCGGTCGGCCCGCTGACGGTCGAGGCCGAGCACGACCCGGCGCTGGCCACCACCCGGAACCTGGTCTGGCTGCGGGTGCACGGCGACCTGCCCGACGACCCGCTGCTGCACGTGTGCCTGATGACCTACGCCTCGGACATGACGCTGCTGGACACCGTGCTGCTCGGCCACGGGCTGTCGTGGGCGGACGGCCGCACCTCGGGCGCGAGCCTGGACCACGCCATGTGGTTCCACCGGTCGTTCCGGGCCGACCGCTGGCTGCTGTACGCGCAGGAGTCACCGGTGGCCTACGGGGCCCGGGGCCTGGCCCGCGGTCAGGTCTTCACCGCCGAGGGCGACCTGGTGGTGTCGGTGATGCAAGAAGGCCTGATCCGGACCGCCCCAAGAATTCTTTAAAACCGCAGGTTAAAAAACTGTTGCCCCTTCAGGGGGCATTACGTAGGCTGCCTACATGTCCGTGGGCTAGCTGTCGACGCTCCTGGAGGGAGGTGCCCAACGTGACGAAGATCAACTCTGGTGTCCTGAAGCCAGCGCAGTGGCGCGCGCGTCCGGGTGCCTTCAGCCCGCGTTCGGCCTTCCCGGGGACAGGTGTGCCTGGTGCCGGTTGCGGCACAGGGCCGTCCGTTGTCGTGCGGTCGGTTCCGCGCGTCCGGGAGCAGGTCGTCCTGGTCATCCCGGCCCCGCAGTCCGCCCCCATGGCCGAGCTCGGGCAGACGAATAACTACAACCACATGACCAGCGTTTTTGCCGGCGGCGAAGGCGCATCGGGTCCGCCTCCACATAGGGAACCGGTCTAGAAAGACCGGCCAGAACCCCTCTGAGGCCGCGGATCCGCAAACAGGGTCCGCGGCCATAGCTATTAAAGGCCTAGGTCCCAGGAACAGGCGAGAAATCGCATGGGCGACTACTAGGACCGGTTAGCGAGAGGGGATGGCACCGATGCAGTGGCGCGCCGCCACCGTCGGAGGCAAGGACACGACGGGGTTCGAGGCGTTCAGCTCTCAGGTACGGCAGGAGCCGGACGTCAGCCAGGTCCAGGTCGGCAACATCGGCCAGACCAGCGAGGTCAGTGTGGCAACTCAGTTCATGGTGGCGGGACCGATGGGCACGGCCACCGCACTTCCGGTCGGCCTGGATCTTCCGTGCACGGAGGACCCGGAGCTGTTCTTCGCCGAGTCTCCGCAGGACGTGGAGCAGGCCAAGGCCATGTGCCGGGATTGCCGGGTCCGCATCGCCTGCCTGACCGGAGCGCTCGAGCGCCGGGAGCCCTGGGGCGTCTGGGGCGGAGAGCTGCTCATGCGGGGAGCGATCGTGCCTCGCAAGCGTCCTCGCGGACGTCCGCGTAAGACCGAAGTGGCCGCGTAAGCGGTCACCGGCCAACGGGGAAGGGCCGCGCGGCCAGCCGGGGTCGCGCGGCCACGTGACGCACACAACGGAGTGATCAGTCATGAATCTGGTAGCAGAGCTCGCGACCGAGGAAAGTCGCAGCAAAATAGAACTGGCCGAGCAGCTGCGCCCCTCGCGCCGCCTGCTCACGCTGCGCCGGGCGAGCCGCCGGGAGCGCAAGGCCGAGCGGCGCCTGATCGAAGCCTGGCGCCGCGCCGGACAACTCCGCGACTCGCTCGAAGCCGCGGACTACTGAACACCGCCACGTCGAGGCCGAGCGGCCGGTTACCCCGGCTGTCTCGGCCTCGACCGTGTCCGCAGGTCAAAATCAAGATCATTATTCAGAACGGGCCGCGGTACCTGTGGCCGCGTCGTCCGTGCGCGCTTGGCCGACCGCGAGCGGTTCGGCGGCCGGCGGCTCGCCGCGGGCGGCGGTGGTGCGCAGGGCGAAGAGCGCGGCGGCCAGCAGGAAGACCGCGGCGGCGATCAGCGCCTGGTGGAAGCCCGCGTCGAGGGCGGCCGCCGGGTCGGCGCCGGCCGCGATCAGGTGGGTGGTGCGAGCCGTCGCGATGGCGGAGAAGATGGCCAGGCCGAGCGCGCCGCCGATCCACTGGGACGCGTTGAACAGCGCGGCGGCCAGCCCGGCCGTCTGCGGCGGCACGCCCGCGTTGGCCGCGGTGGCGGCGGCGACGAACTCGGCCCCGAGCCCGACCGACATGATCACCAGCCCGGGCAGCAGGTCGGTCAGGTACGAGCCGTGGATCGGGACCCGGGACAGCCACAGGATCCCGGCCCCGGCCACCAGCGTGCCGGCCACGAAGACGGGCCGGATGCCGACCCGGCCGAGCAGTCGGGGGGTGATGGCGGCGCTCACGCCGACGCCCGCCGTGACCGGCAGGTACGCCAGGCCGGTGCGGATGGGGGAGTACCCGAGGACGTCCTGCAGGTACAGGGTGAGGAAGAAGAACACCGCGAACATGCCGGCGATGCCGATGAGCTGGGTGATGTCGGCGGCGGCCAGCCCCTTGACGCGGAATATCGACAGCGGCAGCAGCGGGTTCGCGGCGCGCTGCTCGTTGACCACGAACACCGCCAGCAGGGCGGCGGCCCCGGCCAGCTCACCGAGCGTGCGGGCCGAGCCCCAGCCGACCGCGGGCGCGCGGACCAGCGAGTAGACCAGCAGCAGGGCGCCCGAGGTGGCCAGCAGCGCCCCGAGCAGGTCGAAGTGGGCCAGCCGCGCCCGCCGCCGGTCGTCATCCAGCAGCATGAACGCGCCGACCAGCACGATCGCGCATAGCGGCGGCTTGACCAGGAACACCCAGCGCCAGCCGGGGCCCTGGGTCAGCAGGCCGCCCAGCAGCACTCCGGCCGCCGACCCCAGGCCCGCCATGCCGCCCCAGGCGCCCAGGGCCGTGCGCCGCTCGGGGCCCTCCCTGAACGTGGTGGTCAGAATGGACAGGGCGGCGGGCAGCATCATCGCGGCGCCGATGCCCTGGGCCAGCCGCGAGCCGATCACCACGCCCGAGTCCGTGGCCAGCCCCCCGGCCAGCGCCGACGCCCCGAACAGGAACGTCCCGGCGATCAGCACGCGGCGCCGGCCGAGCAGGTCGGCGGCTCGCCCGCCGAGCAGCATGAACCCGCCGTAGGTCAGCAGGTAGCCGCTGGGTATCCACTGCAGGTTCTGCACGGACATGTGCAGGTCATGGCGGATGGCGGGAAGCGCGACGTTGATGATCGACGCGTCGACGAAGTCGAGGAACGCCACGGCGCACAGCAGCGCCAGCGTAAGCCTGCCCCGCGGGGTGGCCAGGTACGGAGTGGCCGCGGACGGAGTGGCCGGGGACGGAGTGGCCGCGGACGGAGTGGTTCCGGACGGGGGGTTCGACGGGCGTGTCGCCACGGGGGTGACCTCCATGGGTGGCGTATATTCTCAGTTAGTTGACTAACTTACTCCTGAGCCTCGAGAGTTGTCTACGCGGATTTCGGCGCCTACTCTTCTCAGTGAGATGACTGACTCAGCCCTTCAGGACCCGCGGGTCGGCAAGCGTGAGCGGCTGGTGGCCGCCGCGTGCCGGGTGCTGCACGAGCAAGGGGTCGAACGGACCACGCTCGCCGACATCGCGCTGGCCGCCGGCGTTCCGGTCGGGAACGTGTACTACTACTTCAAGACCAAGGACCAGCTGGTCGAGGCGGCGATCAACGCGCACAGCGACGACCTGCGGGCCATGCTCGAGACGCTGGACCGCCGCCGCACCCCGCAGGCCCGGCTGAAGGGGCTCATCCGCGCCCTGGTCGACCAGCGCGAACTGGCCGCCAAGTACGGCTGCCCGTTCGGCACGCTGGCCTGCGAGCTGGACAAGCGGGCCGACGGCCTGGACCGCACCGCGGCCGAGGTGCTCGGCGTGATGGTCGACTGGGCCGAACGGCAGTTCCGCGCCATGGGTTCCGGGCCGCGGGCCGACGCGCGCGACCTGGCCGTCGCCCTGGTCGCGTCCTACCAGGGAATCTCGCTGCTGACCAACACGTTCCGCGACGCTGAGCTGATGGCCAGGGAAGGCCGCCGCCTGGAACGCTGGATCGACTCCCTGGCCAGATGACTGACCTGCCCGCGATCCGCCCCTTCCAGGCCAGCGACGCTCCCGCCGCCACCGCCATCATCCGCGGCCTTCCGGACTACTTCACCCCCGATGTACCTGCCAAGGTCGAGCGCGACGCCGCCCGCCACCAGGCCTGGGTCCTGATAGACGCCGGAACGGTCGCGGGCATCGCCGTGGTCGCCGGGAAATCACCCGGCGGCGCGGAGATCCTCTGGTTCGCCATCGGCGCGGCGCGGCGCGGCCGCGGGCACGGAACCAGGCTGCTCGGCCACGTCCTGGACCACCTGGCCGCCGCCGGGATCAGCGTCGTGGCCGCCAAGACCCTGGACCGTTCCTCCGGCTACCGCCCCTACGAGGCCACCCGCGCCTTCTGGGAACGCAACGGCTTCGTCCACATCGACACGATCGACCCCCTGCCCGACTGGCCCCCCGGCAACCCGGCCGCCATCTACGTCGCCGCCCTCCGCCCCACCCGCTGACGGGGCCACCCCGCCGCATGCCCTCCCGTCCCGCCGCATGCCCTCCCGTCCCGCCGCATGCCCTCCCGTCCCGCCGCATGCTCTCCCGTCCCGGCGCATGCCCTTCCCCCTACTGCACCCGGCCGCCCGCTTGGCATATCGAGCAACCGCTTGACAAGCCAAGCGAGATGCGTACTATAGTAAGCAGTGAACAGCTGCCATAGGAGGAACCATGATCGACATCAGCACCGCCGGGCGTGATCTCCAGGACGAGATCCTGAAGCTGATCCGCACGTCCCAGGACACTGCGGTGGACGCGCTGCAGGCCTGGACCGCGGCCGTCCAGTCCGTCACCCCGTCCTTCCCCCAGGTGAACCTGCCCTACGCTGACCGGCTGCCCAAGCCGGAGACGCTGGTCAACGAGGTGTACGACTTCGCTGAGCAGCTGCTGTCCGCGCAGCGCAAGTTCGCGCACGACGTTCTCCAGGCCGCCGCGCCGCTCACCGGCCAGGGCGACCAGTCCTAACCCCCACGATTGCGCGGCCAGGCCCGCCCGGGGGACCGGCCGCGCAATCGCCTTTGATTGACATAGTTTGCAAATCCCCAGGACGGCTCGGCATTACGGGTCGCGAAACCCGGTGCGGCGCGGATGTCTTGCACACCCTCGCCCGGACGCCTCCCGCCTGGTTGCTCCCCCGTGAACCTCACACGTCCCGCCACCCCCCAATCCGCTCAAGATTTCGCTGAAGCGCCGGTCAGCCACCAGTGAAACGTGACCCTCTACCGATTCTTCCGGGCTGGTTACCGTTCTTCGCGGGAGATGCGCCGGGTCCCGCCGTATCGTGTTCCCCCGGGCGGGATTCCCGTGATCGCGAAGGATTCACTACTCCCCGGAGTAGCAAATCCTTCGCGATCATGGAAACGAGGCGCGGGCGCAGGGCTGGGAGCACACCGGGCCGCGGCGAGGCCGCCGGTGACCGGGAAGCCAGGCACTCACACGCCAGGCACTGACACGCCGGGCACACGCCGGGCACTGACACGCCGGGCACTGACACGCCGG
>Ga0335072_10002437_pt1 | contig 28872 bp, 25 predicted proteins | sample Lox_Sample_21_FD_206725 | JGI IMG/M metagenome (GOLD analysis project Ga0335072, IMG submission 206725) | Soil microbial communities from Loxahatchee National Wildlife Refuge, Florida, United States - Lox_Sample_2.1 | ecosystem: Environmental > Terrestrial > Soil > Wetlands | place: USA... | reverse complement strand
GCTGTGCTGATTCCTTGCGCGCTGGTGGTGGTGGGCACGGCCGTCGCAGTGATGACGCCCGCCGGCACATCGGCGGTAGGCAATCCAGGGACACACGGTTTCAGCGAAATCCTGTACGCCGTGAGCTCGGCGTCCAACAACAATGGCAGCGCGTTTGCCGGTCTGTCGGCCAATACGCCGTTCTGGAACGTGATGCTGGGCGTCTGCATGTTTCTCTCGCGCTACACGCTGGCGATCGCGATGCTTGCGCTGGCCGGTTCGCTCGCTGCGAAGAAACACGTGCCCACTTCGGCGGGCACCTTGCCTACGCATACGCCACTATTCGTCACCTTGCTGGCAAGCGTGGTGATCATTGTGGGCGCGCTTACTTTCCTGCCTGCGTTGGCGCTCGGCCCGATCGCCGAGTACCTGATGGCCGCACATTGAGATTTTGCTCCCTCTCTCTATCGGGAGAGGGAGCAAGACGACACCGGAGCTAACAGAACATGACTTCCCACGCCCACGCGGTCCGCACTTTCGATCGGGCCTTGATCACCAAGGCGATGGCGGATGCGTTCCGCAAACTCTCGCCACGCATGCAATTCCGCAATCCGGTGATGTTCGTGGTGTTCGTTTGCAGTGTGCTTACCACACTGCTATGGATTCAGGCATTGACCGGCCACGGCGAAGCACCCACCGGTTTCATCTTCTGGGTGACGGTGTGGCTGTGGTTCACCCTGCTGTTCGCCAACTTCGCCGAAGCGCTGGCTGAAGGCCGCGGCAAGGCGCAAGCGGCTGCATTGCGCAGCACGCGCAAGGACGTGATCGCCAAGAAGTTGGCGGAGCCCAAGCGCGATGCTGCCATCGTCTTCACGCCGTCGAACGAATTGCGCGCCGGACACTTCGTGCTGGTGGAAGCAAACGAACAGATTCCTGGCGACGGCGAAGTACTGATCGGCGCGGCGAGCGTCGACGAGAGCGCCATCACCGGTGAATCCGCGCCCGTGATCCGCGAAGGCGGTGGCGATCGCAGCGCCGTTACGGGCGGCACGCGCGTGCTGTCGGACTGGCTGGTGATCAAGATCACGCAGAATCCGGGCGAAAGCTTTCTTGATCGCATGATCGCGATGGTGGAAGGCGCCTCGCGCCGCAAGACGCCGAACGAGATCGCCCTGACCATTCTGCTCGCCAAGTTCACCCTGATCTTTCTGCTGGCCTGCGCCACACTGCTGCCCTACTCCATCTATAGCGTGCAGGTTGCTGGAAAGGGCAATCCGATCACGCTCACCGTGCTGATCGCGCTGCTGGTGTGCCTGATCCCCACCACCATCGGTGCGCTGCTGTCGGCGATCGGCATTGCCGGCATGGATCGCATGATTCGCGCCAACGTGATCGCCACCTCCGGCCGTGCGGTGGAAGCGGCCGGTGACGTGGACGTGCTGCTGCTGGACAAGACCGGCACCATCACGCTCGGCAATCGCCAGGCGGTCGCCTTCCACCCGGCACCAGGCATCGAGGAACGCACGCTGGCCGACACGGCGCAGCTGGCTTCACTCGCCGATGAAACGCCGGAAGGCCGCAGCGTGGTGGTGTTGGCGAAGGAGCGCTTCAACCTGCGCGAGCGCGAACTGGAGCCGATGCACGCCGAGTTCGTGCCCTTCACCGCGCAAACGCGCATGAGCGGCGTGGACATGGGCGAACGCCGCATCCGCAAGGGTGCGCTGGATGCGGTGGAGCGCTATCTCGACGCCCTTGGCAGCCACCTGCCGCCCGCGGTGAAGCGCCTGGCCGAAGACATCGCACGCCGCGGCGCCACGCCGCTGATCGTGACGGAAGGCGACCGCGCGCTAGGCGTGATCGAACTGAAGGACATCGTGAAGGGCGGCATCAAGGAACGTTTCGCCGAGCTGCGCCGCATGGGCATCAAGACGGTGATGGTGACCGGCGACAATCCGCTGACGGCCGCCGCCATTGCGGCCGAAGCGGGCGTGGATGACTTCCTCGCCGAAGCCACGCCGGAAGCCAAGCTGAAGCTGATCCGCAGCATGCAAGCCGAAAGCCGCCTGGTGGCGATGTGCGGCGACGGCACCAATGATGCACCCGCGCTGGCCCAGGCCGACGTGGCGGTGGCGATGAACACCGGCACGCAGGCGGCGAAGGAAGCCGGCAACATGGTGGATCTGGATTCCAACCCCACCAAGCTGATCGAAGTGGTGGAGATCGGCAAGCAGATGCTGATCACGCGCGGCTCGCTCACCACGTTCTCGATCGCCAATGACGTGGCCAAGTATTTCGCAATCATCCCGGCCGCGTTCGCCACCACGTATCCCGCACTCAATACGCTGAACGTGATGAAGCTGGCGACGCCGCAGAGCGCGATCCTGTCGGCGGTGATCTTCAATGCGCTGATCATCATCTTCCTGATTCCACTGGCGCTCAAAGGCGTGAAGTACCGTGCGCTGGGTGCGGGCCAGCTGCTGCGCCGGAATTTGCTGGTTTACGGCCTGGGCGGCATCGCCGTGCCGTTCATCGGCATCAAGCTGATCGACATGCTGCTGGTCCTGTTTGGTGTTGCCTGAGGAGGCATCGCTATGCAAACCCTGAAACTGTCCGTGTCACTGCCAAACGCTACCCGCCCGCATATGGAACTGCGCGTTTCGTCCAACGACTCCGATTGCGATGTGGTAATCGAACTGCCAGTGCATGGCCAGCCCAGGGAGCGCTCCGCGCTGGTGCCGGATACGCAGATGACGGCAGAAGACGAATACGTACTCAGTGGCTACGCCGGCATTTGACAGCCGCGCCACTCGGTTTTCCATCAACTATTTAACTCAAAAGAAAGTCCGGCGATGCCGGAGTGCAAGGACAACTCATGCGATACAAGAACGCACTGGCTGCCGCTGTTTTGCTGGCAATGATTCCGACCGGGTATGCGATGGCAGCGACCGCCGCCATGGGCAGCACGGGTATGGCGGCAGCACCACAGTCCGCGCTTAGCGCGCCGGCGGCCTCTTCGGCACCCGCTCACGAACCCAGCGGCGGCTGCGACCCCTACAAGAATTTCGACTGCCTCAATGGCTATCTGGGAACGGGTTTCTGGGAACGCCTGACAAACTACTACAAGCTCGAGTGGGGCCAGGCAACGGCTCCCACGGACCCGAACGCACCTGCATCGAGGCGAGCAGATTGGCCGGCGGCCGCGCAGACAACGCCCCCCATGCCGTTTACCGAGTGGCCGTACGGCGGAGCCACATCACTCGGTGTGACGCGCCCGAATTCGGTCGACAGTCCGTTGATGACGGCACTGGGCAACACCGCTTTCGGCGAATGGCTCACTAGGAACAATTTCCAGCTCTATGGCTGGGTCAATGGTGGCGGCAACCTAAGCACGAGTACGACGAAGCCCGGTGGCAATGCGCCAGCGGCGTATCTGTATACGCCGAATACATTTGAATTTGACCAGGCTGTGCTGTATCTGGACCGTTTCCCGGACACGGTGCAGACCGACCACATCGATTGGGGCATGCGCCTTTCGGTGTTGTATGGCGAAAACTACCGCTACACGACGGCGTATGGGTTGGCCAGCTACCAATTGCTGAAGGAAAACAAGGTCAATGGCTACGACTTCCCGATGGTGTATGGCGAAATCTACATTCCCTGGGTTGCCGACGGTCTGATACTGCGTTTTGGACGCTTCATTTCCATACCAGATATCGAAGCGCAGCTAGCCCCAAACAACTACATGTACACGCATTCGATGGCCTATTCGTTCGATAACTATACCAACACCGGCCTGGAAGGTACCGTGGCCGTCAACAAGAACTGGACCGTGCTACTCGGCGTGACGGACGGTACTGAGGCATTTCCGACGCACTTGAATGAGACGTGGGACAACCCGTATCCGAACGTCCCTGGTACCGGTCCCGGCGACGTTGGATACAACCCGCTCTATCCGAACAAGACCTTCAAGAAGGATCCGGGTGCCATGCCGTCGGTGTCGGCATGCATTCGCTATCTCACCGACGATGGCAAGACCGACTTCATGCCATGCGCGGATGCCATCAATTCGGGAAGATATGGTTACAACAATCTGCAATGGTATGGCTTCACGTTCTACCATACGTTCGATGCGCATTGGCATGTTTCTTACGAGGCCTATGACCTCTATGAGAACCGCGTTCCCAACGCGCTCAATAGCGATGTGCAAACCATCTATGCCAACGGGGGCGCGCCGTTCTCGTCACGATTCATCCCGTACAACGCCCCCGATCTGGCAATTTGCCGCAACGCTACGGAGTTGACGTGCCGGGCCTCCACGCTGGCTACCGTTGCCTATCTCAACTACAGCCCGGATCCCATGAACAATTTTTCGTTCCGGCCCGAATACTACTGGGACAAGAATGGCCAACGTACGGGCGTAGCAACCCGTTATGTGAATTTCGCGATTGGCTGGCAGCACTGGTTCTCGCCTCAACTCGAAGTACGGCCAGAAATCGCTACGTACCATTCTCTAAACGGCAAAGCGTTCAACGGAAACTCAAACGCAGGCATTGCTCCGAACAAGTCCCACGAGACGATTCTGTCCGGTGACATCATCTTTCATTTTTGAGCAAGCCCCCGTTTACGAGACAGTGCTGATGGTCTGTTAGCTTTTTTGATTTCCCAACTGGCGGTGATGTCATGAGCAGGTTGATTCGCAATGCAGTAACCATGTTGCTGGTGATGACGGCCATCACGGGTTTGGTTTATCCACTCGCCGCGACGGGCGTGGCACAGGTGCTGTTCCCGCACCAGGCCAACGGCAGCCTGATCGAACGCAACGGCAAGCCGATCGGTTCCGAACTGATCGGCCAGTACTTCGACGACCCCAAGTATTTCTGGGGCCGTCCTTCGGCCACTACGCCGCAGCCGTATAACGGCACAGGGTCGAACGGGTCCAATCTGGGGCCGTCCAACACGGCCTTGCGCGATGCTGTGCAACAGCGCATCGATGCGCTGCGCAAGGCCGATCCAGGCAACACCGCGCCGGTGCCGGCCGATCTGGTGACCGCGTCGGGCAGCGGACTCGATCCGGACATCAGCCCGGCGGCGGCGCAATATCAAGTGGCACGTGTGGCACGCGAGCGGCACGTAAGCGTGGCCCAGGTGCAGGCGCTGGTGGCGAAGTTCACCCAAGGGCGGCAACTTGGCTTGCTGGGCGAGCCGCGGGTGAATGTGCTGACGTTGAATCTGGCGTTGGATCAATGGCGCTGACTTAGATCGGGGTCCCACGGGCAGGCTGATGTTGGGGTTCGGCTGCGCCTCACCCCAACCTACGCGCTCCGAAAGACATGCGAGATAAGATGCCGCCATGACCGACCCCTCCCGCGATGCCCGCGCCGATGCCCTGCTCGATGTCGTGCAGGAAGAAAGCAGCCGCCGCCTGAAAATCTTTCTCGGCGCCGCGCCTGGCGTGGGTAAAACCTACGCCATGCTCTCCGCTGCGCGCGAACTGAAGCGCCAGGGTGTGGATGTCGTCGTCGGCCTGGTGGAAACGCATGGCCGCACCGAAACGGCCGCGCTGCTGGAAGGACTGGAAGTATTGCCGCGCCTCACGCTGAACTACCAGGGGCGTGATTTCACCGAGTTCGACGTGGATGCCGCGCTGGCGCGCAAGCCTGACATCCTGCTCGTCGACGAATTGGCCCATCGCAACGTGCCCGGCAGCCGCCATGAGCGCCGCTGGCAGGATATTGTCGAGCTGCTGGACGCGGGCATCGAGGTATACACCGCCCTCAACGTGCAGCATCTGGAAAGCCTCAACGACCAGGTGCGCCGCATCACCGGCATCACCGTGCGCGAAACCGTGCCGGACGCCTTCCTCGATCGCGCCCGCGACATCGTGCTGGTCGACCTGCCGCCGCGCGAGCTGATCGAGCGCTTGCGGCAAGGCAAGGTCTACGTGCCGGAGACGGCAGCCGCTGCGCTCGACGCCTTCTTCTCCCCGACCAATCTCGGCGCCTTGCGCGAGCTGGCGGTGGATACGGTGGCCGGCCACGTCGACAGCGACCTGCGCGAACATATGCTGGCGCGCGGCGGCAAGATGCCGGTGCGTCGCCGCGTGATGGCGGCCATCGACGGCCATGCGCAAAGCGAGTACCTGGTGCGCGTTGCGCGGCGCATTGCCGAACGGCGTGGCGCGCCGTGGACCGTGGTGTTCGTCGATACCGGCGCCCCCCTGGACGAGGCGCGGCGCGAACGCATCGACACGGCGATGCGCCTGGCACGGCGGCTGGGCGGCGATGTCTCGGTATTGCGCGGACACGCGATTGCCGACGAACTGCTGGTGCATGCCGATCGCGAAGGCGTCGGCCAGATCATTCTTGGCCGCACGCGCGAACGGCTGGTTGCACGCATGCTCGGCCGCTCGTTGACGCAGCAATTGCTGCGCCGTGGCGCGCACCTGGAACTGACCATCATCGCCACACCCGTCGAACGCGTGCGGGCGCGCAAGCGCATGCGCCTGATGCCCATGTACGGGCGTCGCGACGAATACATCTTCGCCACGGTCGTCACGGCGGTGGCGATCGGGCTGGCCTTCATCGCCGACCGCTATCTGTCGATCGCCAATCTCGCGCTGATCTTCCTCACCGGCGTGATGATGGTGGCGGTGCGCACGCGCATGATCGTGGCGGTCTATACGGCCACCCTGTGCTTTCTCGGCTACAACTTCTTCTTCGCACCGCCGCGCTACACGCTGGTGATCGCCAATTCCGACGACGTGCTGACGGTGACGCTGTTCTTTGCGGCGGCACTGATATGTAGCCGTCTCGCCACACGCCTGGCCAGCCAGGTGGAATCGCTGCGCGCCGCGCACGATTACACCCATGCGCTGCTCACGCTCGGACAACGGCTGTCGACGAGCACGGATGCCGACGGCATTCGCGGCGTGGGCGCTGCCGCCCTTGCGCACGCCCTGCGTTGCGAGGTTGCCCTGCTCGCACGTGATGTGGAGCATCGTTTGCAGATCGCAACGAACAGTTCGCGCACGCTTACCCTGACCACGCAGGATCTTGCCGCGGCAGAGTGGAGCGAACAGCATGCCGAACCGGCCGGCCGGTTCACCGATACGCTCAACGCGGCGCGCTGCTGGATGCTGCCGCTGGGTGCGGAGGGCCATCATCTCGGGGTGGCGGCGCTGCGCTTCGAGAACCATGTTTCGCCGGACATCGAGCGGCGCAGCCTGGCGCTGGCGATGGTGCAGGACATTGGGCACGCGCTGGAACGTGCGCGGCTCGCTTCGGAACTGGAAGGTGCGCGCGTGCAAGGCGAAACGGAGCGCTTGCGCAATGCCCTGCTCTCCTCCGTCTCGCATGATCTGCGCTCGCCGCTGGCATCCATGATCGGCTCAGCCGGCACGCTGTCCAACTACTGGCCGCAGTTGCCCGCAGACGAACGGCAGGAACTGCTGGACGCCATCCTCGGCGAGGGCCAGCGGCTGGATCGCTATATCCAGAATCTGCTAGACATGACCCGCCTCGGCCACGGCACGCTCAAGCTCAACCGCGACTGGACCGATGCCGCCGAAATCGTCGCCTCGGCCATCACACGCGTGCGCAAGCTGTTTCCGGAGCTGCGCGTGGATACGACACTGCCGAACGAAACCGTGTTGCTGTTCGTCCATCCGGCCCTGATCGAGCAGGCGCTGTTCAATATCCTGGAAAACGCCGCACGCTTCTCGCCGCCCGGCGAGCCGGTGCAGGTGATCGTGCGCGTGGCGGGCGATCGCTTGTTCATTGACGTGGTCGACCGCGGCCCGGGCATTCCCGAAGAAGAGCGCGCACGCATCTTCGACATGTTCTATTCGGTGGCGCGCGGCGATCGCGCACCGCAAGGCACCGGGCTGGGCCTGGCAATCTGCCGCGGCATGATCGGCGCGCACGGCGGCAGCGTGGAAGCCTTGCCGGGCAACGGCGTTGGCACCACCATTCGCATCAGTCTCCCATTGCCGGCCCCTCCATCGCCATGACGGCCTCCAATCCCTGCGTACTGGTCATCGACGACGAGACGCAGATCCGCCGATTCCTCGATATCGGTTTGCGCGCCGAGGGTTATGACGTACTGCTTGCTGCCAACGCAACCGAAGGCCTGGCGCTGGCAGCGACGCGCAATCCGGATGTGGTGGTCCTGGACATCGGCCTGCCCGATCGCGAAGGCCACGACGTGCTGGCCGAATTGCGGCAATGGACGCAGGTACCGGTGTTGATGCTTTCCGTGCGCGATGCGGAGAATGAGAAGGTGAAAGCGCTGGATGCCGGCGCGAACGACTACATGACCAAGCCGTTCGGCATCCAGGAACTGATGGCGCGCCTGCGCGCGCTATTGCGCAATCGCGTGACCTCGACCGACGTACTGCCCCGCTATGAAGATGACCGCCTGCATATCGATCTTGGCTTGCGCGAAGTGACGCTGGACGGTGAACCGCTGGCATTGACCCGCAAGGAATATGCGGTGCTTGCGATGCTGGTGCGGCATGCCGGGCGCGTGGTGAGCCAGCAGCAGTTGCTACGCGAGGTTTGGGGCGGCACGCACGTACACGACACGCATTACTTGCGCATCGTATTGGGCAAGTTGCGGCAGAAGCTGGGCGATGATCCGGCAACGCCACGGTGGTTGAAGACGGAGCCGGGCGTGGGCTATCGGTTCTTGGCAGGAAACGGATAAATACCGCGCAAATTCCGCGTAGGTTGGGCTGAGGCGCAGCCGAACCCCAACATGGCATGCAGGCAGGATGCAGAAACGTTGGGGTTCGCGTGCCGCTCACCCCAACCTACGCCGCTAAACAAGCATCTGCCCCCCATCGCAAGCCCACACCTCACCCGATAAATTTCACACGACCGATTCGTCGCCCCGACGAAGGCCGGGGTCCAGTGACTTTGGCTTTTTGCAAGTCGCTGGGTGGTTCGCTTCGCACTGCGTCCGGCTTTCGCCGGAATGACGACACGCTTCGAAGTTGCACCGTCACTCCTTCAACCGCGGCACCCCATGCACGTCGCGCTCTTCAATCGCGATCGGCCGCGTATCCAATCGTCCGCCGACCACAGTGCCTTCAGGCAGCGGTTCGACCACATCGCCGCGCGCCAAGGCAATGGCATTGCGATAACAGCGCTGCGCCAGCGCCGCATCATCCAGCCCCGCGTAGGTATCGCCCAGACTCTCCCACGCACTCGCACTCGGCATAAGTGCCAGCGAACGCTCCAGGTACTGGCGTGCTTTGCTCCACAGCTGCAGGCGCACCGCCATGCGACCCAAGGCCAACAGCAGGCTTGCATCGTTGGGGTGCGCATCCAGCCAGCCTTCGGCACGCCGCAGGCGAGCATCAAGATCGTCGCCGGCCAGCGCACCGTAGGTTTCCACCAGCTGCGGCGACCAGTCCCGCCGCAGCGCGGATTCGACTTCATCCATCGCCGGCAGCGCCAGGCCATAACTCGCGGCCTTGCGCGCATACGCATCGACCACGGCCGGCGCGCGTCGCTGCGCCTTGGGCAGCTGCGACCACAGCGTATTCAATACAGCGCCGTCGCCGGCCGCTTGAATGCTTGCCACCAGCACCACGGATTCCAGCGCGCTGTAGGCACGCGCGCTCATCACACCGCTTTTCTGCAGCGGTTCCAGTGCCGCGCGCGCGCGGCGCGTATCGCCGGCGGCCACGGCGGCAAGCACCAGTTCGCGCCAACCACCCGGGCTCAGGTTGCCGTTGTCGGCTTCGGGTGTGAGCAAGGCGAGCGCCTCGGCCGGCTTGCCATCGCGGCGCAAGACGCGGGCACGCACGACGCGGGCCGCGCGCGGTGCGACTTGCGCCGCTTGATCCAGGGCTTCCAGCGCACGCCCTTGTTCGCCCCGGCGCGAGGCTGCTTCCGCTGCCGCCAGCAGGGCCGGACCGCGCAGCATATCCAGGCGCGAAGCGCGATGCAGATCGCGCTCGGCATCGCCATGACGGCCTTCCATCAGGGCGGTCAATCCATCCGTCAGGCGTTGCCGGCTGGTGCGCTGATGGCGGCGCGAGTACGCGCCGAACGGCCAGCGCGCCGTACGCCATAGCGCGACAATCACTATCCACGCCAGCACCAGGATGACCACGGCGGCGAGCAGGCTGGTCTGCAGGGTGTAGCCATGGAAGCGGACCAGTACGTAGCCGGGATCTTCCGCCACCCAATGCCAGCCGAACGCCGCCAGCGCGGCAACGATCACCAGCGCCAGGATCCAACGCCACAACTTCATGGCTTGGCCCCGTTGGCGGGTGCGTTCTCGGTCGCCGGTGCGAGTGCATGCACGGCGCGCAGGTTGCGCAACTCACCCAGCGCGGCGCCCAGCTTGACCGGCACGCCAGGCTTGAGCTGGGCCAGCAACGCAGCGATACGCTGATGCGCCTCCTGCACGGCAGGCGCTTGCGGGTCGAATTGCGCCGTCAAGCCGGCATCCGCACGCTGCAGCGAAGCGGTGGCGGCAGCGTTATCCCAGGCCAGCAACGCAGCCTGTGCCTGCGCAAGATCGAGCGCCACCAGTTCGCGTGCGATGCGAGCGTCGGCCATGTCGATCGGCGCACCGTTGTCGCGGTGAATCTGCACCACGTTGCGCAATGCGTGCCAGATGCGCGACCAGGCGCCTTGGTTTTCCTGCGGACCGGACTCATCCAGCGGCTTCAACGGCAGATGCGGCACGTCGTTGCGCAGCTGCATGACGCTATCGAGCTGTTGCGCCGGATCGGAGGCCTGGCTTTTCACCAACGCTTCGTGCTCGGCATCGATGCTTTGCTGCACGCCTTTGAAGGCATCGTCGGTGACGCCGGCCAGCGTCTGGCCGGCCAGTGCGAAAGCCTGCGCAGCGCCGCGCCCATCGTGAAACAGGTTGTAGCGCTCGGCGCCCATGCGCAGCAGGGATTCGGTTTCATCCAGGCGCATGGCGTCCTGCCCGGAAAGGGTCTTTTCGGAGAGCTTGCCGACAGCCTCTTCTAGATCACGCATGCGCTGGTCGTGCGACAGCAGTTCTTCGCGCAGGGAGCGGTTGACCTGGTCGGCGTCGTTCAAGCGCTGCAACAACAGGTTGCCCTGGCTGGTCGTGCTGGACAGCTGGCGCTCCATCGTGTTGACGCGCTCTTCCAGCGTGGCCGTGGTGTGCAGTGCCTGCGCGTTGATGTGCAGCAACTGCCACTGCCGCCATGCGATGTAGCCGACGCCGATAATGGCGATCAGGGCCAGCAGCAAGGCCAGCGCGACTGCGCCGCCGCGCGGGCGTGCCGGTGGCGCGGGCCGGCTGCTGCGCGCAGGGTCGGGCGAGGTGCGTACGTCGGGGGTGAGATCGTCCTGGCTCATGCGCGCATGCTAGCAGTCTGTGGCGTTCACTTAGAGCCTGTCTAAAGTTTCTGGGTCGTTCACGTAGCGTTTGAGCGGTCGTCAGGCGGCGGTGCGTGGTGTGGCGCCAGACTGGCTGGCTGGTCAAGCCGCGCGCTGTCGCCTGACGGCCGCTCAAGCGTTACGAGGGCTGCGCAGAGACTTTAGACCGGCTCTGCGGATAGGCGTGAATGGCCTGGCAGGCGGCCATCAGCAGGTCCGCCTGATTGGCCGATGCGGCGCGGTGGATGCGCAGGAATCCAGCAGCCCTGGCGGCCGCTTCGATCCGCTCGCTGCTGACCACGGCGATGGCTTGGCACAACCGTGCCCATGCCGTTGCCGGCAATTGGCCTTGGAGATTTTGCAGAGCTTCGGCACTGGAGAGCAGGACGCAGGCCGTGGCAGGTAGTTGTTGCACGGCCCCGTGGTGGTGCCGCGTCAACCTGGACGCAGCGCGCCGGTAGACGTGCACCTCGCACAGCCTTGCACCGCGTTCGGCCAACTGATGCTGGATCAGGCCGCGTCCCCCGGGCGCGCCGACCAAGGCCACCCGCTTGCCGCGCGGGTGTTGCAGTGGCGGCAGCGCCAGCACTCCTTCGCTGTCCTGGCGCGAGGCGGGTACTTGCGCGTTGATGCCATGCCGTTGCAACGCACGCGCCGTGGCCCGGCCGACGGCGATGACCGCGCCATGGGCCTGCTGCATGGGCGCGAGCGCCAAGGCATAACGCACGGCGGCGGGACTGGTGAAGATCAGCACGTCGTCGTGCTGGGCTTGCAGCCATTGCGTGCGTGCGTGTTGCGTATCAGGGGCGGCACGCAGGGAAAGGCCGGGCAACAGCAACGGCGCGCCGCCCAGCGCGCGGACCTTGTTGGCCAGCGCGGTACCCGTGCCGGCCGGACGGGTGATAATGACCGTGCATCCCACAAGCTGGCGGGCCTCATGGCTTGGGCGAGTCATGGCTCTGACCTGATCCTTATCCCGGTACGGCACCGAGTGTAGCGTCTACACTGTCGCGCCCCTCCCCATGCAATTCCCCGATGAACCAAGCCCATCCCCCCACCGCTGCCGCACAGGCCCTGGTGACCTTCATCCGTGACAGCATCCCCCTCGCCCACACCATGGGCCTGGAACTCGGCAGCTACGACGGCGAAACACTGGTGCTGAACTGCCCCTTGGCGCCGAATGTGAACGACAAAGGTTGTGCCTTCGGCGGCAGCCTCACCAGCCTGATGACGCTAGCCGGCTGGGGAGTGGTCGAGCTGGCGCTGCGTCAACGCGGCGAGGATTGCGATGTGTACGTGGGCGAATCCACGGTGCGCTACCTCGAGCCGGTGTGGAGCGATTTCCAGGCCCAAGCGCAGCCTGCCGAGGGCTCGCGTTGGGAAACTTTCTTCGCCACGCTCTCATCCCGCAACCGCGCACGCATCGCGGTGACCTGCCAGGTACCCGGCGAAAGCGGCAAACCGGCGGCCACGCTTGCGGCGCAGTTCGTGGCGAAGCGCCGCACGGCTGCGGCAGAATAGGCCACCTTTGAAGGGGAATGGCTTTATGCGTCGTATCGTCGGCCCGATCCTGCTGTCGAGTATGTTGCTGCTGTCCGGCTGCGCCACCGACCGGCGCAGTGATACGCTCGCCCACACCATGATTGCGTACGCCAATACGGTGCGCTGGGATGGTTTCGAGGCCGCCGAGATGTTCGTCGACCCGAAACTGCGCGCAGCCCATCCCATCACCGAACTTGACCTCGAGCGCTTCAAGCAAGTGCAGGTCAACGATTACGACGATGGCAACGGCCCCGTGCCCGCGGGCGAAAACGAGGTGCGCCAAACCGTCCGCATCGGCTTGACCAACCTGCATACCCAGGAGGTACGCACCATCGTCGACCATCAGCTGTGGCGCTACGACCCCGACAAGGGCAAGTGGTGGCTGGAGACGGGGATACCGAATCTCAATCAGTAGCACTACGGGTAGCCACGGCTGGGAACGGTATCGCGCCAACTGGCCTATAATCCGCCGTTTACCTTCACACCTTGGTGCCCGGTAGCCGCATGAACGACTTCCTCCACAAACTGCCCCAGTTCGTGAGCAACCATCTGGTGCTGTGCCTGCTGTTCGTGGCGCTGGTGATCGCACTGCTCGTCACCCAGGTCATGGTGCTGCTGCGCAAGTACAAGGAATTGACACCGGCGGGCCTCACCCAGCTGATCAATCGCGACAACCCGCTGCTGATCGATCTATCGGCCATTGCCGATTTCGAAAAAATGCACGTGCCCGGCGCCAAGCATGTGGCCATGAGCCAGTTCGATCCGGAACACAAGGATCTGGTGAAGGCGCGCGAACTGCCGGTGGTGGTGATGGACAAGGACGGCCGCACCTCGGATGGCGCCGCGCAGCGGCTGATCAAGGCGGGCTTCACTCGCGTCTACACGCTTGGCGGCGGCGTGCTGGCCTGGCAGCAGGCGCAGTTGCCGGTGGCGAAAGGCAAGAACTGACGCCTGGAATTTCGTAGGCTGGATGAAATGCAGGCTGGGATGAAATCCCAGCACCGTCATGCCAATCAAAGCTGGGATTTCATCCCAGCCTGCGCCTCTTCCCTCACCCTTCGACGACGATGCCCGCGCGTCCGGCGAGAATCTGCGCCAGCACATCCGGCGCATACTCGAACGAGTCGAAATACAAGCGGTCTTCCGGCAAACCAGCCTCGACGAACAGCCTGCGTCCAGCATCGATCATCGCGGGCGGTCCGCTCATGTAGACGTCGTGTCCGGACAGGTTCGGGTGATGTTCCAGCACGGCTTCGTGCACCAGGCCCGCGCGCAGACCAGCCATGCTGGCTTGTGCCGGATCGGACAGCACGGCGTGGAAGCGCAGATCGTGCGCCATCGCCGCCCATTGCTCGGCATGCGCGCGCATGTACAGGTCGGCCGCGCTGCGCGCACCCCAATACAGGTCGATCGAGCGACGCGTATCCAGTGCCAGAAAATGCTCGATGATCGCCTTCACGGGCGCGAAGCCGGTGCCGCCGGCCATGAAGACCATCGGGCGCTCCGAATCCTCGCGCGGCACGAACGTACCCAGTGGCCCTTCGATGCGCAGCGTATCGCCCTGCTTCAGCACGTCGCTCACCCACGAGGTGAAACCGCCGCCGGCCACGTGGCGCACGTGCAATTCGATCACGCCGTCGGCCTGCGGTCCGTTGGCGATGGAAAACGGACGGCGGCGCCCTTCATCCAGCAACACGTCGAGATACTGCCCCGGCAGCCAGTTCAGCCGCGGCACGCCGATGGCAGGCTGCAGATGCAGGCCGATCACATCCGGTGCAAGCTGCCATTTGCGGCTTACCTGCACCGCCAGCTGGCGACGCGCGATGTCCTCCACCGACGTGACTTCGCGCGCCTGCACCCGCAAATCGGTAAGCGGAACGGCCTGGCACAACAGCACGGCATGCTGCACGCGGTCGCGCACATCCAACGCTGCCGGCGGATTGCGCGGGTAGTGGCAGCGTCCCGCCAGCAGCGTGGCCTTGCAACTGCCGCATACACCGGCGCGGCAGGAATACGGCAAGGCAATCCCGGCGCGCTGTGCAGCTTCCAGCACGGTTTCGCCGGGTTGCACGTCGAAACGGCGCCCGTTTGTAAGAGTGACAGTAATCACGGAGCGCATTGTCGCCGCTGGGGTGGTCGGCGGACAATGCGGCCTTCTCATCGGATATCAACGCACATGGCCATCTGGAAACAGGACACCAGCCTCGAACGCCTGAACGGCTGGAGCCGCAACACCCTGATGGAAGCCTTGGGCATCCGCCTCACCGGCATCGGCGACGACTGGTTGCAAGGCACGCTGCCGGTCGACCACCGCACGCATCAGCCGTATGGACTGCTGCATGGCGGCGCCTCGGTGGCGCTGGCCGAAACACTCGGCAGCACGGCGGCGATGCTCACGCTGGATGCAACAAAAGAACGTGCCGTCGGGCTGGACATCAATGCCAACCACGTGCGCGGCGTCACCGGCGGCAGCGTGAAGGGTACGGCGCGTCCGTTGCATATCGGGCGCTCGACCCAGGTGTGGGAGATTCGCATCGAAGATGATGACGGCAAGCTGGTGTGCATATCGCGGCTGACGATGGCAGTGGTACCGGCGACGGCCGTCGGCTCGCGTTGAGCATGCCCAACGAAACGCCGTACGCGCGCCTCACGCCTGACCTGGTGCTCGACGCGATCAGCGCGTGCGGCCTGTGGCCGGATGGCCGCCTGCTCGCCTTGAACAGCTATGAAAACCGCGTATGGCAGGTCGGCCTGGACGATGCGCGGCCGGTGATCGCCAAGTTCTATCGTCCCGCCCGCTGGAGCGATGCGGCCATCCTTGAAGAACACGCGTTTGCGCAGGAGCTGGCCGAAGCCGAACTGCCCGTGGTCGCGCCCCTGTCGTTCACGGGACGCACGCTGCTGCATCACGATGGCTTTCGCTATGCGTTGTCGCCGCGGCAGGGTGGGCGCGCGCCTTCTCTGGAATCGAGCGACCAGCTGGCATGGCTCGGGCGCCTGATTGCGCGCATGCATGGCGTCGGGGCACGCCACGGCTTTACTTACCGCGGCAACCTCGATCGCACCACCTTGGTCGCGCAGCCCATGCAAGCGGTGCTGGCATCCACGCTGCTTCCACCCAGCGTGAACGATCGCTACCGCCACGCCGTCGAACGCGTGGATCACCTGATCGCCGCACGCTTCGACGCCGTTGGCCCGATACGCAGGCTGCGCTTGCATGGCGATTGCCATCCGGGCAACGTGCTGTGGACCGATGCCGGCCCGCATTTCGTGGATCTCGACGATGCGCGCATGGGGCCCGCCGTGCAGGATCTATGGATGCTGGCGCACGACGAACGCGCGATGGAAGCGCTGCTGGAAGGCTATACGTCGATGCGTGATTTCGATCACGCTGAACTGGCGTTGATCCCCGCGCTGCGGGCCATGCGTCAAGTGCATTATGCTGGCTGGATTGCGGCGCGCTGGCACGATCCGGCATTCCCAGCGGCGTTCCCGTTCGCCGCCGAGCCGCGCTGGTGGGAACAGCACATCACGGACCTGCACGAACAGGCCGACGAACTCGAATAATGGTTTTTTTCTTTGGGGTGTTGCATGCGTCAGATCCTGTTTCGCCTGATCGGAATCCTGGAAGTGGCCGGTGGCTTCTACGGCATGGTGCAGCTGTTGCCGGGACTGCTGGCGTTCGGGCCGTTGCGTAGTGCGGCCATCGGGCTGATCGCCTTTGCGCTGTACGCCTTCGTGCTGGTGGCTGGCGTGCTGCTGCTGGAAAACAGCGAGCGCGGCATCCACCTGTCCAGCATTGCGCAACTGCTGCAGCTGCCGGTGCTCGGCACGGCGATCTTCAGTTACGGCCTGCACTGCGGCGGCTTCATCAACCTGTTTACTACCATTCACCTGCATCCAGAACTGGCCTGGCATTTCGGCAGCCAGGGATTGAGGTTGGCGTTTGGCGGCCCGTCAACGTCGTACTTCGGCGTGAACCTGCTGGCGTTGTTGTCCTGGTTGATTCTCAAATTGCGCTGATATCATGCGCGGATGAATATCCCCGCCGTACTACCCGTTATCCGCCTTAAATCCGACCGCACACCCGGCCATCCCTGGGTCTGGTCGGCACAGGTGCACAAGCCCGAGTCGCGTATTCCGCCGGGCAGCGTGGTGGATGTGATGGATGCCAAAGACCGCTTCGTCGGCCGCGGCTTCTGGAACGGCCATGCGCGTATCGCCTTGCGCCTGCTTACCAGCGATCCGAGCGAAACGATCGATGCAGCGTGGATCGCCGCACGTATCGCGCGCGCAGTCCAATGGCGGCGTGAGCTGCTGCAGCTCGATGCCGTCACCGACGCCTGGCGCGTGATACATAGCGAAGGCGATGGTTTGTCCGGCCTGATCGTGGATCGCTACAACGACATCCTGGTGGTGGAATATTTCGCTGCCGGCATGTGGAAGTTCCGCGATGCCATTCACGCCGCACTGCTGCAGCAATTTCCTGGCGCACGGCTGTACTGGTTCGCCGAAAGCCATGTGCAGAAGCAAGAATCCTTCGACTGCCGGCCGATGGAAGCGCCCGCCCCGATCGAAGTGCATGAACATGGCCTGCGCTTTCACGCGGCGCCCGGTTACGGACACAAGACCGGCTTCTTCGCCGACCAGCGCGAAAACCGCCGCCGCTTCGCTGAGCTGGCGCGTGGCCGGCGCGTGCTGGATCTGTGCTGCAACGCCGGCGGCTTTGCCGTGCATGCGATGGCGGCCGGTGCGCGCGAGGCGGTGGGCGTAGACATGGATGCGGGCATCCTCGAGATTGCGCGCGCCAATGCGGAGTCAAACCAGCTTGCGGTGCGTTTCGAGCAGGCTGATATCTTCGAGTGGCTGCGCCAGGCGATCGCTCGGGGCGAACGTTACGATGCGGTGATTCTGGACCCGGCCAAACTCACGCGCGATCGCACCAAGGTGATCGATGCGCTGAAGAAATACTTCGCCATGAACCGGCTGGCAGTGGACGTAATCCCGCCCGGTGGTCTGTTGCTGACCTGCTCCTGCACCGGCCTGGTCAGCGAAGCGGATTTCCTGGAAATGCTGCGCCGTGTGGCGCTCAACGCCGGGCGCACGATCCAGATCCTGGAAGTGCGCGGTGCTGGTGCGGATCACCCGGTGCGCACCGACGTGCCGGAAAGCCGTTACCTCAAGGCCGTTTTCTGCCGCGTGGATTGATCTCATTATCGCAACCTGCGCCACACCAGCATCAGCACGTACGACAATCCAAAAAAAGCAGCCAACAGCACCACCGCATTACGCAAGACCAGCGCATAGCCCAGCTGCGACACGTCGATGAAATGGTACGGGTAGTGCCCGATGAAAACGCCCCGCACCAACACGTAGAAAAAATAACCCACGGGATACAGGCACCACCAAAGCGGCAAGGTCCAGTGCAACGGCGCGCGGCGCAACGCGATCAAGCTGTAGACCACGCACAAGGCTGGCACCACGTAATGCATCAGCACATCTGCCAGCAACTGCAAGCCTTGCGGATCCCACACGTGCCGTAGCAATACAAAATAGGCTATGCCCACGAAGGCGATGCTGGCAGTGACCCAGCCGACCGTTGCCGGCCGCACGAAGAATCCTGCCGCTGCCGATGGCGGTGCCAGCAGCGGCAGGGTGGTCGCCACGCCGACCAGCAGATTGGTGAGCACCGTGAAATAACCGAGGTAAATCGCCAAGCCCAGCGGGGTGCTCATACCCATCGCATCAGTCAGGCGCAGCGACACGTAGAGCTGCAGGAACACACCAAACCAGGCGATAACGGCAATCAGCGCAACCAGCAGCCGTGCCTTGGCAGTCGATACGCGCATGCAAGCTCTCCGTGGATGGCGTTGCGCGGATACTAACTTGCCGGGAGCGTCGCGGCGATTGATACGGCTGCGCGTAAACTGTGCGCTTGCAGCCCTGGAATGTGCCATGCCCGTGATCGATATCTCGCTAGCCCTGCTTGTCGTCCTGTTGGTCCTGCAGGTGATCGTCCTACTGCGCGGGCGCGGCGATGCCGGCCTGCAGGCGCACCTGGACAGCCTGAAGGACGACGTCCGCCACCTGCGCGAGGCGCTGGCCCAAGAGCACCGCGCCGGACGCGGCGAGTTGAACCAGACGCTGGCACAGTTCGGCCAACGCCTGGACGCCTTGACCGAGCGCACTGATGCCGGCTTGCAGACACTTTCGCAACGCTTGATCGAGGAAGCGCGGCGCGGTCGCGAAGAACTGGCGGCCACCCTCAAGCAGCTCGGCGATCAGCAAAAGCAGCAGCTGGGCACCCTCACCGCCGACAATGAAAAACGCCTCGGCGAAGTGCGTGCCACGCTGGAAACCAAGCTCAGCGCGATCCAGCAGGACAACGCCGCCAAGCTGGAGCAAATGCGCGCCACGGTCGACGAAAAACTGCAATCCACGCTGGAAACGCGGCTCGGCCAATCATTCACCCTGGTGTCGGAGCGCCTGGAAGCCGTGCAGCGTGGCCTGGGCGAAATGCAGTCGCTGGCCAGCGGCGTGGGTGACCTCAAGCGGGTGCTGAGCAACGTGAAGACCCGCGGCATCCTGGGCGAAATGCAGCTTGCCGCGCTGCTGGAGCAGATGCTGACACCCGAGCAGTACGCCGCCAACGTCGCGACCGTGCCGGGCTCCGACGAGCGCGTGGAATTCGCCATCCGTTTGCCCGGCAGCGACCGCGACGAACAGGTGTGGCTGCCGATCGATGCGAAATTCCCGCGCGAAGATTACGAACGCCTGCTCGATGCGCAACAGCAGGTGGACGTGGATGCGGTGGAGCGCTGCGCCCTGGCTCTGGAACGCCGCGTACGCGAAGAGGCCAAGACGATCCGCGCCAAATACATCGCGCCACCGGCCACCACCGATTTCGCCATCCTGTTCCTGCCGATGGAAGGTTTGTACGCGGAAGTCATCCGCCGCCCCGGCTTGTTCGACAACCTACAGCGCGAGCACCGCGTGATCGTGGCAGGCCCCACCACGCTTTCGGCCATCCTCAACAGTTTGCAGATGGGCTTCCGCACACTGGCGATCCAGAAACGCAGCAGCGAGGTGTGGCATTTGCTCGGCGCGGTGAAGAACGAGTTCGGCAAATTTGGCGAGGTGCTGTCGATGGTGCGCAAGAAACTCGACGAGGCCAGCAAGCATATCGACAAGACCGCGATACGTACGCGGGCGATCGAGCGCAAGTTGCGTGACGTGGAGACCTTGCCGGCGGAGCAGGCGCAGCAGTTGCTGGGAGAGTCGCTGAGCAGTGATGAGGAAGTGACGGAGGATTGAAGCGGTTGTGCTTTCTACAAGTTGCCCATCACCTGTTCAATAGTCGTTGCAAGTCGGTTGTCGGTACAACTCGATGCCCGCCACGATGCGCTCCCTCCCCTACTTCGCAGAGGAGGGGACGCATCCCGGTAAACATGGAAGTAGATGCTGGCAGCCTACCGGCTCAGATGGCGCATTCGATAGCCTTACCCTCCCGCCAGGAACGCGTCGCCAGTTCCGCCAGCTCCAGCGCCTTGATCCCGTCTTCGATCGTGGTACGCACCGGCGTGCCATTCACCAAGGCATCAAAGAAATGCTCGATTTCCAGCGCGTACGCCGCGCGATAGCGTTCCAGAAAGAACGCCTCCGGCTTGTCGCTGCTGATGGCAGCGCCGCTCCATGCGACGACCTCGGTCGGGCGCACGTTGCCGGCTTGCAACAGGCCTTGGCTGCCCAGCACTTCGAACCGCTGGTCGTAACCGTATGCCGCGCGGCGGGACGTGTTGATCTGGCATAGCGCACCATCGCGCGTGCGCAGCGTGACGGCCGCATGGGAAAGATCGCCCGCGGCGGCGACGTCCGGCATGTTGGGGCAGCCGCCGGTGGCATGCACGCTTACCGCTTCGCCGCCGAGAATCCAGCGGAAGATGTCGAAATCGTGGATCAACATATCCTTGAATACGCCGCCCGAGTGCGCGATGTACGCAGCCGGCGGCGGCGCGGGATCACGACTGGTCACGATCAGCACTTCCGGCTTGCCGATCTCGCCGGCATCCAGGCGTTGTTTCAACGCCGCAAAGGTCGGATCGAAGCGTCGCTGAAAACCGATCATGCAGGTGACAGCGGCCTGCTTGACCGCCTCCGCGCAAGCGCGCGCGCGCGCCACGTCCAGGTCCACCGGCTTCTCGCAGAAGATCGCCTTGCCCGCCGCCGCGGCACGCGTGATCAGGTCTGCATGCGTATCGGTGCTGGAGCCGATCACCACCGCGGCAACGCCGGGGTCGGCCAATGCCTGCTCCAACTCGACCACCGTTGCGCCGTGCCGGGCCGCCAGCGCTTCGGCGGACGGACGGTGCACATCCACCACATAGCGCAGTTGCGCATGCGGATGCCGCGCGAGATTGCCGGCGTGGATCTTGCCAATGCGCCCAGCGCCGAACAGCGCAACGCCCATGCGTTCAGTCATCGTATTCTCCGGCATGAATAGTCTCTTCGACTTTCAGTTCGAGTTCGTATGCCAGCGCCACGAACAGCGCCTGGCACAAACAGATGGTGCTGGTGAGCGCACGAAAGGCAAACGCGCTGCCTTCCTGCACCAGCAGCGTCACGTGCGCCTCCCTTCCCAAAGCGCCCAGCGCACTGTCGGTGATCGCCAATACCTTGGCTTTGTGCTGGTGCGCCACGCGGCTGCAATAGAGTGTTTCCTTGCCATAAGGCGGATAGCTGATGGCGATCAGCACGTCGTTCTTGCCGATGCTGCGGATCTGTTCGCGATACATGCCGCCCAGCCCGCTCACCAGGTGCACGCGCTTGGCGGTGTGCTGCAAGGCATAGGCGATATAGCTGGCGATGCTGAAGGTGCGACGCACCGCCACCACGTAGATGTTTTCGGCCTTGGCCAATACCTCGACGGCTGCCTCAAACTGCTTTGCATCGAAGGATTTCACCAGTTCGTCGAGTCCGTTGCGGCTGGCATCGATAAAGCGCAAGGCCATTTGCGAGGCCGGCAACTGCCCTTCGCCTTCGGCGATCACGCGGCGAATGCGCTGCTGGTAGCTGCGCGCGGGCGTCACCGCCTCGGTGTAATCGCTGCGGAACACCGCCTGCATCTCGCTGAAGCCGGAATAGCCGAAGCGCTGCGCGAAGCGCACCACTGCCGATGGATGCACGTCGCAACCCGCCGCGATCTCGTTGATGCGCTGGACCATGATGTTGGCCCGCTCCCGTTCCAGGTAGCTGGCCACGTTCTGCAGCTGCCGCGGCAGGTTTTCAAAATCTTGCGCTATCCGCTGCAGCAGCCCGTCGACTGCGCCCTGTTTGGCCATGCGAGGCGTCCGTGGGAGGTTCGGCATGCATCCTAACGCCGCTTGGAAAATTATTTCCAGAAATTTCCATTGTGCAATGCAAATTGCAATTGCCGGAACGGCGTTCCTATGCTCCGACTGCGGTGCAGCCATTTCTCCCGGGCCGCACCCTCTCCGGCCAGCGCAGGACGCGGCCCCCACCTTGGAGACGCTATGCGTACACGATGGATCTCGACCTTGCTGGCAGGCATGCTGGCCGCCACCGCGGCGACGGCAGCGATGGCAGCCACCGGGCCGCGCGCCAACGAGCGGTACGTGCTGATCAGCCATGCCGCCGATTCCGACGTGTGGTGGAACACGGTCAAGAACGCGATCAAGCAGGCCGGCGACGATTTCGGCGTGCAGGTCGACTACCGCAACCCGCCCAATGGTGATCTTGCCGACATGGCCCGCCTGGTCGAGCAAGCCGCTGCACGCAATTACGACGGCGTGGCCTTCGACATCGCCGATTTCGATGTGCTGGCCAAGCCCGCCATGCGTGTGACCGCCAAGCGTATCCCGCTGATCACCATCAACTCCGGCACCCAGCAGCAAAGCAAGCAGCTCGGCGCGATCATGCACATCGGCCAGCCGGAATACGAAGCCGGCAAAGCGGCGGGCGAGCGGGCGAAGGCGGCGGGCATCACGTCGTTCGTATGCGTCAATCACAATGCCGCCAACGCTGCGGCGTTCCAGCGCTGCAAGGGCTTTGCCGATGCCATCGGTGTCGATGCACGCACGTCGATGATCGATACCGGTGTGGATCCCACCGTGGTGGAAAACAAGGTCAGCGCGTACCTGCGCAACCATCCCCGCACACAGGCGATTCTCGCGCTCGGCCCCAATTCGGCCGACCCGAGTTTGCAGGCGCTGCAGCGGATGGGGCTGGCCGGCAAGCTCTACTTCGTCACCTTCGATCTTTCCAGCTCCATCATCGATGGCATTCGCAAGGGCATCATCAACTTCGCCATCGATCAACAACCCTACCTGCAGGGCTATATGGCGATCGCCGCGCTGGCGATCGCCCATGAGGACAACACGCGCGATCCGGCCGTGATCATCGCCAAGCTCAAGGCCAATCCGGCGTTCCAGGCGCGCCTAAAGGAGTACGGCCTGAAACCGGTGTACACCAGCCAAGGGGTCAGCTCGGGACCGGCCTTCGTCACCAGGGAAAACGTCGATACGGTGGCCAAGTACGCCGGCCAATATCGGTGAAAGGCCCCCTCACGGAGACGAGCATGAGCAGCACCACGCCCCACCTGCCCCTCACGACCAGCAAGGACAACCCTGCCATGCCGAGCAGAGCCGTGCAGACCGATGAGCGGATACGACGCATTTCACCCTGGCGCAGCTTTATCGGCCGGCCGGAATTCGGCGCCATCGCCGGCACCGTGCTGGTGTTCGTGCTGTTCGGCATCTTTGCCGGCGATTCGGGCATGTTCAATCTCGATGGCGTGATGAACTGGGCCCAGGTGGCGGCGTATCTGGGCATCATCGCAGTGGGTGCCTGCCTGCTGATGATTGCCGGCGAATTCGACCTTTCCATCGGTTCGATGATCGGTTTCGCCGGCATGATGATGGCGGTGCCATCGATGTTCATGGGCTGGCCGATGTGGGCATCGGTGCTGTTCGCCTTCATCGGCTGCATGGCGCTGGGCTGGTTGAACGGCTATCTGGTGGTGCGCACGCGGTTGCCCAGCTTTATCGTCACGCTCGCTTTCATGTTCATCCTGCGCGGGCTCACCTTGGTGTTGTCCACGTATTTCTCCAACAGCACCATCGTCAGCGGCGTCGGCGACAAGGTCGGCAGCGATCCGCTGGTGAGCACGCTGTTCCAGGGCAGCGCGCTGCATGGCCTGTTCACATGGCTGGCGCAGGCGGGCATCATCAGCAAGCTGCCCAATGGCGATCCCATCGTGGCCGGCATTCCCAAGGTCTTGCTGTGGTGGCTGCTGATGGCGGCCGCTGCAGGCTTCGTGCTTTCGCGCACGCGCTTCGGCAATTGGATCTTCACCGTAGGCGGCGATGCGGTAGCCGCGCAGAACGTCGGCGTGCCGGTGCGCCGGGTGAAGATCAGCCTGTTCGTGTTCACCGCGTTCTGCGCCTGCCTGTTCGGTGTGCTGCAGGTAGCCGACGTGGGCTCCGCCGCGGCGGACCGCGGCCTGCAAAAGGAATTCGAAGCGATCATCGCCGCGGTAATTGGCGGCGCGCTGCTGACCGGCGGCTACGGCTCGGTGCTCGGCGCGTGCTTTGGCGCGCTGATCTTCGGCGTGGTGCAGATCGGCATCTCCTACACCAGCTTCGACTCCGACTGGTACCGCGTATTCCTGGGCGCCATGCTGCTGTTGGCGGTGCTGTTCAACCACTACGTGCGCCTGCACGCGACCCGCAGCAAGTGAGGGCATCGCCATGAGCGACGAATACATCCTGCAACTGGAAAACGTCAGCAAGTACTTCGGCACGGTGATCGCCCTGCAGGATGTCACGCTGCGCCTGCGCCGCGGTGAAGTGCACTGCCTGCTGGGCGACAACGGCGCTGGCAAATCCACCTTGATCAAGACGCTGGCGGGCGTGCACGCGCCCAGCGGAGGCCGCTATCTGGTGGAAGGCCATGAGGTGCATTTCCGCTCGCCGCGCGAGGCGCTGGATCGTGGCATCGCCACGGTGTACCAGGACCTGGCGCTGGTGCCGCTGATGAGCGTGGCGCGCAATTTCTTTGCCGGGCGCGAGCCGATGCGCAAGTGGCTCGGCCTGATACCGGTGATGGACGCCGACTACGCCGCGCGCGTCGCCGAAGAAAAACTGGCCGACATGGGCATCCACGTCCGTTCGCCGCACCAGGCCGTGGGCACCATGTCCGGTGGCGAGCGCCAATGCCTGGCGATCGCGCGCGCGATCCATTTCGGTGCAAAGGTATTGATCCTGGACGAGCCCACCGCGGCGCTCGGCGTCAAGCAGAGCTGCAACGTGCTCAAGCTGATCCATACGGCGCGTGCGCGCGGCATCTCGGTGATCTTCATCACCCACAACGTGCATCACGCTTATCCGATCGGCGACAGCTTCACCTTGCTCAATCGCGGGCAATCGATGGGAACGTTTGCCAAAGACGAGATCAGCAAGGAAAGCCTGCTGGACATGATGGCCGGTGGCAGCGAGATCCAGAGCCTGGTGGCGGAGCTGGAGGGGCGGGCGGCATGAAAACCTCCAGTTACGAGATGCAACCCAGCTTGGCGGTGAGCCGCAACCGAACCCCAACTGCACCGCACGCATGGCAACGTTGGGGTTCGCGTGCGCTCACCACCCACCTACGACGCATGCAGGGTACGTCACGCATCCTGATGAGCCTCACACCATGACCGAAGCTCGCTACGACCTGATCTGCCTCGGGCGCCTCGCCGTCGACCTCTACGCGCAGCAAGCCGGCGCGCGCCTGGAAGACGTGACGAGCTTCGCCAAGTACCTGGGCGGCTCGTCCGCCAACGCCGCCTTCGGCGCGGCCCGCCTGGGTTTGCGCACCGCCATGCTGAGCCGCGTCGGCGACGACCACATGGGCCGCTTCCTGCTCGAAACCCTCGCGCGCGAAGGCTGCGATACAAGCAACGTGGGCATCGACCGCGAGCGGCTTACCGCACTGGTGCTGCTGGGCATCAAGGATCGCGACACGTTTCCGCTGATCTTCTACCGCGAGAACTGCGCGGACATGGCGATCGATGAAGCGGACATCGACGAGGATTTCATCGCCTCCAGCCGCGCGCTGGCCATCACCGGCACGCATTTGTCCACGCCGCGCGTGCACGCGGCCAGCAGCAAGGCCTTGGCGTTTGCGCGCAAGCACGGCGTGCGCACGGTGCTGGATATCGACTATCGCCCGGTGCTGTGGGGCCTTACCGGCCGCGGCGACGGCGAGACGCGCTTTATTGCCGACGACGGCGTCACCGCGCACCTGCAGGCCATGCTTCCCCAGTTCGACCTGGTCGTCGGCACGGACGAAGAATTCCATATTGCCGGTGGCGAGCGTGACCTGCTTGGCGCGCTGCGCGCCGTGCGCAGCGTCACCCAGGCGACACTGGTGGTGAAGCGCGGCGCGCTCGGCTGCAGCGTGTTCGAGGCGGCGATTCCCGCCAACCTCGACGAAGCGCTCATCTATCGCGGCACGCGCGTGGAAGTGCTCAACGTGCTCGGCGCGGGCGATGCCTTCATGGCCGGTTTCCTGTACGGCTGGCTGCGCAACGAAGGCATCGAGCGCAGCTGTGCGTATGCGAACGCCTGCGGCGCGATGGTGGTTTCCCGCCACGCCTGCGCCCCGGCCATGCCGAGCCGGGCCGAACTGGAGTATTTCCTGGCTCACGCCGACCGCCTGCAACGGCCGGATCAGGACGAGGAACTGGCGCATCTGCACCGCGTGAGCGTGGCGCGTCCGGTGTGGAACGACCTGCACATCTTCGCCTTCGACCACCGCAGCCAGTTCTACGAGCTGGCCTGCGAATGCAACGCCGACGAATCGCGCCTGCCGCGGCTGAAACAGCTGCTGGTGGAAGCCGTGGCAAAAACCGAGCGCGAACTCGGCCTGCAGCATCGCGTCGGCGTGCTGATCGACCAGCGCTACGGCGAGAATGCACTGCACGCAGCCACCGGGCGCGGCTGGTGGATCGGCCGCCCGGTGGAACTGCCAGGTTCCAATCCGCTGGAATTCGAATACGGCCGCTCGATCGGCAGCCAGTTGCTGCAATGGCCGCGCGAGCACACGGTCAAATGCCTGGTGCAGTTCGATCCGGACGGCGACGCCGAGACGCGGCTCGAACAGGAAACCCAGCTGCATACGCTCTACGCGGCGGTAAAGCAAAGCGGCCACGAGCTGCTGCTGGAAGTGATTCCGCCCGCCAATCCCGCCGGCAGCGGCACGCCCGGCGAGCGCGTGCTGCGTGCGATGAAACGCTTCTACAACCTCGGCATCCGGCCGGAGTGGTGGAAACTCAAACCCCTGCCGGCAGCGGACTGGGCCGCCATCGATGCCTTGATCGGCGAACGCGATCCGTATTGCCGCGGCGTGGTGCTGCTCGGCCTCAATGCACCCTTCGACGAGCTGGCAGAAGGTTTCGCTGCCGCCGCACGCAGCACCAGCTGCCGCGGCTTTGCCGTCGGCCGCAGCCTGTTCTACGAACCGGCGCGGGCGTGGTTGCGCGACGAGATCGACGATGCCGCGCTGGTCGAGCGTGCCGCGCAGCAGTTCGCCCAGCTGGCCGGCATCTGGCAGCAAGCGCGCCATGGTGTGCCGCGTACCAGGGGAGTGGCGGCGTGAGCACGCTACGACTGACCATGTCGCAGGCGCTGGTGCGCCATCTTGCCGCCCAATATGTGCGCGATGAGGAAAGCGGTGAACAGCTGCCGCTGTTCGGTGGCGTGTTCGCCATCTTCGGGCATGGCAACGTGGCGGGACTCGGCGAAGCGCTGTACCAGCACCGCGAGCAGTTGCCGACCTATCGCGCGCACAACGAGCAGGCCATGGCGAACGCGGCCATCGCCTACGCCAAGGCGCACATGCGCCGGCGCATGATGGCGGTGACCAGCTCGATCGGCCCCGGCGCCACCAATCTGCTGACTTCCGCCGCGCTGGCGCACGTGAACCGCCTGCCGGTGCTGCTGTTGCCGGGCGACATCTTCGTGTCGCGCGCACCCGATCCGGTGCTGCAGCAACTGGAAGATTTCGGCGACGGCACCGTCAGCGTCAACGACTGCTTCCGTCCGGTCTCGCGCTACTTCGACCGCATCGTGAAACCGCAGCAGCTGCTCACCGCCCTGCCCCGCGCGATGCATGTGCTGACCGACGCGGCCTTGTGCGGCCCGGTCACCCTCGCGCTACCGCAAGACGTGCAGGCCGAAGCCTTCGATTGGCCGGAAACCTTCTTCGCGCCGCGTGTGCACAGCATTCGCCGGCTGCCGCCGACGCAGGAGGACATCGGCGCCGCGGCTCAAGCGCTGCGACATGCCAAACATCCCGTCTTGATAGCCGGCGGCGGCGCGCTGTATGCACAGGCCAGCGATGCGGTGCGCCGCTTCGCCGACACGCATGGCGTGCCGGTGGCCGAAACCCAGGCCGGCAAGGGCACGCTGTCCTGGCAGCATCCGCTGCAACTCGGCCCGGCAGGCGTGTGCGGTTCCACCGCGGCAAACGAACTGCTGGCCGAGGCGGACGTGGTGCTTGCCGTAGGCACGCGCCTGCAGGATTTCACCACGGGCTCGAACGCGCTGTATCCCGGCGCGCGCGTCATCACGCTCAACGTCAACAGTTATGACGCGCTGAAGGGCGGCGACGTACAGCTGCTGGCCGATGCGCGCCTGGGTCTTGAAGCGCTCTCGTCCGCGCTCGATGGATGGCGCGTGGATGCTGGCTGGAAAAATCGCGCCGAGCAAATCGCGCAGGCCTGGCGCAACACCGTGGACGACATCACGTCGCACCGCGAGCTTGCCCCCGGCACGCTGCCGTATGACGGCGAAATCATCGGCGCCGTGCAACGCTCGCACCCTGATTCCGCGCGTCACGACATCGTCGTCTGCGCTGCCGGCACCTTGCCGGCCGAGCTGGAAAAACTGTGGCGCACCGACACACCTGGCGGCTACCACAT
>Ga0335072_10002436_pt1 | contig 28872 bp, 32 predicted proteins | sample Lox_Sample_21_FD_206725 | JGI IMG/M metagenome (GOLD analysis project Ga0335072, IMG submission 206725) | Soil microbial communities from Loxahatchee National Wildlife Refuge, Florida, United States - Lox_Sample_2.1 | ecosystem: Environmental > Terrestrial > Soil > Wetlands | place: USA... | reverse complement strand
AACTCACCGCGCGCGTTTCTCGTGCCGCTCGCGCTGGCCCAGTTCATCTGCAGCTTCGCCGGCTCGAACATGAACGTGATGATCAACGACATCAGCCACGATCTGCACACCGACGTGAAGGGCGTGCAGACCTGCATAACACTGTTCCTCGTGATCATGGCCGTGCTGATGATCCCGTGCAGCAAGCTGAGCGACCGGTGGGGCCGCAAGCGTTGCTTCATCGGCGGCCTGATCCTTTACTTCATCGGCACGGTTCTCAGCGCGATCGCCCCCAACCTCGGCATCCTGATCCTCGGCAACTCGGTGTTCCAGGGTGTCGGCACGGCGTTCCTGATCCCTCCGGTCTACATCCTCACGACGTTGGCGTTCACCTCGCTGAACTCGCGGGCCAAGTCGTTCGGGGTGATCAGCGGGATGGGCGGCATCGGCGCGGCGGCCGGCCCGTTGATCGGCGGTCTGATCACCTCGGGCATCAGCTGGCGGGCCGCGTTCGTGTTCCAGGCCCTGATCGTGGGGTTGATCATCTTGCTGAGTCGCCGGGTTGTCGATCCGCTCCGGCCCGACTCCTCGCGTCCGTTCGACACGGTCGGGGCGGTGCTGTCGGCCGTCGGGATGTTCTTCCTCGTGCTCGGAATCTTGCAGGCCGGGGTCAACAACACCCTGCTCGTCGTGTTCCTCGCGCTCGGAGCTGCCTTCATCGGGGGCTTCTTCGTCTACATCCGCGCCCGCGAGCGCGAGAAGAAGGAGGTGCTGCTGTCGCTCGATCTGTTCAAGAACCGAACTTCGAACCTCGGTCTGATCACCCAGAATCTCCAGTGGCTGCTGCTGATGGGCGTGTCGTTCACCGTGTCGGTGTTCCTTCAGACCGAGCGGCACTACAGCGCGATCAAGACCGGCGTGATCTTCACGGCGGCCACGCTCGGCGTGCTCGTCTCGTCGCTCGCCGCCGAGCGCCTGGCCAGGAAGTTCTTCCAGAAGATTTTGATCGCGTCGGGGTTCATCGCGACGACGGTCGGAATCGGGCTCCTACTCGCGCTGGTCCATGCGGCCTCGTCCAGTCCGTGGGCGTTCGCGCCCGGCCTGCTGCTGATCGGGCTCGGGCTCGGCGTGATGCTGACCCCTTCGGTCAACCTCGTGCAGGGAGCCTTCCCCGAGGCCAAGCAGGGCGAGATCTCCGGCCTGTCGCGGAGCATCTCGAATCTCGGCTCGTCGTTTGGAACCGCGATCGCGGGGACGATTCTGGTGTCCAACCTCGTCTCGGGGAACGGCACCTACGTCGCCGCGATGATCGTTCTCGCGGCACTCGCGGTCGTCGGTTTCGGGGTCTCGCTGCTGTTACCGACGAACCCGCTGAAGGCCGCCGACGCCCAAGTAACCGCCGTTGCGGCTGCGAGCACGGTCGACGCGGCACAGGCTTAACCCCCGCTAACGCCAGAGCTTCGAGGCAGGCGTCAAAATGACGGCCGTGCGTGGCACGATCGTGTCGATGAAGCGTCGCGCGTGGGCAGCGGTCCTGGCGTTCCTGTCGGTGGCGCTGATCGCGGCTGCGATGACGCCCGTCGCGCGCGCGGACGGTGACCCCGGCAGCGATGTGCTGGTCTACCAGGATCTGTTCGCCGGGTCGGACGCCGGTCTGTCGGTCCAGCAGCAGGTGCAGCTCGGAGACCTGCTGAAGGCGGCCGCGCGGGAGGGCTTCCCGGTCCGGGTCGCGATCATCGCGAGTCCGTTTGATCTGGGGTCGGTGACCGAGTTGTGGCGCCAGCCGCGCGAATATGCGCGCTTCCTCGGGATCGAGCTGTCGCTGGCTTACAAGCAGCGGCTGCTGGTGGTGATGCCGAACGGATTCGGATTCAACTGGCCCGGCCACTCGGCGGCGCCGGGGTACCGTGCGCTCAGCGGGATCCCGATCGGAGCCGGGGGCGCCGGGCTGTTCAACGCGACCGAGGCCGCGGTCGGCAAGCTGGCGCGGGCCGACGGCGTCAAGCTTCCGTCGATTGCCCATTCGGCCGGAGCGCCGGCCGGGTCGAGCGGCGCGGGCGGGAGCGTCACCGGGGCGAGCGCCACCGAGAATCAAGCGCCGAAGAGCGGCGTAGATGATGTGCTGGGGATCGTCGCGCTGGGGCTGGTGGCGCTCGTCGGGATCGTGTTCGGGGTTCGCGCGCTGGTCCGGCGGCGCGGCTGGTCCGCGCCGCGTCTCAGCTTGCGAGGGCGCTTGCGCCTGCCGGGCCGTCTGGGACTCGCGACGGCGGCAACGGTCGTGCTCGTTGTGCTGGCGGTAACGCTGGTCGTCCTGGCGCGGTCGAATTCGACGGGCACGTCTCAGGCCGACGCGCTGGCCACGAACCCGGATCTCGACCCCGGCACGCCGGTCTCGGGCCTGGCTCCAGATTTCTCGCTGTCTGACCAGTTCGGGCAAGCCGTGTCGCTGCACTCGTTCCGCGGCAAGGTCGTGATCCTGGCCTTCAACGACTCCGAGTGCACCACCGTGTGCCCGTTGACGACGACCGCGATGCTCGATGCCAAGGCGATGCTGGGCAAGGCGGGCTCGCAGGTGCAACTGCTCGGGGTCGACGCCGATCCCGCGGCGACCTCGCTCGAGGACGTGTGGTCCTACTCGGAGCTCCACGGGATGCTCCACTCCTGGCGTTTCCTCACGGGCTCGCTGCCGCAGCTGAAGCAGGTCTGGAAGCAGTACGGCATCGAGGCGGCGGTCGAGGCTGGGGAGATCACCCACACGCCGGCCCTGTTCGTGATCGATCCGGCCGGGAGGCTTTCTCGGTTGTACATGACCCAGATGTCCTACACGGCGGTGCCACAGCTCGGACAGCTCCTGGCCAAGAGCGCCGCAGCGTTGTTGCCCGCCCGTCCCTCGGTGCGTGCCGACGTGTCGTACGCCCAGGTGCAGCCGACCGCGCCGAGTGACCACGCGACGTTGCCTCGGGCGGGAGGAGGGACCGTCGAGGTCGGTCCCGGGAAGTCCGCGCGGCTGTTCGTGTTCTTCGCCACCTGGGACCAGGAGACCAGTGGCCTCGCCGGCCAGCTCGACGCGCTCAACGGGTATGAGGCGGTCGCGAAACGGACCGGGCTGCCCCAGCTCACGGCCGTTGACGAGGCGAGCGTCGAGCCGTCCGCGGGAACGGTCAGGAGCTTCCTGCGCGCCCTCCCACACCCGCTCGCCTACCCGGTCGCGCTCGATCGCAGCGGCAAGCTAGCCGACGGGTACGAGGTACTGGGACTGCCGTGGTTCGTGCTGACCTCGCCAACCGGCCAGCTCCTCTACTACCGGGAGGTTTCGACGGCCGGTTGGCCCAGCACGAGCACGCTGGTCCGCTACGTCAAAGCGGCACTCGCTCGGGCTCCGAAGGTTGCCGGCGCCGCCGGCGTGAGCCAGGATCTCGCCGGCTCGCCCGCGCCGCTAGCGTCGCTGCATCAGCAGTCAGACCAGCTACTCGGCGACACGTCCGCGCTGGTCGCGCGCATCCGCGCGCTCCGCGGCTACCCGATCGTGATCAACGCCTGGGCCTCGTGGTGCGGTCCGTGCCGTTCGGAGTTCGGTCTGTTCGCGTCCGCGTCGGCCCGGTACGGACGGCAGGTCGCGTTCCTCGGGGCCGACACCGATGATGCCGCCGGCGACGCGCGGACGTTCCTCTCCCAGCACCACGTCAGCTATCCGAGCTATCAGACGAGCACCTCGAACCTCTCGTCTGTGGCCGCGGTCGAAGATCTCCCTTCGACGATCTTCATCAACTCCGCCGGCAAGGTCGTGTACGTCCACATCGGCCAATACGACGCCCAGGGGACGCTCGACCAGGACATCAGCACCTACGCCCGGTAAGGCGGGCACGCTCCCAGCCGCCTCACAGCTTTGCGCAGATATTCGCCGCGGCGGTGAACGTCGGCGACTGCGGGTCGATCGTCGAGGGGACACGGAATCCGCCGTCGGGCAGCGGGTCGGGATAGTTCCTGACGCCGTGCGCGCGCATGCACTCGGCCTGCCGCAGTTGCACCGCCCGGCTCGGCCGGGGCTTGAGGTCCACGAGTGCCGCCTGCAGGCTCTGGCAGGCCTGCTGGGCGGTCTGGAACGCTGGCGTTCGCTTATCGACGGGGGCGGTCGGACTCGGCCCGTGCGAGGTCGGGTCGGGGAAGTTCGGCACGCCGTGCGATCGCATGCATGCCGAGAACTTGAGGGACGCGGCGATCCGGTTCGAGCCGGCAGCGGTCGTCGGTTTGCTCGAGGACCCGCACGCGGCGTTCACCAGCGCGCAACACGCCAGCGCGAGCACGAGCGCGCGCGTGTGGCGGGCGCGGTGTCGTGAGTCGCTGGTGGTTTCGCGCACGTCGTAGCTCCGCGGACTCGATCTTCGTGCGTGACGGGTATCACCGGAGTAACGACCCTCGCGGGACGCCCGGAGTTGGTGGTCAGCGTTCCGGATACGTCCTCTCGGCGGGGCCTCCGGTGCGGTGCATGTCCCAGAGCAGGTCGGCCAGATGAGCGGGGTCGACGGTGGGTCCCCACTTCCTGCCGGCGCGGGCGTTGTCCGCTTCCTGGGTCTGGGTGTGGAAGGCGCTGTGCTCGATGATCGCGCCGATATACAGCATCCCGACGTATACGCCCGTGTCGGCTACCTCGTCGTGCAGAGACTGAAGGTAGTTGCGCTGTGCGGCCTGCGCCGGTCCGGGGCCGCTCAGGTTCGCGATGCCGCGGACGGCGCTCGCGCCCTGCGCGGTCAGGATCGCGCCGGTACGTTGGTCGAGCATGTGGGGGAGGAACTCCTGCACGATGGCGACCAGGGAATAGACGGCCAGCGGCATGTAGTCCCGGGCGCGCTGCGGGGTCAGAGCGGTCGCGGAGACGAATCCGTCCTCAGGTGTGGGCGCGTAGTACAGCGCATCGAGTTCCCCGACCGTGGCGCGAATCTGTGCCGCCAGTTCGGGAACCGCAGCGGTGTCCGAGAGGTCGGCGGCGATAACGTGGGCGTTGGGGCCCGTGTCGGCCGGGCTCTGGGCGAACCTCTCGAGAGGTGGGCGCCGACGGGCCACGAGCAAGACGTCATAGCCCTCCTGCGCGTAGCGGCGGGCAACGGCCTGGCCGAGGCCCGGCCCGGCGCCGAATACTGCGATCGACTTGGGCATGCGACGCCTCCATCAGAGTTGGCGCGATCTCCGGAGTATTGTCTGTTGCAAGACTATCAGACTACATGATCGTCAACTTGAGAGACGATCTAAGGTTCATATGATTTAGGCTGTGTCGCACCGGCTGGGATATCTCCTCAAGCACGCCGAGCTGCGGTACGCGCAGCTGACCTCGGCTGAGCTTGCGCCGCTCGCGATCAGCCCACGCGAGTGGGCGGCGCTGAACTGCCTAGACGAGCAGCACGGGCTGTCTCAACGAGAGGTCGCAGAGCTGCTCGGCATCGACCGCACGAGGATGGTCGCGCTGGTCGACGAGCTGCAGGCGAACGGTTGGGTCGAGCGGCGCCCCCAACCCGGCGATCGCCGCAAGAACATCGTCACGCTTACGGCGAGCGGGCGCGAGCTCACGGAGCGTGGCGGGCGCATCATCGACGAATGTGAGCGGCGGTTCCTCGCCGTACTGAATGAGTCCGACGCCGAACAGTTGAAGACGGCGCTTGACGCGCTGGTCGCGACGGACCGGTCTCAGTGACCGACGCTAGGTGTGGGCGACCCACGCGAGGAAGCGGCCCTGGGACCAGCAGCGACCGACGGCCTCGGCGCGTAGAGCCGAGCGGTCGAGCACGGCCACGCCGACGGTGCTGTGTCCGAAGGCACGGCGATCGCCGAGGGTGGGTATCGCCGGCGCCACTCCGACTCCTTCCACCGGCACCCACGCCACCGTCCGTCCGGCCGCCGCGTCGTTGAGGTGGTCCAGGAAGTGCAGGCGGCGCTCGAGCGGATAGCGCGACAGCGCCCACGTCGTGGTGACGACGGGCAGGGCACGCGCGGGCACGCGGGCGTTGGCATCCGGCATCACCTCGATCGGATCGAGGTCGAGACCGACCCGGGCGACGACCTCGGGCATCGGTCGCGTCGGGATCGGCCGATTTCCCCTGAACGAACACGACAGCTGGACGGGCGATGACGGGTCCCCCAGAAATTGCCCCTTGCTGTACGCGATGCCAACGCGGTCGACGTTGAGGTTGAGCCCCGCCGAACAACCCACGTCGATCAGCCCGACCGCGTTCGCGCCCGCCCGGTGCGCCGCCTCGGCGATCGCCGGGTAGAGCACGGCGCAGCATTGGCTCTCGTTGGCCCGCGCCTGGGGGCGCGCCGGGGTGGCCACGACGGTGGGGGCCTTGCCCCGGGGCCCGGCGCTCGATGCGGTCCGCCCCGGCATCCCGACGATGCTAGTCACAGGAATTCCCGCGCAGGCGCCGACTCAGTGACGTAGCCGGACTCGATCACCCGGCTGCACGGTCGACGGCTTCAGCTTCGGGTTCAGCTGCTCGAGCGTGATGATGCTGATGCCCGTGCTAGCTGCGATCGAGCCGAACGACTGGCCGGGCCTGACCAGCCAGAACGTCGGTCCTGGCGGCTTTGCCTTCGCGGCTGGGGGCTGGGGCGGATACCGCCAGAGGTTGAGGCGCTGTCCGGGCGTCAGGCCGAGGGGATTGACGTTCGGGTTGTAAGTCTGGAGCAGATTGACCGACAAGCCCGTCTGCGCGGAGATTTGCGCGAGCGTGTCCCCGGGTCGCACCGTCCAGTACGGAGGCAACCGCCGCTCTGCGGCGGCACGGTGTCCATGCGAGCCGGCCGAACCGCCGAGGTTGGGGGGAGAGCTGACGATGAGCCAGATTGCAGCCACGACAGCGAGGAGCAGCAGAGGGGCGAGAAGGCGCGCGAACACCCCTCCCGATCGCCGGGCTGGGGGTGCGCGCTGCACCATTGTTCCCACCTTCGCACCGACCGATCTCTACTTCTCTTACGTGACACTGTGCCGCATCTGCGTGCGCTTGCCAAGGGAGCGAGGCACGTCTTAAGCGTGCGCTCATGTTGGCGCGCGCGGGTCCTGCGAGACCCGCGGCGGCGTGAGAAGATCACGCCTCGTATTGGCCGACCGAGCACCGGAGTGGGAGGAACAGGATGGATCTCGAACAGACCCTGGAGAAGATCGTCGAGCTCGCTCGTGAAGAGCTTCACATCGTTCGCAAGCGGGCCGAGGAGAAGACACCGGCTCGCGACCACGGCAAGGACTACCACGAGGCCCAGCAGGCCGCGGACCGCCTGGACCACTACGCCCACCAACTGCACCGGCTACACGACGAGGAGTATCACGACGGTTGGAGGCACCACAGCGCCTGATTCGTTGTGGAGTTCAGCCGCGAGCTACGTAACGACGTCCTGGCCGGAGACATCACGGTCTCGGTACGGCTGTGGCAGCGACCGAGGGTCAAGCCGGGCGGTCGCTACCGGGTCGGCCTCGGTGAGATCGAGATCGATGCGATCGCGCTGGTCCCGTTCTCGGCGATCACGGCGCGGGACGTCCGACGCGCCGGCGAGCCAGACCGCGAGACGTTGCGCCGGCGTGCCGCGCACGCGGGCCCTATCGACGACGACACGCTCGTGTATCGAATCGAGTTTCACGCGGTGAGTCCTGGCGACGCCCGGTCCGAGCAATGATCATCACCAGCGTCGAGACCGTTCCGCTCAGGATTCCGTTCAAGCCCGAGCGTAGCTCCGCGGCGTCCACGCGGGGTCCGGCGGGACTTCCCGCGGTGGACTCGCTGCTCGTCAAGGTGACGACCGATCAGGGATACGACGGGTGGGGTGAGGCGTTCGGGTTCGAGGCGACCCCGTTGACGCAACGAGCGGTCGACGACCTGATCGCGCCGCTGTGCGTCGGGGCGGACGCGACGAGGATCGCCCCGCTCATGCTCGACGTGCAGAAGAAGCTGCAGGTGTTCGGGCGAGGCGGGCCCGTGACTCACGCGCTCTCCGCCGTGGACATCGCTCTGTGGGACATCGCCGGCAAGGCCGCCGGCGCGCCGCTCCATCGCCTGCTCGGCGGGGGTGGTGCCGACCTGGCCGCGTACGCGAGCCTCGAGCGGTACTCGGATCCTTCGGTGGTTCGTGCCCGAGTACGGGAGGTGCTCGACGCCGGATTCACCAGCCTGAAACTGCACGAGATCGAGCCGGCGGCGATTCGTGCCGCGCGTGAAGAGGCGGGGCCCGACGTCGACATCATGGTCGATGTGAACTGCGCCTGGACGGTTAACGAAGTCCGAGAGCGTGCCGAGGAACTGAGGGGGTTCCGCTTGAAGTGGCTGGAGGAGCCGGTGTGGCCCCCGGAGAACTACGACGGCCTGGCCGACCTGCGCAGCACGGAGGGCATTCCGATCGCGGCGGGTGAGAACGTGCCGACGACGATGGACTTCATGCGCATGGTGCGCGCCCGCGCGGTGGATTTCGTTCAGCCGAGTCCCATCAAGATGGGAGGCGTAACCGAGCTGTGCAAGGTCTTTCAAATCGCGGCGCTGCACAACGTCACCGTGATGCCGCACAGCTTCTATGACGGTCCGGGTCTGCTGACCGCGATCCACGTCACCGCCGCGCTCGGAACGGTCGACTCGATGATCGAATGGCGCTACTTCGACCTCGAGGCACAGATCCACGGTGACGCGCTCAACCCCGAGCGCGGCCGGATCAAGGTCCCGCAGGGCGCCGGGCTCGGAATCGATCCGGACCCCGACGTGATCGACGCGTACCGTATGTCGTAGCGACCGGCGCCGCCCGCGCCGGGTCGATCATCTACTCGACGAACTGCTGCCCGCCGTCGATGTCGAACGTGGCGCCGGTCACGGCGGTGTTGGCCATCAGGTGAACGGCGAGGGCCGCGACCTCTGCCGGTTCGACGACTCGCCCGATCGGGAGCGTCGCGCGCAGTTGCTCGCGCCGGTGATCGAGGTCGCCGCCGAGGAGTGACGCCGACAACGGCGTGTCGACGAAGCCGGCGGCAATCAGGTTGACGCGGACCGGTGCAAGCTCGAGCGCGAGTGACGCCACGAACGGAGGCAGGACGTCGGTGGCGGCCGAGGCAACGCCGGGACTGATCCGCCGGCCGCCCGTGGTGCCCATCAGCAAGAGCGTGCCGCCCGGTCGCATCCCGCCGGCGGCGTTACGCGCGACCTCCAACGCCAAGACCACGCGATCGCTGAGCGCCGCGCGAACCACGGCCGCTTCCATCTCGAGCAGCGGCCCGTAGGTCGGTCTGCCCGCCGTGATCATGACGTGGTCGATCTGAGCCGGCAGACCGTCGAAGAACCCGGCTAGCGCGATGGGATCGTTGGCGTCGAACGCGGCCACGCTCCGCGCTCCGATCTCGCGCGACGCGCGCTCGAGCCGCGCCGCGTCGCGACCGGTGAGGACGACCTCCGCGCCCTCGGCATGGGCACGCCGAGCGGTCTCGAGCCCGATCCCCGAGCTGCCGCCGATGACCACGACGGTCTGTCCGGCCAACTCGGGCTCGCGCTGGAGCGGTGCCGGCATCGAAACGGACACCTCAGGTGGGCGGTCGCGTCGTCTGGCCGACCTCGATCAGGTAGCCATCGGGGTCACGGACATAACAGCGGATCTCGGTATCGTGCTGCTTCGGCGGCGTCAGGAACTCCGCCCCGCGCGCGGTCCACTCGGTGTACAGGGCATGAACGTCGGCCACCCGGAGGTTGAGGAAGCTGCTGGCCCGGTCGCGCTCGCGCGGTGCCTCGAGCGTGACGTTCGGCTTGTCGTCGGTCGGGCCGCCACCGACGTTGATGATGATCCAGCTGTTCGCCAACGCCACGTACGTCGGCTCGCCCGCGCGGACGGTCACGCCGCCGAGCACGTCGGTGTAGAAGCGACGGGACCGCTCGACGTCCTCCGAGACGATGAAGTGGGCCACCAGGATGCCTTCCGCGGGGAGGGGGAATGTCGCCGCGTCCGGCGCGGTGTCCGCGCCGGCGTCGGTGCTGCTCATGGTCTGACCTCCGGAGGTGTGGTCGGTGTCGAGATGATCAACTAGGGCTGGCACCCGCCCGCGATCCAGTCGCGGAACAGCGCCACCCGGTCCGGCGGCCAGGCACCGTCGCACGGCATCGACCCCTTCGACACTGCCGCGAGGATCGCGTCAGCGCTCGCCTTCACATCGCCGTACGACGAGAGATCGAACTTCCTGGACATCGACTGGACGTCCTTCTCGCGGAAGAGTGGCCGGATCTCGCTCGCGAACCCAACTTCCTGCTGTGGCATTGAGACCTCCGTTCGGTAGCGGCCCCTCGGGCGGGCGACGGCGCCCGTCGAGTGCATGGGCGGAACGATGCCGTGTCGTGGCAGCGACCGCAACCGGGGGCCTCGGGCTCGACGCGGTGGATGCGTTGCGTTCATACACAGGGTCGCGGCGTGGCGTATCGTCCACTTGGCGCGATGATGGGTTGCCCAGGGTCTTCCGGAAGCAGACCGGCACGAGCCGGAGCACGCGCTCGCATCGCCGGATTCGCCTACGTCGCGCTGCTGCCGCCGGCCGCGTTCGCGGTGCACCAGTTGCGCTACTGGCTGGCGTATGGCAGCAACGCGGGCGCTGAGCTGCAGCGCACCGGGCACTCTTACCTGCACTCGGTGGTGCCTTGGCTGGTGCTCCTGCTGGCGCTGGCCGTGGGTGGGTTCCTGCGAGCGCTCGGACGGGCGTTTGCCGGACAGACCTCGCGGGCGCGCTTCACGCTCTCGCTCACGGCTATGTGGCTCACATGCTCGGCCGCGCTGATCGCGATATTCGCTTGCCAGGAATTCCTCGAGGGGCTGTTCGCCACCGGGCATCCAACCGGGTTGGCGGGGGTCTTCGGTTACGGCGGCTGGTGGTCGATCCCGGCGGCCCTGTCGATCGGCCTTGTGCTGGCGACGGTGCTGCACGGGGCTCGCTGGCTGGTGCGGGAGGTTGCGGCGCTGCGCGCGCGTCCGTATCTGTCTGTCGTCGGACTGGCTCCCCGAGTCGCGGGCCGGGCTCGCGATGCGGTGATCGTGCGTCCGGCGCCGCTGGTCGCCGGCTGGTCTGGTCGGGGGCCGCCGAGACTCGGTTGAACGCGGCAGCTCGCTCGGTGCGAGCTCCGTGGCGGATTCACCCTTCCCCCTGGACAAGTCCGCTCCGCGCGCGCCGATGGCGCTCGCAGATTGGTGGTTCTCGGGTGAGGGCCCCTCTCAACCGATAAAGGAGTCAATGGTTCATGAGTACCGGAACCGCTGACCTGCGCGTGCGGACCGAGACTGGCTCTGCGCGCGGGTCGACGATGTCTGGGCTGCGGGCCTACTTCGCGTCGGACATCGCTCGCACGGTCCAGACCGTGCTTGGGTTGATCTGGCTGCTGGACGGCGCCCTGCAGTTCCAGTCGTTCATGTATGGGAAGGGCTTCATCGCGATGCTGACCGGGATGACCTCGGGGCAGCCGGGATGGGTCGCGAGCAGCGTGACCTGGGGCGCGCACACGCTCCAGAGCGATCAGGTTCTCTGGAATACGCTATTCGCGCTGATTCAGGTGGCGATCGGCCTAGGGTTGCTGTATCGCCGGACGGTCAAGCCGGCGCTGGTGCTGTCGTTCTTCTGGGCGCTGGTGGTGTGGTGGTTCGGCGAGGCGTTCGGAATGCTGTTCATGACAATGGCCAGTCCGCTCACGGGCGCCCCCGGAGCGGTGATCCTGTACGCGATCATCGGCGCGATCGTGTGGCCGAACGGGCGGCCCGGAGGCCTCCTCGGCGTTCAGGGGGCTCGGATTGCCTGGGGCGGCGTGTGGGTGCTGAGCGGCTGGCTGTGGCTCGAGGCTCCGAGCAGCAGCGCGAACGCGATCTCGAGCGCGATCAGCTCGGCGCCGTCTGGCATGAGCTGGCTGAGCACCGTGCAACTATGGGCGACTCACGCAACCGAGGGGAACGGGCTGGTGTTCGCGATCATCCTCGCGTTGATCTCGATCGTGATCGGGCTCGCCGTCGCGCTCGGCTGGCACCCCAGGGAGTTCCTGGTGGTGGCGATTGTGCTGAACCTCGTGTACTGGGTTGTCGGGCAGGGGTTCGGCGGGATCTTCCAGGGCGGGGCGACCGACCCCAACGCGGGGCTGCTGTTCGTCGTGTTCGCCTACGCGATGTTCTCGCTCGTGCCCTACGAACAGTCCGCGACCGACACCGCGCACCAAAGGCCGCCGGCCCGAGAGGTCGCCGTGCCGAGCTAAATCCGGGACAAACCACACGATTCGATGCGTAAGCGCGCCGGGGTTCCGTCGCAGCGACGGAACCCCGATCGCCGGAAATTCACGATTGATCAAGGAGGCGCCACGATGTCTGGACGCCATAGACTCGCCACTGCCGTGCGACGGGCCGCGGCTGTGGCCGCGTTCGCAATTCCGCTGGCGGGATGTGCGAGTGCGGATAAGAACCTGACCGTCCCCTCGTCGTCGTCGACGACGACCGCGGCGAGTTCGAGCAGCTCGGGCATGTCCGGGATGAACATGGCCTCGGGCTCGAGCAGCAGCTCCGGTAGCGTGTCGGTCAACGGGGTCAAGGCAGTGCCTACCCAGTTGCTCGGGTCGGCGTTATGGCAGGGGATGAAGATCAGTGCCGAGGCCACGACCCCGCTGCCGTTCGTCATCTACAACGGCACCAGCGAGCAGATGGTCAAGGCGGGGCCGAAGACGAGCTTTCACCTGATGGTGATGCTCAGCGACGACCAGACCGGAGTCGCGATCCCCTACGCGAGCGTGTGGGCGACGATCTCACGGAAGGGCAAGACGTACTACGACGCGCGGCAATGGCCGATGATCTCGCGGTACATGGGACCGCACTATGGAAACGACGTGAGCGTCCCGGGCGCCGGGGACTACCAGATGAGCCTGCTCGTCAGTCCCCCGGTATCCGCGCGGCACGTCGAGTATCAGAACGTGTGGCTGCATCCTCATCGCGTGAACTTCACGTTCCATTGGGCACCGCCTGCATGACCGGTCAGTCGCATCGCCGGGAGAAACGGTCATGCTGAATCGGCGACGATTCCTGCTCGGCTCCGTAGCCGTGGCCGCCGGCGGGACCGCCGCCGGGATCGGGCTCGACCGTGCGCTCACGAGCCGCGGAAAGCCGATTCCGCCGGTGGCGCTCGGCAGTGAGCCTCCCGGACTCCCGGACAGACAGCATGCGTGGACGGCGACACTCGCGCGTGACGCGGATGGCAATCCGGTCCCTCCGCGGTTCGACCGGCTGGTGTTCTTCAACATCGAGGGCAACCCGAGCCCGGCCCACGCGCGGGTGCTCGAGGCCGCCCTGCGCGCGCTCGAGCGCTCGTACGCGTGGGGTCCGTCGGGGTTGCTGTTCACCGCGAGTTGGGGGCCGGGGTACTTCGAGCGGTCACTGCGAGCCCGGTCACCGATACCGCAGGCGATGGGTCTGTCGGACTTCGAGGCGCCCGCGATCGACGACTACGACCTGTGCCTCCACCTCGCGTGTGACGACGAGCGACGCCTCGCGGCGATCGAGGCCGCGCTCCTGGGCGTCCGTCCGTTGCACGGCGCGGACGGTGCACTGGACATCTCGAGCGCGCTGCGTTGGCAGGAGACAAGAACGGGATTTGCCGGCGCGGGGCTCCCCGCTCAACGCCAGGACGTCAGCGGGATCCCACCTGGTAACCCCGTTGCGGCCAGCGCACCGTTGTTCATGGGATTCAAGTCGAGCCTGCGTCGCAACCAGGCGAGCGAGGACGACGTCACGATCCAGAGCGGACCGTTCGCCGGCGGCACGACGATGCAAGTGAGTTACATGCGCCTCAGCCTCGACACGTGGTACCAGAACCTCACCGACCGCGAACGTGTCGCCCGCATGTACGCACCCCAGGTCACCCCCGAACAAGTCGCGAAGTTCACGACGGACGCCAGCAGTGACCCGAACCTGCTCGATCAGGCGATCAACCGTTATGGAGTCGTCGGGCACGCCCAGACGTCTGCGCGCGCCCGTCGCAACAACAAGCCGCTGATCCTGCGCCGGGACTTCAACACCGTCGACGGCGGGCAGGCCGGCGTGCACTTCGTCTCGGTTCAGCGCACGATCGAGGACTTCATCACCACGCGCAACGCGATGAATGCCTCCTCGGCACAACTCCAGAATCCGAGCATCACCGACACCGTCAACAACGGGATCAACGAGTTCATCTTCGTCGCCAAGCGCGCCAATTACATCGTGCCGACTCGAGCGGGGCGCTCGTTTCCGCTGCTCCCGGATCGCGGATTCTGAGAGGGGGCGGGGGTCCGGTCGCGAGCCTGCGCCCGCGACCGGACTGCGCGCCGGTCCCAAACGGTTCCTGTCCTCTAGCGGAACCCGCCCGGATGCCAGGGGAGCACGTAGGCCCGATACGTGTTCACACCGGTCGGGAACTCGGCGTTGAACACGAGCCGTCCTGAGGGGTCGAACTCCGAGAAATACGGGAGCGCTCCCCACCCGACGAACAGCCCACCGTCAGGCGTTGTCTGGGCGTTCCCCTGCGAGGCCGCGACGAGACCCTCGGGTTGATCGTCGGAGGCGACCAGGGTCGCGACGCGATCGCGGGTGTCGAGCTTCACGGTCGCCGCCCGGCTGACCGGGAACTCGGGCGTCCCCGCCGACTCGTTGTCGAAGAACGTGTACTCATCGTGTCCGATCGCCTCGGGGTCGTGCTGCCAGGCGAAGATCTCGCCGGCGTCGTCGAGCGACTGGCCGGGCGCGGCGCGCAGCTTGAAGCTGCTGTCCTTGCCGCCGAGCTGCCAGATGATGTTGCCGGTGAAGCGGTTGACCTTGTAGGTGGTCCAGGTGTCGCGGGCGTCGATCAGCAGGTTGCCGTCGGTGTCGATGTGGACCGCATTGACGTGAAACCAGTCCCACGGCGCGCTCGCCGAGGCGGGCAGTGGCTGCTCGCTCTGGCTGAACGGCACGTGGTCCTCGCTGTTCCACTGGAACAGGACCTTGCCCGTTCTGATGTCGATCTCCTGGACGACGCCGTTGATCACGGTCTGGTCGGCGGGACCGCCGATCGAGGTCAGGTTCGCGGTCGCGGTCGTGTAGGACAGGATCAGCGCCGTGTTCCAGGGTGTGATCAGGAACTCGTGGCCGTCAGCGCTGAGGCCGTTGCCGGCGTTGACGGTGGCGATCTGCTGGTAGTGGTCGTTGTAGATGTAGTCGGTCCCGTTCGAGAGCCCGCCGAGCCCGGTTCCCTGCCAGAACGTGAGGACGGGCTTACCGAGGTAGGTCTGGGCGCGGAAGTCGGCCGCGGTCAGACCCTCCGGGGCGGCGTGGAACCACACGATGTGGCCACGGCGGTCGAGGATCTCGGCGCCGTTGGCGTAGGTGGACGTGTCGCCGGTCGGCGTGATGAACAGGTCACCGGGGGCGACGCGCCCGGTGGAGGTGAGGATCGTGACTGGTGGCGGCGCGGTCGGCGCATCGGCGGCCGCCGAGCCTGCGGCGGCGAGCACGGCGGCGCCGGCAAGTGCCGCCGCGGTCGCGAGCCGGCGCCCGCGCCGGCGGATCCAGCTGTAGCGGTGGTGCGGAGAGTGAGGTCGGGGCATGTCGTGTCTTTCTTGTCGAACGGGGGTGGACAGGGGCGTTCAGCGCTGACGCTGGGCCAGCGAATCGATGTAGGTGGTGAGGAGCCGCTCGGCGGCGACAGACGCGGTGGCGTACTCCCGCGAGGTCACCTCGAGCATCCCCTGGGAGTCGAGGCTCGACACCCGGCCGGCGGCGATCCAGCCGCCGAGGATCTTCGGCGTGATCTCGGGATGGAACTGAAGACCGAGATGGCCGCCGGCGATGAACGCCTGCGGCCCGACCTGGTCATGCGCGAGCAGGCGAGCCCCGGCGGGGAGCCGGATCACGTCCTCCTGCCAGGCGAGCCAGGGCCCCGACGAAATCCAGCGCGGGATCGACGTCGACACCCAGAGCCAGCCGTATCGAGCCCGAGGTGCCCGGTCCACGCCGCCGCCGAGCGCCACGGCCAGCGTCTGAGCACCGAAGCCGACGCCGAGCACCGCCGTCCCGGCCCGGTCGGCCTGGCGAAGCCAGTCGAGTTCGGTCGTGGGCGCACCGACGGGTTCGTCAGACGAGCCGTCACGGCCAAGCGTGACCGCTAGCGTGAACGATCCGGGGTCGGGCAGGGGCTCGCCCCGGTCGACGCGCACGATCGTCGACCGGAGGCCACTCGCCGCGAGCACGTCGATCAACAGGCCACCGGGAGCGTCATCCCGATGCTGCAGCACAACCGCGGACGGCCCGCGGGCGTTCGGTCCGGCACTCATCGCATCACCTCGTGGTGGGATCAGGGTTTGCCGCGGGTCGCCATGGCGCTCGCGGCCTGGGTCGCGGCCAGGACGGCACGAAAGCCGCCCTGGCCGCGGAGAGGAGAGGCCCGGGCTCGCGTCTTGGCGGGGGCTCGAGCCCGGAGTGAAACGAGGGCGTCTAGGCCCTACATCGAGCCGGCATGCCTGCGACGGCCAGCCGGCCACCGGCCGCGGTGATGTCCCGGAACGGAGCGGTCCGGGGATCGATCAGGCAAGTACAAAACAATGTCGATCGACTTTATCGAGATAGAGGTCGGGTGTCAATCGGGTTGCGGTGTTTCCCGGTCGGCTCGCGTGGGGCTTCCCGCTCGACCCGCGTGGGTTTCCCGGTCCGCGTGAGCAGGGCGTGCTCGATTTGCCGCCACTATGGCGCCTTTTTGAGCACGCGACCTCGAGGCGTCCGCGCCGGTGGCCGATCGGGCTCGATCACGGGTGTGCCGCGAACACGTGGGCGACGGCTCCGCCACTGAACACGGTGGCGCTGATCGGCTCGATCGTGAGCGGCGTGGTGAAGAGACGCTCGCCCGCGCCGAGAACGACCGGGTGGACAACGAGGCGGTACTCGTCAATCAAGCCGGTCTCGACCAGCGACCGGGCGAATCGTGTTCCGCCGTGGGCGAGCAGATATCCGCCGGAGCGCTCCTGCTTGAGCCGGGTGATCCCTTCGGACAGATCTCCGGCGACGATCGTCGTCTCGTCCCAGTCGGCGGACCCGAGCGAGTCCGAGAACACGACCTTGGGGATCTCGTTCATCGGTTTGGCGAACGGCCCGGCAGCACCGGGCCAGAAGCCGGCCCACGCCGCATACGTGGCGGCACCCACGAGGTGCGCGTCGGCCTTGCTCAAGGTCTCGACGGTCCAAGCTGCACCATCGGCGGAGCGTCCAGCGGCGACCCAGTCGGTGCTCCCGTCGATTGGAGCGACGTAGCCGTCGAGCGACACCGACATCTTCAGGACCAGTGAGGCCATGGGCTGCCTTCCTTCCGGGGATGGGTGACACGATGATGATGCAGGGCGCCGCACCTCGGCCCGGGCGGCTGGCATAAACTTCACAAAGTCTGTAAGAATTCTTAAGATTGCCGGGTCGGGCAATCCCCTCACAAGCGTGGAGCACTCGCAAGGCGCGGTCGACCCGCCGCATCACCCGATAGACGGAGGTCTAGCTGTGTCGCATCGCAAGGCGGAGCGCCGCACCGGAAGACGACGGTCGGCCCTGGTGGCGCTCGCGTTTGCTCTGTTCGGTTGCGTGCTCGTTCAGTCGGCCGTCGCCGCCGTTCCGACGCCAGAATCCTCGACCTTGTGTGGCGGGACTCTGAAGCGCGCCAAGCCCACCATCGACGATCCCAACCTGCTGAATTACAAGTTCAACTGCAACGGCGGTATCACCGCGTATACGCTGATCGTGCTTCGCAAGCCCAACGACTTCAACACGGTCGACGACTTTGCCAGCAGCGTGTCGGTGTTCGACCCGACGGGCAACCCGCTGTCAACCGCGAGCTTCAATTGCACGGGAGAGATCCCGGGTGACGGCATCAACTGCAACGCCGGCGCGGGCGGCTCGATGGCCTCGCCCGACTGGGCCGAGGGCACCCTCGACACGACCGAGCCGTACTGCGCGAACATCCCGCCCGGCTCGAAGGCCGGCACAAAGCCGGACCCCTCGGCGGTAGTGGAGCTCGTGGTCAGTGACACGACCGGCGCCGAGGACGGGCCGTTCCGACTCCGGCTCGACGGCAGGTGCCCGAGTCCCACGGCCAAGGTCAAGACGAAGACGAAGAAGACCTCGTTCAAGCACACCGCGCGCAAAGTGGCGCACACGTAGGAGCGAGCTGGCGCGCACCTAGGAGCGACCGAAGCACGTCGACGCTGCCCGTCGCCTACGCGTCGGGCAGCGCCGTCGTCACGAACGCGCGCGCGCCGTTGGCGTGCACCAGTGGCGTGTAGCCGAGCAGATCTTCGATCGTGCGAAGCACCGAGTACGGACTGTATGTGCCCGACAGCGTTCGACCCTTTGCGGCGAGCGGCGACAGGATCAGCGCTCCGGTCTTGACCGGACCTTGGCGGCCGGCGGTCGCGCCGGCGGCCGCGCCGGCGGCCGTCTTCGAATCGGCGAACACGATCATCAGCACGCCGTCCTGCTTGTAGGCCGCAGATGAAAGGATCTGCGGGACCCAGCGCTTGAGGAACGCGTCCTCGCCGGCGAGTCCGCCCGGTTTGCCGCCCGGGCAAGAAGCGGCGGAAGGCTCGTTACACAGCCCGGGCGCGATGTAAGCGTACGTCGGCGTGCGCTTGACCGCGCGCAGGTCACCCGTCAGGTGCTGGATTCCGACGTCGTTGCTGCTGCAACCGCCGAGGTCGAGCAGCGAGTGGAAGTAAATGAATGGATTGTGTCTCGTCGCGTAGTCACTCCCGGCGCCGGTGAGCGGCGCGTCGTCGGCCGCGTTCGAGTCCGCGTGCACGCACGTCGAGGAACCCATGCCGGCGAGGTAGGCCTTCCACTGCTTGCCCGCAGCCGTGACCTGATCGGCCACGGTCAAGGCCGTGTTCGGGTACACGCAGCCGGCGCCGTCGAACTGACCGTCGCCCTGGGCTTTGGCCGAGGAGGGAAATTCTGAGTAGATCGCACAGTCGCTCCTTGTGTCGGCGTTCGGAGCCTGGCCGCTGATCATCGCGAGGTAGTCGGGGAGTTCGGTGTCACCCAGTGTGCGGTAGCCGCTCAGCAGCGTTCCACGCTTGCGAAGAGTGCCGTTCAGATAGTGGGCTACCGAACCGGGGCCGAAGGCGGCTCGGTAGCTGGGCGTGGTGAGCGCGATCACGAACACGTGCGTGACCGGACTCGTGGTGCTCGCCGGCGTCGTGGTCGCGGTGGCGCCGGTGTCGGTGGTGCCATCGGACCCGCTGTCGGACCCGCTGTCGGACCCGTTGTCGGACCCGTTGTCGGACCCGTTGTCGGATCCGGCAGAGGCACCCTCGTCGCTGGCACCCGGGGTGGTCGTCGCCGGCGCGCTCTCGGCCGGCGCGATCGACGGGGGCAGGGCAGCATCGCTCGCCCCCGGCGGCGCGCCCGCGGACCCTGACTGCGCGGATTGCGGGGCGGCCGACGACCCGGACGGGACCCGGTGCACGACGACGCCTCGGCGCAGCGCGGCGAGCGTCGCGGACGGGACGCTGTCACGGCGCGTCGCCGCGTGGATCACGACGACAGTGGCAACCGCCGACGCCGCTGCGATCAGCGCGATCTGTGACCACGTGAGGCGGACCGAGCGCAGCCGCGAGATCATGGCGCGGTGAGGGGATGGGCGCACTGCGCGCAGAACGCGGCGCCGTGCGCGTGCACCGCCTGGCAGGAAGGACACTGTCCGCCGGCGCTCGCGCTCCCCGACTCGATGATCCGCTCGAGCTGCCCGAGTTCGGCCTCGACGCGTTGCAGCTCGGCGGCCTTGGGGATCAGGACGTCCATCCGCACGTGATCGCGGATCGCCATCTCGTAGAACAGCCCGCCGAGCTCGGATTGCATGATCGCGAACCGCTCGACCAGCCGCTCCCGCTGGGCCAGCAGCTCCGGGTCGGTCACCGGAGCGCGCGAAGCACCGTTGCCGTGCGTAGCCGGCGCCGCAGACCGTTTGCGACGAAGCGCCGTCATGGCACGGAGATCGCGTCCGGCAGGCCCTGTTGCGATTTCACGTAGCTGCCGTTGGTTTCTTTGCTCTCCCGGTTGGCGACCTGGCCGCCGGTGGCGAGCTGCCCGGAGCTGGGCTTGAAGCCCGAGACCTGATGCGCCGACCCGTACGACGTCGAGGACAGCACCTGGGTGGGCCCGGAGCTCGAGACCGGGCGGACTGCGATGACCTTGGCGGCGGAGAACGCGTGCTGGAGCTTGCCGAGCGCCGCCGTTGCCTGCGCGCTCGTGTGGTACTGCCCCGAGTAGATCACGTAGTCACCTGCCGGTGGCGGCGGCGTGATCTTGAAATCGGCCTGGCTGAGCAGGCCGACCGCGGTCGCGCCGCGCGCTCGGGCGTGGGCCTCGGCCGCGGCGACGCTCGCCTCGGTGGCCCCGGCGCCGGGCACCGTCTCGAGTTCGACGGCGTAGCCCTGCCCGAAGGCGAAGCTGCTCGTCACCTGGGCGGCCTGCGTGGTCGTGGCGCCTGCGCCAGAGCCGGCGGCCCCCGCGCCGGTTGCCGTGCCGGCGCCTCCCACGTTCACCACCGTGGGTTTCTGGGCGCGGAGCGCCGCCAGCAGCTTGCTGGCCGAGTCGTTGCCGCTGCCGGCGACGAGCGCGCCGACCGCGACCGCGACCGGGATCAGGGCGAGCGCGAGCGCGAGCCCCAGTCCCGGCGAGCGGCGCTTAGGCGAACTCGCGCCCGCTCCGCGAGCCGCCCTCGACGCCGAGCGCGACCGGCTCGTTGCGTCGGCGAGAAACCGAGCCGCCGGGTCGTAGACGTGCGTGCGATGGTTTCCACATACGACGCAATAGCGCTGGTTGGCGTCGACCGGGGCGGCGCACTGCTCGCATGTTTCATACGCGGCCGCAGGTGCCGCCACCACCGGTGACTCGAGGGTTTGCTCGCTATCGGTCACGCTCATGCTGGCTGCTCCTAACTGAAGATCGTCGGTAGTGCGATCAGCCGCAGCGCGGCTCCCTGGCCGTCGCCGAGCAGGGTGACGCTCAGCGTCGTGGTCGCATGCGAGCCGAGGTGACTGACCTCGGCGCGGCCGGCGCCGACGTCACGTCCTGCGCGGATCGCGACCGCGTAAACCTGGAGGTCGTATTGAGGAATACCGGAGCCGTTGGCGACGGTCACGCTGCCACCGCGTCCCGATGACACTTCAATCAGCGGGAGGCTGCGGGCGACCGAGGGGTGAAGCTGCGCAAGCCCGACCAACGCCACAGCGCGTCCAGCTGGGATTCGTGCGTCTGTCGTGAACACCCAGTCCGTCGAAGCACGCGGACCGATCGCCGCGACGTGCGTCTGGAAGTAATCGAGGTTCGCCGAGCGGTTGAGATACACCTCGTGGCGGGCGGTGCGTACGGTGACCGAGATCGGGAGGTCGGTGAGCGTGTTCGATGTGTCGTTGCGGAGCGGCACCACGATCGCCGTGCCGGCCCGCGCGCGGATCACCGTCACCGGGCCAACACTGACACTCGGGTTCCCGCGCGTGACCTCGATCGGGGTCTGGCTCGCGAGGGTGCGCGCGCTGACGAGGCGGGCGCGAGCGGCGATCTGCTGAGTGGACACGCACCCCGTGAGGACGAGCGCCAACGGGAGCGTGGCGGCACAGGCCGCCGAGGCACGCTTAGCCGAAAGCACCGCTGATGTACTCCCGGGTTCGATGTTCCTGCGGAGCTCCGAAGATCTTGTGGGCGCTTCCGTACTCGACCAGCTCGCCCAGGTACATGAACGCCACGTAGTCCGCGATTCGGTACGCCTGCTGCAGGTTGTGCGTGACGATCACGACGGCGACGTCTTCGCGGAGCTTGATGATCAGCTCCTCGATCAGCCTCGTCGATTGCGGATCGAGCGCCGAGCACGGCTCGTCGAGCAGCAGGACCTCGGGATGCGCGGCCAGCGCGCGCGCGATGCAGAGCCGCTGTTGCTGCCCACCCGACAGCCGGAGCGCCGGGTGGTCGAGATTGTCCGCGACCTCGTCGAGCAGCCCGGCTCGCGCGAGCGCGTCCCGCACAGCGCCACGGACGGCGGCCTTCCGCGGGCGCCGCGAGGCCTGCTCGCGCAGGACGTAGGCGACGTTGTCGAACACGCTCATCGGGAACGGGTTCGGCTGCTGGAACACCATCGTCACCCGGCGGCGGAGCGCGGTCGGCTCGAGCGTGGCGGTGTCGACGCCGTCAAGGGTGATCCGGCCGGAGAACGACGCGCCCCGGGTCAGCTCGGTGAGGCGGTTGAGCGAGCGGAGCAGCGTCGTCTTCCCGCAGCCGGACGGTCCGATCAGAGCCAGCACCTCGCCCTGGCGGATCGGCAGCGAGACCGACTTGACGGCCGGCTTGGAGCCGTAGGAGACCGACAAATCCTCGACGTGCATGCGATCGATCGCGATCGCCGGGTCGCGGACGCCGGGGCGGGAGGGCAGCGCGAACGTGGTGCCCGCGTGGTGACCGTTACCGTTGGTGGCAGGCGGGGGGTTGGGGATCTCGTTCCCGGTCAGGCGCCTCACCGGCGGCGGCTTTCTCAGCTCCATTTGACCGCTCTCTGGGACCGGCGGATGACGGAGTCCACGCCGAGATTGAGCGCGAGCACCATCAGCATCAAGACGAACGCCGCCGCGTACGCCTTGGACGGCTGGTTTCCGTCGCCGGTCGGCGCGTTGTAATAGATGTAGCCCGTCAGCGTGTCCCCCGTGCCTCGCAACAGGCCGAGCACCGGGACCGAGTTCGCGGGTTGAAACGTGAGCGTTCCGCCGAGCAGCAGCAGCACGATCGCCGTGTCGCCGATCACCCGACCGAGGCCGAGCATCGTCCCCGTGATCATCGATGGCCGTGCGGCCGGGAGGAGCACGCGCCGGGTGGTGGCGATCTTGGTCTTGCCGACCGCGTAGGACGCTTCCCGGACATGGCTCGGGATCGCCTGAAGTCCCTCCCGGGTGCTCGCCACCACCATCGGCAGGCCGACGAGCGACAGCATCGCGGCCGCAGCGAAGAACGATTGCCCGAGCACGATCCCGTGCGAGGTCTGGCTGAGGAAGCCCAACTCCTTCACCGTGAACAGGACCGCCCCGAACAGGGCGAGGACCACCGATGGCTCGCCGGCCAGCATCTCGACCGACGATTCCGCCAGTCGGGCGAACCCCGTCGGTCGGCCGAACTCACTGAGCCAAACGGCGATCCCGACCCCGACGGGCGTCGCGATCGCCATCGCCATGAACCCGACGATCACGGTGCCGAGGAGCGGATCGAGGAAGCCCCCGGTCTGGCTCTCGCTGACCCCGGGCGTGGGGTTGGTCACGAGCAGGTTCGGGCGCAGGTACCGGATCCCCTCGACAAGGAAGTACATGACGATCGCCGCGGTGATCGCGCAGAACAGCAACCCGAGCAGCCACGCGAGCCCGAGCCCGAGTCGATCCGTCAGTCGCCACGACGCGCCCGTCTGCTCGGGCCGACGGACGGGCCCGGCCGTGGCCGTGCTCACGGAACCACCCCGTAGCGGCGCATCGGTTGCTTGGCCGCCCACCCGATCACCGACAGCATCGCCGAGGAGAACAGCAGCACGGCGGCGATGGCGTACAGGGTGTGCTTCATCGGCGGGGAGCTCAGCTCCTCGTCGAAGGCGATGATCGTCGCGGCGAGCGGGCGCGACGGTTCGAAGAAGAACATCAGCCCGTCGACCGGATTGGGCGCGAACCCGACACCGCCCGAGACCATGCTGAGCATGATCGCCTCGCCCAGGGCGCGCGCCGTCGCCAGCACCGTACCGGCGACGAACACCGGCCGCGCGGTCCGGACGCCCACCTTCCAGAACGTTCGCCACCGGTTGATCCCGAGCGCGAGCGAGCCCTCGAGCCACCCGCGTGGAACTGCCCGGAGCCCATCGGCGAACACCGCGATCATGATCGGGGCGATCATCACGGTCAAGACCACGATCGCCGCCAGCAAGCTCGAACCGCTCAACTGGATGGTCGGCGTGACCGACGCCTTCTCGCTCTGGGTGATCAGGTGGTTGCCGATGAACGGCACCAGCACGAGCACGGCGGCCAGGCCGTAGATCACGGATGGAATGCTCGCGAGCAACCGGACGACCGGCTCGAGGATCCGCCCCAACCACGCCGGGGCGAACTCGACCATGAACACCGCGATGAACAGCGAGGAGACGAACGCGATCGCCACCGCGCCGACCGTGATCACGATCGTGCTCCAGATCAGCGGCCAGGCGTGGAAGGTGTACACGGGCGCCTCCTTGAGGTCGCCCGACCTGGCGATCGCCTGTAGTTCCTGATCCACGCTGCCGCCGCCGCCGAACCAGCCGAGGCCGTTGTGGGCGAACGACGGCCACGCCTCGTGCAGCACGAACACGAACAACGCAACAAGCAACGCCATCACCACGAACACCAGCGCGCCGAGCCCAAGCTCGGCGCGCTGGTCCTGGCTGAGGCCCCGGTCCCGTTCGAGGAAGTCGTCCTCGTCCATCCCGTGAGGGCCCTCGGCTACTTCTTGTTGAAGGCCGGGACAGCCCCGGCACGGGAGATGATCTGCCCGGCCTGCTTGCTCGTCCGGACCCAGTCGAAGAACTTCTCGACGGTGCGGCTCGCGCCGTTCGTCGGCAGGACGCCCCAGATGTAGCGGAACAGGGGATAGGTCTCGTTCTTGATGTTGGCCTGGTTGCAGGCGACGCCGTTCAGGGTCACGGTCTTGACGCCGCTGCCCTTGCCCGTGTGGGCCAGGCCGACGTAGCCAATCCCGCTCTGGTCTTTCGACACCGAGGTCGCGACCAGACCGTCGGACGTCACCGGGTGCACGTTCGAGGACTGCGTCTGGCCACCGAGGACCGCCTGCTGGAAGAACGTGTACGAGCCGGCGCTCGAGTTACGGCCGACCGGATCGATCGTCGTGGTGAGGTTCGAGCCCGCGATCTGGCTCCAGTTGGTCGCGACGCCGGTGAAGATGTCCTTGGCCTGCGTGATCGTCAGGCCGCTGATGCTGTTCGCGGGGTTGACGGCCACGCACAGACCGTCGAGGAACAGCTTGAAGTACGTCGTGCCGGCGTCGCTCGGCAACGGCGGGCGGGTGTTGACCGCGAACAGTCGCCGCCCGGCTTGGACATCCTGGACGCCGGCGTTGCCGCCGTCTGCCAGATAGTTGAACTTGATGCTCGGGTGGAGCCGGTTGTAGGCCCTGAACAGCACTTGCAGGATCGGCTGCTCGGCGCTTGAGCCCGAGCCGAACAGGGTTTGCGCGCCGGCGGTCGCCGGGACGGCGACCATCACGACGACGACGGTAAGAGCAGCCAGACCTCTGACCCTTGATCTCAATCTCATTCCTTTCCCATCGAAGGTCAATCCCCACAACTTCGATCAAAATTGCTGGGTCAGAGTACCAGGCTTGTCGGCTAAGTCGATGGACTTGCTTGAGTTTGTTGCGATCAGCGAGTGGACGTCCGTCGGCGACGGCTATATGCTTTTGTCGATCGATTTAGTGAAGTTAATGCGCGTCAGCCCATTTCGCCCGCATATCGCCGTCCCGCCGCGGCGCGGCCTCGCAGCCCGGCGATGTCCGAGAGGCTCCGCGACACCGGGGCCGTTGTGATTCCAGACGCGCGTGTGATCGAGTCTCGGCGCCGGGGCTGCAGCGATGTCACGTGGCAGCCTCCCGCGCTCGCCCGCGACGAGCGGTGGAACGCGATCGACCAATGCGGCGCGACCGTGTTGCTGACCGGACTGCCGGCGTCGGGCAAATCGACGATCGCACGGGCGCTCGAGCGCCGCCTGGTCGACACCGGCCAGTCCGCCTATGTGCTCGACGGCGACAACATCAGGCACGGCCTCTCCGACGATCTCGGGTTCTCCCCGGGCGACCGCGCCGAGCACATCCGCCGCGTCGGGCACGTGGCGCTACTGATGGCGGACTCGGGCACGATCGCGCTGCTGTCGCTGATCTCGCCGATGGCGGCTCATCGCGCGCACCTGCGCGGCGTCCACGAACACGCCGACCTGCCGTTCGTCGAGGTGTTCGTCGACACCCCCGTCGAGGAGTGCGAGCGGCGGGATCCCAAGGGTCTGTACGCGCGTGCACGCGCGGGACAGATCAAAGACTTCACCGGCGTCGATGCTCCGTACGAGCTACCCGAGCGTCCCGAGCTGCGGGTCGACACCGCGATCACCGGCGTCAAGCAAGCCGTCAGTCAGATCATCGAGATACTCCGACCCGCCCATGGGTCCAGGCGAAGGGGGACACAATGAGAGTCTCCGCCAAAGCGGACTACGCCGTGCGAGCCGCGATCGAGCTGGCCGCGGCGCCCAACGGCAAGGCGGTCCCGGCCGAGCGAATCGCGACTGCGCAGGGGATCCCGCTCAACTTCCTCGAGCACATCCTCTCGGAGCTAAGGATCGCGGGCGTGGTGCGCAGCCAGCGCGGCTCCGAGGGCGGCTTCCGGCTGGCGAGAGAGCCGAGACAGATCACGATCGCCGACATCATCCGCGCCGTCGAGGGTCCGCTCGCGACCGTTCGCGGCGGCAAGCCCGAGGAAACCGAGTATCCCGGAGTGGCCAGCCAGCTCTCGCGCGTTTGGATCGCGGTCCGCAAGAACCTGCGTAGCGTGGTCGAGCACGTGACCGTCGCCGACCTGGCCAACGGCGGCCTGCCCGACTCGATCAACGTGCTCGCCGACGATCCCGAGGCGTGGGTGACCCGGTAGCGCGAGCGGAGATCGACACGCTCACCGTCGCGGTCGGACCGGAAGCAATCGTTCGGTTCGGGTGATGTCCTCGGCGCCGGGCCGTTCTAGGTTTCGCTCGCCGCCCCGTGCGGACGCTTGCGATCGCGACCTAGGACACCGGACATATGACCGACGTACCGTAGAGCGACGGGAACCGCTGGCGCGGGCTGGTCGCCGCGGCGCGCGCTCGATACGAGCGGTCGTGGGTGGGGGACCTCGTCGAGCAACTGAGGGCGCTCCACCTTCTCGAATGGACGACCGTATTCGGCTCCGAGATGCTGTGGTCGGCGCTGCCGTTCATCATCATCTTGAGCTCGCTCGCGAATGAGCGGATCGATGATGACCTGAGCCGGCACCTGGGCCTCAACGGCCACGGCGCCGCGATCGTAAGAAGCCTGTTCCGCCATAAGCCCGCGCACGCGACCCTGGCGATCATCACCGGGCTTCTGGTCGCGTTCGCCGGCATCATCGCGGTGGTCGCCTCCCTGCAGGTGATCTACGAGCGACTGTTCGATGAACCTCATCGTGGCTGGCGCGAGCTTCCGCGGTACGTCGCGTGGGTGGTGGCGATCGTTCTCGGGATACTCGTTGTCGACGGCAGCATCAACAAGCCGATACGCAACGACGCCGGACCGGTGGCCCAGGTAGTCCTGACGTTGGTCCTGGCGGTGCTGTTCTTCGCCTGGACGATGCACTTCCTGCTCGCGGGGTCGGTGCGGTGGCGGCTGCTCGTCCGGGCCGCCCTCGTTACCGCGGTTCTGTGGGTCGCGCTCGGACTGTTCTCTTCGCTGTACCTGTCACCGACGATGATCGATGACAGCAAGACCTACGGGACCATCGGAGTCGTGTTCACGTTCCTGACCTGGTTTATTCTGATTGGCGGTGTGATCGTGCTCGGTGCCGCGATCGGAGCGGTTTGGGAGCGGCGGCACGAGTCGCGGTCGGAGCGCGCTCGCCAGCAGACCCATCCGCAATAGCCCTCCGGAAGATCCAGGCTGGCTGCCCGCCACGGGCCGCTGACGCCGCCGGGCCACCCCGCCGGCGAGTCGAGCCGGCGGGGGTCGTAATCGAGCGCGTCTCCGAGCGCCTTGGACAGCGCCTCCTTGCTCGACCACAGCGAGACGATCTCGGCGTCGGTGCTCCAGCGCCCCGCAGCCTGCTCGCTCGGCGTGGAGATCGAGGGCCCGAACTCCTCCGGACACGCGACGACACGCTCGACGTCGACGCCGATCGGCCCGGCGTGCGAACCGACGAGGGCATAGGGGTAGCAGTAGGAGCGCGACACCGCGCCGGCTCCTACTGCCGTCCCGAGGTCCCTGGCTCGGGTCCTCAGCCCCGCTTCATCGAGTCCTTCGAGGGCGGCGTCGATGAGTGCGACCTGCGGGGCGCCTGGCGCGTCTATGTCGAGCCGCGTGACCATTTGGATCGACATTGTTCGGCGGCGCCTGACGGCGGCGCCTTAGATCGCCATGACCGGCGTGCCCTGCCAGCGGGTACCGGCGGGGAGCTCCTCGCCGCGGAGCACGACCGAGTGGCCGAACACACGCGTGCCGGCGCCGATATGGGTGTCCGGAAGGACCACCGCTGTCGGTCCGAGCGTGGCGCCGGGATCGAGGTGTGTCGGGCCGATGCGCAGCAGCCGGTCGTGAAACAGGTGCGTCATCAGGCACCCGCCGCGGTTGACGGCCGCGCCGTCGTCGAGCGTGATCATGTCGTGCTCGGTGACCGCGGTCGTCTCGCACCACACGCCGCGGCCGATCCGGGAGCCCATCGCCCGCAGGTACATGGACATGACCGGCGTGCCCATCGCGAGGCGCAGCAGCCGCTCGTCGGCCAGTTGCTCCTGCGCGGCGTTCATCATCTCGTCGCGCCAGACGAAGCTGCACCACAGCGGATGTTCGCTCCGGCGGTACCGGCCGATCAGGATCCACTTCATCGCGATCGTCACGATCGTGGAGACGAGCGCGCCGGCGATGAGTACGAACGGCGCCGCCAGGACCGCCCCGACCAGCCCGTAGTGGGCGCCGATCGTGGCCAGCCCGATGATCTCGAGCCCCTCGATCAGGAGCACGATCGTGTTCGGCACCAGCAGCCGCAGCAGATCCATCACGCCCCGGGCGAGCTTCAGCCGCCGCGGCGGATTGACCGTGCGCGACGGATCGGTCGCG
>Ga0335072_10002435_pt1 | contig 28875 bp, 18 predicted proteins | sample Lox_Sample_21_FD_206725 | JGI IMG/M metagenome (GOLD analysis project Ga0335072, IMG submission 206725) | Soil microbial communities from Loxahatchee National Wildlife Refuge, Florida, United States - Lox_Sample_2.1 | ecosystem: Environmental > Terrestrial > Soil > Wetlands | place: USA... | reverse complement strand
GCTGCTCGGCGTATTCCTGCTGGTCCTGCTGATCGCGTGCACCAACGCCGCCAGCCTGCTGCTTGCGCGATCCACGGGCCGCACGAGAGAAATGGCGATTCGCTCCGCGCTGGGAGCGGGACGCGCGCGGTTGATCCGGCAGATGCTGGTTGAGAGCCTGCTCTTGTCTCTGATCGCGGGTGCAGCGGCCATCGTCATTGCATGGCTCATGGCCCATCTGCTGCTGCAGCTCAAGCCGTCGAGCCTGCCCATTGCGCTTGAGTTGCCGATGGATTGGCGAGTGCTTGCGTTCACGCTGGCGACTTCCATTTTTACAGGCCTGCTGTTTGGATTGATCCCGGCGCTGCGGGGTTCGGCGGTCGATGCGGCGCCCGTGCTGAAAGAAGAGACACAAACCTCGGGATTGAAGAGATCGCGGATGCGCAGCGTGCTGCTCATCGGCGAAATGGCGGCCTGCGTGGTGCTGCTTGCCGGCGCGACGCTCTGTGTGCGCAGCCTGATGCACGCCAATGCCATCGATCCGGGCTTTGATCCTCACCATATCGCGCTGGCGACGCTTGATCCGGCAAATCTCGGCTATCGTCCGGAAAAGATCGATGCTTTCTACGCTGAGCTGCTGGAGCGGGTTCGTCATCTGCCCAATGTCGTGTCGGCAAGCTACACCGATTTCATGCCGCTCGGAACGGGGCAGAACCAGACCGCGGCCGGCAAACGGATCGGCGCAGACGACGTCGGAGTCCATGTGTACCGGGTCGACCCGGGATTTTTCGCCACCATGGGGATTCGTCTGCTCGCCGGTCGCGACTTTACTCAGAATGAAGCCGATTCGAAGTCGCCGGATGTTGCCGTTGTCAACGAATACCTGGCCGCGCGGCTCTGGCCCGGCGAGAATCCGATCGGGAAACGGCTGGCGCTGCATGACGAAAAGAAGACAACAGAAGTGATCGGCATCGTTCGAACCGGCAAGTATGAATCGCTGGGTGAGAGACCGCTGGCCGCGGTGTACCTGGGGCATTTGCCGACGCAGCGGACGCTTTTGATTCGCACTGCCGGAAATGATCGGGTAATCCTTGAGACGGTGCGGCGCCAGGTGCAGCTTGTCGATCCGTTGATGGCGGCCACGGGTCTCGAAACCATTGAGGATTACATGGCGCTGCCGCTCTTCCCTGCCCGCACCACGGGACTGCTGCTGGGAGTGTCGGGCATCCTGGCAGTTGTGCTCACGACCATCGGATTATTTGGCGTGATTGCGTATCTTGTCTCACAGCGGACACATGAGATCGGCGTGCGCATGGCGCTGGGCGCGCGGCAGAGTGACGTGCTGCAGCTGGTGATGCGGCAGGGGCTTTACGTCACCGGGATTGGCGTGGGAATCGGCCTCGTGCTGGCCTGCCTCACCGCCCGGCTGCTTTCGCCGTTCCTGTATGGGATCGGCGCGAATGACCCGGCAACGATGGCCGGAGTAGCTTTGGGATTGACCTGCGTGGCCATGCTGGCGTGTTTTCTGCCCGCCCGGCGCGCGATGCGTATCGATCCGGTCAAGGCGCTTCACTACGAGTGATTGGGGCGGCGTCTCACATCAGGGACGCCCCCCATGTTCGGCGATGAGTTGCATTGCTGCGTTATTCACCAGCTTCTTGAAGTGGAACTGCTGACCCCAACTCAGCGGAGTGACCGAGCGATACTCGTGCCTTCCCTCGACTCCGTAGCCTGGATGAAGTTCCTTGCGCAGCGATGCGCGCACATTCGGATCGGCGCCATGATCGAGCAACAGGCGCGTGAACGAAACGTCCTCAGGCTTCTGGTCATGATGCATCCAGAAATTCGGCTGCGAAACGACGGTTGAGAAGAGCGCGGTGTGGCCGCCGAATCCGTCGGCATCGATGGCCGCGCGCGCATCCGCGTTCATCCCGCGGTCGAGCAGCCAACGGGCAATCTCGATTTCGTTGTAGTCGGCACACATGTGGAGCAAGGTTGCGCCGGCAAGAGGTGTTCCATGCGTTGCGAGTACTTCGTCATGGCATCCCAGTTCAGGTGGATAAATCTCATCGTGGCTGAATGTTCGGGCGAGCAGGCCGGGATCACGGCTCAAATGGTCCTCGAGCAGATCGATACGGCCGCGATGCAGGGCCATGGTGGGCGTGTCAGGAAAGTTGAAGCCGTGCTCCGCATAGAGCTCGAGAATGCGATGTTTCGCCTCCGGATTGCGGCTATCGGTTTCGAGCACGACGTCAACCGGCGCGAGTCTTTTGCCGTCGTCGTCGTAAAGGCGCGCGCCGAGTTCGAGCAGCAGAGAAGTCCCGGCCAGGTTGAGCGTGTACGCTGACCAGCCAAGTACTTGGTCGTCCGGTCGCGGATAGCCCATCATCGCATGAAGCTTGCGCGCGGTCTGAACCTGGCCTTGGAGGCAGGCGCGGCCGAATGCATATTGCATGTCGGATGCGCCAAGATCGCGCAGCATCTCGATGATTGCGTCCTGGCCAAGATTCGCTGCGTAGGACATCGGCGGACCCCAATTGCCGCCGACGCCGCGCGCATCTTCATGGAGGAGCTGCGGCGAGCGCAGCACCAGCTTGCGAACCGCTTCGACATCGCCGTGCCAGATGGCGTCGGTCATGCGGCAGGCGGTGACGAGGCGCGGCCAGCTGGGAAGGCCATAGCTGCGAGCCAGCGCGAGCTGCGCAGCAGCGAGAGTGGCGGACGCGGGATCAACCGGATTCGGATGGTATTCGCGGAACTCAGCGACAGCAGCCACATCGCCGCTTCGAATCGCGTGCAAAAAATCCTTCGCCTGGTTTCTCAGTTGGACAAGATTGGGACGAACGGGGATGTGTCGATGGGCCACGACGGACCTCCTTAGTAGTCGTGCCCGTGGTCCGCTATCCGGGCGAAAAGGAGGTTCGCGTGAACCTTGATTCTTGGTTTGCACAGGTGGACTCGGTCCTCTCCGCGGACGGGTGGCGCCCTGCGCGCCGACGCCAGTGTAACCCATCTGCGACCGGCGCGGTGCTAGAGGAAATTGAAGCAGATTGGCGTTCGCCCGCCTAGTTCGGTTGCAGCGAGTAGTCCGAGCTTGGCACCTTGGCGCCGACTTGCTTGGGGGTGGGAAGTTGGGAATGGTCCCATCCGCCGCCGAGCGCCTGCACAAGCTGGACCGCGGATAACATCTCCTCGACGTGCAGCGTGTTCAGCGTTTCCTGGTTGCCGAGCAGCGTGGTTTGGGCGGTCACTACGTCCACATAGGGATCGACGCCCGAGTTGTAGCGCTGCGTCTCCAGATCGAGAAACTCTTGCGAGGATTTGACCGCCTCCTGCTGCTTGAGAATCTGCTGCGAATAGATGCGGGTGGCTGCCAGAGCGTCTTCCACCTGCTGGAAAGCCGTGAGCACCGTCTGGCGATAGGTGGCAAGATCGGCATTGTACGTTGCTTCGTACTGATGAAGTTCAGCCCGGTAGAGCCCGCCGTCAAAGATGACCTGGGCAGCGCTGGGGCCGATGGACCAGAATCGGCTTGGCCAGTCGAAGAGGTGCTTGAGGGTGGAGCTTTCAAAGCCGCCGCCAGCGGCGATGGTCACTTGCGGGAAAAACGCGCCGTAGCCGATACCGATGGTGGCATTAGCGGCCGCCAGCGTCCGCTCCGCGGCAGCCACGTCCGGCCGGCGTTCCGCCAGCTGTGAAGGGACGCCGGTGGGGATGGCCGGCGCCGCGTAAGTCATCGGCTTCACGGGGATAGAGAAATCCGTCGCAAGCTTGCCCAGCAGCATCGCGATGGCGTGCTCAAACTGGGCGCGCGAGAGCCCCACGTTCACGGCAGAGGCCTGCGCCGCCAGCAGCGTGGACTTCGCTTCGACCACCGAGATGTAATCGCCGGTACCGGCGTCGTAGGCGCCCTGGGTGGCGTCGAGAGCCTTCTGGTCGGCATCCACGGTCTGATTCAGAATCTGCTGCAACATGTCCTGGCCGCGGATTTCGAAGTAGTATTCGGCAAGGCTTGCCTGCTCGGTCAGCTTCTCGAGTTCAAGGTCGGCGGCGCTGGCCTGGGAAGTGTATTCCTCCAGGCGCACCTCATTGCGGATCTTGCCCCAGAAGTCGGGCGTCCACGAAACTTCAAGCGGGGCAGACCAGAGCGTGGATGTCTGGCCGGTGTTGGCCTGTGAAGAATTGCGAAGGTTGGAGGAGCTGCGCGAGCGGTTCCACGACGGGTTCGCCGTGATGGTGGGCCAATACTGTGCGCGCGCCTCCGCCACCATGGCGCGGGCCGCCATGAAATTCTGGAACGACACCTTGATGTTCTGGTTGTTGACGTTCAGTTGCTCTTCGAGCGTGTTGAGTTCGGGCTCGTGGAAAACCTCCCACCAGTTGCCGCGGATCATTGCATCCTGCGGGCTCGCGACCTTCCAGCCGCCCGTATCGCTGAAGTTCACCGTCGATTCCTTGTAGTTGCTCGCGGTTACCGCGGGCGGAGTCGGCGCATGATACCGCGGACCGACACGGCATCCCGACATGAGCGCGCACAGCGCGAGCGCGATTGAGCCTGTCACAGCGGTTACGGTCATTTTCGGCAGAACCATAAGTCTTTCTCCCTACAAATATCAGGACGCAGTGCCCGCTGCGCTGGGTGTGGGCGTGTCAGTAGTTTTGCCCAGGGCCAGCAGGCGCATCCGATCCATGGCCAGATAGACAACTGGAGTTGTGTACAGAGTGAGTAATTGGCTGAGCAACAGTCCGCCGACGATCGTGATCCCCAGCGGCTGGCGCAGTTCTGAACCGGTTCCTCTACCGAAGGCCAGCGGCAGCGCGCCGAAGATAGCGGCCATGGTGGTCATGAGAATCGGCCTGAAGCGCAGCATGCAAGCCTCGAAGATCGCGTCGTAGGTGCTCCTTCCGTCTTCGCGCTCCGTCATCAAAGCAAAGTCGATCATCATGATCGCGTTCTTCTTGACGATGCCGATGAGAAGGATGATACCGATGATAGAAATCACATTGAGATCGATGTGAAAGAGCATGAGAGCGAGCATGGCGCCCACGCTGGCAGAGGGCAGCGTGGAAATGATGGTCAGGGGATGAATGAGGCTCTCGTAGAGGATGCCCAATACGATGTAGACCGCGAACAGGGCTGTTATGACGAGGTACTTCTCGGTGGCCAGCGATTGCTGGTATGCCTCCGCAGTCCCGGCGAAGAAGCCGTGAACGGTAGAGGGCATGCCTAGCTTGGATTCCATATCGGCGACTTCGCGGGTGGCGTCGCTCAGGGACATGCCGGTGGCGAGATTGAATGACACCGTCACGGACGGGAACAGTCCAGTGTGATTGATCTGGAGCGGCGTGGTGCTCGTTTGGGGCTTTACCAGGTCGAGCAGAGGCGCGACGGAGTTGATGCCAGCCCGTGTGGTGGAAGAGCCGGGCGGCTTGAAGTAAATATTGCTGAGCTGCGAGGGATTCTGCCAGTACTTCGGCGCCACCTCCATAATGACGTAGTACTGGTTCAGCTGCGTATAAATGACGGAGACCTCCGACTGCCCGAATGCGCTGTAGAGGGATTGGTCGAGCGATTGAGCCGTTTGACCAAGGCGCGCGGCGGTGGTGCGGTCATACGTCAGCAGTTCTCGAAGCCCCCCGTTTTGCTGATCGGTATTGACATCGAGCAGGCCGGGAAGCTTTCGCATATTGGCCAGCAGAATCGGCCCCCAGTGAAACAGATCGTTGATGTTGTCGGCCTGGATGGTGTACTGATATAAAGCCGCACTCGATCGCCCGCCGATTCTCAGGTCCTGGACAGGCTGTAGAAAGGCCGATGCGACGGGAAGACGATTCAGCTTAGGCCGAATCCGGTTGATGACCTGCATGGCGCTTTCTTTTCGCCCCGCCCCCAGCGGCTTGAGGGCGATGTAGATGAAGCCGCCGTTGCTGGAGCCGTTGCCGCCTGTGTACGCGTTGACATGCTCGACGGCGGGATCGGCCTTGATGACGGCCACCAATCTCTGAACCGAGAAATTCATCAGCGGGAAGGAAGCATCCTGCGGGCCCTGCACCATGCCCACCGCCGCACCCGTGTCCTGCGTGGGGAAGAATCCCTTGGGAATGCGAACCACGACAACGACGTTCAGCGCAATGGTGAGCACCAGCACGATGAGAACCAGCACGGGGTTGTCGAGAGCCCAGGTGAGCGAATGCCGGTAAATCGAAAGCAGGCCGCTAAATGCCCGCTCGCTGGTGCGGTAAAGGATGTTGTGCTTTTTCTCCTTCGGCTCGGTCTTGAGAAGGTGAGCGCACATGGTGGGCGTGGTGGTCAGGGAGATGACCATCGAGACGACAATGGCCGTCGACAGCGTGACTGCGAATTCGCGGAAGAGCCGGCCGACAATGCCTCCCATCATGAGGATGGGGATGAACACCGCGACCAGCGACATGCTGATGGAGAAGACGGTGAACCCGATCTCCTTTGCGCCGCGCAGCGCCGCGTCAAACGCGTTCATGCCGGCCTCGATGTGGCGGGTGATGTTTTCCATCACCACGATGGCGTCGTCGACTACAAATCCCGTCGCGATGGTGAGAGCCATCAGCGACAGGTTGTCGATGCTGTAGTTGAACAGGTACATGGCCGCGAATGTGCCGATGAGGGAAACCGGCACGGCGACAGTGGGGATGAGGGTCGCGCGCGGGCTACGGAGAAAGACGAAGACGACGAGGACAACAAGGATCACCGAGCCGATCAAGGTTCTCTCAACGTTGCTGACCGAGGCTCGAATCGTAGTCGTGCGATCGAGCACGATGGTGGTCTCGATGCCTGCGGGCAAAACGGCCTTCAGAAAGGGCAGCTGAGCTCGAATGCGGTCGACGGTCTGAATGATGTTCGCACCGGGCTGGCGAAAAATGATGATGGTGATGGCGCGGGTGCCGTCGGTGTAACCGGCGGTTCGCACGTTCTGCGTTGAATCAATCACATCGGCAACGTCTGACAGCCGAACCGCCGCGCCGTTGTGATAGCCGATGATGAGCGGCTTGTACTGATCGGCCCGGGAGATCTGATCGTTGGTGATAATGTCTTCGGAGACTTGTCCGTCGTAGAGCTGACCGCGCGGCTCATGAGAGTTCTGCAGGCTCAGGATGGATTGAACCGAGCCCAAAGTAAGTCCAAAGCTCTCCAACTTCAGCGGATCGACTTCAACCCGCACCGAAGGGGTTGCGCCGCCGCCCACGAACACCTGCCCCACCCCCTCGATCTGAGAGAGTTTCTGCTCCAGAACCGTTGACGCAAGGTCGTAGATCTTGGTCACGTCGTACTTGTCGGAGGTAAGGTCAAGAATCATGATGGGAGCGTCGGCCGGATTCACTTTGCGATACGACGGATTGGCGGGAAGGTTGATGGGAAGGTAGGTCCGAGCGGCGTTAATCGCCGATTCGACGTCGCGTGCAGCTCCATCAATGTTGCGGCTCAGATCGAACTGAAGAGTGACCGAGGTCGATCCGAGGGAACTCGAAGAGGTCATCTCGGTGACGCCGGCGATGTGACTGAACTGGCGTTCGAGTGGTGTGGCGACCGACGCCGCCATGATTTCCGCGCTGGCGCCGGGAAGGCCCGCGTTCACACTGATGGTGGGAAAGTCGACTTGTGGAAGCGGCGAGACGGGCAGTGCAAAAAACGCGATCGCGCCCGCGATTGCGACTGCGATGGTGAGCAGCGTGGTCGCGACAGGCCGCCGAATGAATGGTGCGGAGAGATTCATGCACGCCCCGTTGCGCGCTGCGGGCCATTGTCAAGCGGGCCACCCGACAGCCTCTTGTTGGTCAGGCGCTGACCGAGGCGATCGAAGAACACATAGATCACAGGCGTGGTGTAGAGAGTCAGCAACTGGCTGAGCAACAGTCCGCCCACCATGGCGATGCCCAGAGGGCGGCGCAGTTCCGAGCCGAGGCCGGTGCCGAGCGCAAGGGGAAGCCCGCCCAGCAACGCGGCCATCGTGGTCATCATGATGGGGCGAAAGCGGAGCAAGCTCGCTTCAAAGATCGCCTCGGTTGACGACTTGCCCTCTTTCCGTTCCGCTTCGAGAGCAAAGTCGACAATCATGATGCCGTTTTTCTTGACGATGCCGATGAGAAGGATGATTCCGATAATGGCAACCACGGAAAGATCCTGGCGGCAAAGAATGAGGGCCAGCAATGCCCCGACCCCGGCCGATGGAAGCGTGGAGAGAATCGTGATGGGGTGAATGAAGCTTTCATAGAGCACGCCGAGAACGATATAGACCGTGACCAGTGCGGCCAGGATCAGCAGCGCCTCGTTGGACAGCGAGTTCTCAAAGGATGCGGCGGTACCCTGAAAACTTGCCTGGAGGCTCGCGGGGAATTTGAGATCTTTGACCACCTTGTTGATGTCAACGATCGCGGTGCCGAGCGAAGCATTCGAAGCCAGATTGAACGAAACCGTGACGGCTGGGAACTGGCCCTGGTGATTAATCGAGAGCGCCTCGGTGGTTGGGAATGCTCTTGTGAATGCGCCCAGCGGAACGGCACTGGCGCTGGCCGACGCGGTGACGGTGTTGGGGGTAGTACCGGAGGTGATCCCGGTGGCAGGCGACGATCCACCCAATCCGGAGACGGGCGCCAGTGCGCTTGCAGGCGCGGTAAGCACCGCGGAAGATGGCGTATAGCGCACCCCGGTTGTGAGCGCGTTGGAGCCTGCCGAGGCGGATGTCGATGTTGCGAATGAATTGACGGCGCCTGCTCCGCTGGCGCCCGAGGAAGCGTTCGACTGAATGTAGAGGTCGTTGAGTTTCGACGGATTCCGTTGCCAGTTTGGCTGCGTTTCCAGAATCACGTGGTATTGGTTGGTCTGGGTATAGAGGGTGCTGATCTCCCTCTGACCGAAAGCGTCGTACAGAGTATTGTCGATCGTGGTTGGCGCGATGCCGAGGCGCGAAGCGGTCACGCGATCGATCTCGAGCGAAACAGCGCGAGCCCCCATCTGCTGGTCGGTCGCCACGTCCTCAAGCTCCGGCATTTTATCGAGCTCGGCGACGAACTTTCCGGTCCACTGATTCAGTTCATTCGTATCGGGGTCTTCGAGCGTGTACTGGTATTGCGTGCGGCTCACGCGGTCGTCGACAGTGATGTCCTGCACGGGCTGCATGTAGAGGTGTATCCCGGAAACCTGTTGCAGCGATTTCTGCAGGCGGCGGATCACGTCGGAGGCGCTTTCGTGCCGCTCCTCGATCGGTTTGAGGTTGATCGAAATGCGTCCGGAGTTCAGCGTCGTATTAATGCCATCGGCGCCGATGAAAGACGTAAGGCTCTCCACAGCGGGATCGGCGAGAATGACGCGCGCCAGAGCCTGCTGGTGGCTGGCCATGTCGTCGTAGGAAATCGACTGCGATGCCTGCGAGATGCCTTGGATAACGCCCGTATCCTGCACGGGAAAGAAGCCCTTGGGAATGTAGATGTAGAGCAGGATGGTTAGGACCAGCGTTCCTAGCGCAACCAGGAGGGTGATTGTCTGGTAGCGAAGCACCACGCGCAGCGTTCGGCCATAGAACGCGATCATTCTTTTGAACACCTGCTCGGACGCATGGTAAAAGCGCGACTGTTGATCTTCCGGCGTGTGGCGCAGAATGCGCGAGCTCATCATTGGCGTGAGCGTGAGCGAAACCACGGCCGAAATGAGGATGGTGACGGCCAGCGTGACGGCGAATTCGCGGAACAGGCGCCCCACCACGTCGCCCATAAAGAGCAGCGGGATCAACACGGCGATCAGTGAGACGGTCAGCGAAACGATGGTGAAACCGATCTGGCCGGCGCCCGTCAGCGCTGCCTCCAGGGGCGGCATGCCTTCTTCGAGGAAGCGCGAAATGTTCTCGATCATTACGATCGCATCGTCGACGACGAATCCCGTCGAGATGGTGAGCGCCATGAGCGAGAGGTTGTCGAGACTGTACCCCAGCAGGTACATCACCCCGAATGTGCCTACCAGCGAAAGCGGAACCGCAACGCTCGGAATGACGGTTGCCCGCAGGCTGCGCAGGAATAAAAAGATGACCATGACGACAAGAGCGATGGTCAGCATCAGCTCGAATTCGACGTCGTTGACCGAAGCCTGGATGCTGGTGGTCATATCGGTCATGGTGTGGACCTGGATCGAAGCGGGAAGATTGGCTTCGAGCTGGGGCAGGACCTGACGGATCCGCTTGACGACTGTAATGGTGTTGGCGCCAGGCTGACGTTGGATATTAAGAATCACGGCCGGAGTCTGATTCATCCATGCCGCTTCTTTCGAGTTTTCGACGCCGTTGATGACATTCGCCACGTCGTGGACAAACACCGGCGCGCCATTCGAGTAGGCAACAACGACGTTCTTATACCCTTCGGCATCCGTAATCTGGTCGTTGGCGTCGATCTGATAATCCTGGCGAGGGCCGTCGAAATTTCCCTTGGCCGAGTTGACGCTGGCCTGCGTGAGCGCGGTCCGAACGTCCTCCATGTTCAAGCCATAGGACGCGAGCTGGACAGGATTGACCTGGACGCGCACGGCAGGCTTCTGGCCGCCGCTGATGCTGACCAGTCCCACGCCGCTCAACTGCGAAATGCGAGGCGCGAGCCGTGTATCCACCAGGTCCTCCACGTCGGAGAGCGGCATGGAATCGGAGGTGATGGCCAGCGTCAGCACGGGAGCATCCGCGGGATTGGTCTTGTTGTAAACAGGCGGCGTTGGCAGGTCAGAAGGCAGGTAGCTCTGCGACCCGTTGATGGCCGACTGCACCTCTTCTTCCGCCACGTCGAGGTCGAGCGCAAGGTCGAACTGGAGCACGATGACCGAGACTCCGCCGGCGCTGGTGGAAGTCATCTGGCTGAGACCCTGCATTTCACCAAATTGGCGTTCGAGCGGAGCGGTGATCGTCGTCGCCGTCACATCCGGGCTGGCGCCGGGATAAAACGTCAGCACCTGGATGGTCGGATAGTCGACTTCAGGCAGCGCCGAAATCGGCAGCTGGAAGAACGCCACGACGCCCACCAGGAGAATCGCCACCATCAGCAATGCCGTGGCGACCGGTCTCAGAATGAAGATCCGGGACGGATTCATGGAGCGCTGCTCCCGGAAGTATCGGATGTCGATGGAAGCTTGATCTTGGAGATGGTGACCTGGGAGCCGTCCTGCAGCTTCTCGAAGCTGCTGTTAGCCACTACGTCGCCAGCCTGAATACCTGTCACGGCCGTGTTGCCATTGTCAGAGTCCCCGGACTTCACCATCCGCATGCTTGCCTTGCCATCGCTGATCAGGTAGACAAAGTCCTGGCTGCCGTTGTGCTGGATCGCAGACGAAGGCACGATTGTCTGGTTCTGCAACGTGTTTACGAGCAGCCGCGCATTCACGAATTGATTGGGAAAAAGGACGCCAGTCTTGTTGTCGAAGTCCGCGCGCAGCTTCACGGTGCCGGTTGTCGTATCGATCAGATTGTCGATGGTTCCGAGCTTGCCCTTGGAGAGAAGGTTTTGCTGTGTCCGGTTGTAGACGTCCACCTCGAGCGGCTTGCCGCCCTTCTGATGTTCAACGACCTCGGGAAGGCTATCTTCGGGAAGCGGAAAAATCACCGTGATTGGCTGCACCTGCGCGACCACGACCAGAACTGTCGAAGAGTTGGCCGTAACAAGGTTGCCGGGATCAACGAGGCGAAGCCCTACGCGGCCGTTGATGGGCGACGTGATGTGGCAATACGACAGCTCAACCTGATCGTATTGCAGAGTGCCCTGGTCGTTCTTCACGGTTCCCTGGTCTTGAAGCACGATCTTTTCCTGGTCTTCGAGGGTCTGACGCGGGATCGCATTCTTTTTCCAAGCTTCCTTGTAGCGATCCAAGTCCATCTGCGCTTCAGCCAGCAGATTCTGGTCGCGCTCAAGCAGTCCCTGTGCCTGGGCAACCTGCGCAGCATAGGTGCGCGGATCGATGTCGATCAGCGGATCGCCTTTTCGAACGTATTGGCCCTCGCGGTAGTGCACAGCCGTAATCACGCCCGTCACTTCCGCCGTGATCTGCGCGGTGTGAAGAGGCGTGACCGTGCCAATCGAGCCCAGGTAGACGTTGATGGAGCCGTTGCGGGCTGTCGCAGTTGTTACGGCCACGGGCCCGGTGACGCCACGCCGTCCGCCTGTGACCGCGGCCTGTGCCTTGTTGTGCTGCGTAATAACCCAGTAAAAGAGCAGCCCGAAAAAAGCCAAAACGACAACCCAGACCCAGGCGTGGCGGCGACGCTCGCGCTGCGGAGGATCGAAGGCAGGGTTGGGTCTTGCGGAAATGGAGTCTGAAGACGGTTCTTGATTCATGTTCACTCTCGTTCAGTTTCGAGTTCTGTGCATCTTGGTATCAAAGCGATGAAAAACAAGATACTTAGCGTGGTGGACCTGGGAGGACGTCCCGATGGAGCCGAACGTGTATATGACGGCTATTTGCGCTGATTTGTCTCAATTCGGATTCGATCCGGAATGGTCCGTTCTGAGGATACCGGACACGACGGGCCGAGGTGTAGGCGGCTCCCGGCCAGACTCCTACTTAGACGTGCTCGAAGGCCGCCGCAATCTCGTGGCGCACTCCGGGAACAAAGAATTCGAGGCTCGACCCCACTCGAAGGCCGTGCCCTGTGCACGCGACCATCGCGTGACTGCGGCGATTGATCGCGGCGCTCATGTTCAGGGCGCATGGAGGGCGCAACGGGACAGGACCACGGTTGTGCAGCACGGGACAGGAACGCAGCGCGAAGTGGCGGGGGCATAATCGAAAGAGAAACTGCGCAAGCCGGCGGCAGGCGTGGCAATTCATGATCACGCGGGGAAAACAATGCTGAACTCAAAAGTGGTGGGCCGTCGCGGCTCGGTCCGGCTTGCTGGGTTGGTTCTCTTCTTCGCAATTTACGCAAGTGGGCCGCTCAACGCGCTGCAAAAAGTGTCCGCCTCATCGGAACCTTCGACGCGCGCAGGTCTGGATGCGATTGACTCCGTGATGGAGCAGGAAGTCTCGAATGGCCAGATTCCCGGCGGCGTGGTGCTCATTGGGCATAACCATCAGGTCATCTATCGGAAGGCGTTTGGATGGCGGTCGCTGGAGCCCACGCGCGAGCGCATGACGGTCGACACGATCTTCGACATGGCGTCGCTAACCAAATGCATTGCGACCACGACCGCTGTGATGCAACTAATGGAGCGGGGCAAGATCAGGCTCAACGATCCGGTGGCCTCTTATCTGCCGGAATTCGGGCAGAACGGCAAAGCGGAGATCACGATTCGCGAGTTGATGACGCACTATTCCGGTCTTGCTCCCGATCTCGATCTGAAACAACCCTGGCAAGGACGCGCCACTGCATACACCATGGTGATGCAGCAGACGCCGCAGCTGCCGCCGGGAACGCGATTTGTCTACAGCGACATTAACTTCGAGACGCTTGGATTCCTGGTGGAAAAGATCACGGGCATGAGCCTGAATGACTACGCCACGAAGCACATCTTTGCGCCGCTGGGGATGCAAAACACCCGGTTACTTCCCCCGTCCAGCTGGATCCCGCGTATTGCGCCGACGCAGTACGATGAAAACGGCAAGATGCTGCGCGGCGTGGTGCATGATCCGACGGCGCGGAGAATGGGCGGCGTGGCGGGGCATGCTGGATTGTTTTCAACCGCAGATGATATGGCGATCTTCGCGCAGGAACTGCTGGACGGATCGACCATTCTCAGCCGGCTTTCCATCGAAAAGATGTCAACGCCGGAACAGCCTTCGAATGCGGCCAGCCTTCGCGGACTGGGTTGGGATATAGACTCGCCCTTCGCCACCAATCGCGGAGAGCTGCTGCCGGTCGGCTCCTACGGCCACACGGGCTTTACTGGCACATCACTGTGGATCGATCCGGTCACCGACACCTACATCATCATTCTGACGAATCGTGTGCATCCCAACGGCGGGCATTCGGTTGTCTCCTTGCGTTCGCGGATCGCGAATGTCGTGGCTCAGTCGCTCCATCTGACGGTTCCGGAGCAGGATCAGCTGCGACTGGCCCGCATTACCGGGTATAACGAATCGCTGATGGCCGACCGGCGCGTCATTGCGCGGAACGGAGACGTAAAGACGGGCATCGATGTGCTTGAAGAGCGCGACTTCAGCGATTTGCACCCAGATACGAACCGTCCGGTGCGCATTGGCCTGGTGACAAACCAGACTGCATTGGATTCGCATGGCCGGCGGACCGCCGATGTGCTCGCGCACACACCGGGCTTGAAGCTCGCCGCAATTTTCAGTCCCGAGCATGGCATTGCGGGGAGACTCGATACGACCGACATTTCCAACTCGCAGGACAAGGACACTGGTGCTCCCATTTACAGCGTGTATGGGGACACGGACGCAAAGAGGCGTCCGACGGACGCTGAAATGGCGAGTGTCGATGCGATTGTCTACGACATCCAGGACGCAGGCGTGCGCTTTTATACCTACGAAAGCACGCTGGGGTATTTTCTCGAAGCGGCCGCGAAATTCGGTAAAAGGATGATCGTCCTCGACCGGCCGGACCCAATCGGCGGCGTCTATGTGCAGGGCCCCGTGGCCGACAGCGGCCGCGAATCGTTCGTCAGTTACGGTCAAACACCGGTTCGCCATGGAATGACTGTGGGCGAGTTGGCAAGAATGTTCAATGCAGAGCGGCACATCAGCGCGAATCTCACGGTGGTGAGGATGGAAGGATGGATGCGCGGCGACTGGTATGACTCAACCGGGAAGGTTTGGATCAATCCTTCACCGAACCTGCGCAGTTTGACGGAGGCAACGCTCTATCCCGGTATCGGCATGATCGAGGGGACCAATATTTCCGTGGGGCGAGGGACGGATACTCCCTTTGAAGTCGTCGGCGCACCGTGGATCGATGCACGGGGCCTGGCCGCTTATCTGAATGCGCGGGCTATCGATGGCGTGCGCTTTGTACCAATAGCGTTTACGCCGGATGCCTCGGTGGACGAAGGACAGAGGTGCCAGGGTGTGAATATCGTTGTGACGGATCGCGAGTCGCTTGACGCGCCGGAACTGGGCCTCGAGATTGCTGCGGCCTTGTATCGCCTGTATCCCAGTCAATACAAGATCGCCGCCATGGATGGGCTCATGCGCAACAAATCCTCACTGGATGCCGTAATGAATGGCGAAGATCCACGGCGTATCGCCGAGAGCTGGCAGGATGCCATCGTCGGCTTCGATAGTCTGCGCGCAAAATATCTGTTGTATTAGGGGTGCAACGACCCTCTGCCGGGAATCTGGCCCGGAGAATACTCAGGAAGATGAGCGTATCCCCCGCAATTGGTCATTGTAGACTGGCTGTGCATGTTTCGATCCATTCGAAATCGAGTCCTGCCGGATGCGGGCGAGGCGATGGCTTGCCCCGCGATCCCGCGACAGGCTAGCTCGTCGCAAGAGGCCCACCGGTGACAACAACTGACAGTTCTGCCAAGCGCGGCTACAACCTCTTTCTGCAACTGGTGGCCGGGTTGGGCGGCTTGCTGTATGGAATCGACGTAGGCATCATTGGCGGCGCACTGCCGTACCTGGAAGCAACGTCGCAACTGACCGCGGCGCAGCTTTCCGTGATCGTTGCGGCGGTCTTGCTGGGCAGCGTTCTCTCGACGCTCTTCGCGGGATTGCTGGCTGACTGGATGGGTCGCAAGCCCCTGATGATTTTGAGCGGGCTCGCCTTCATCATCAGCATTCCCGTCATTGCGCTGTCGCATGGCTACGCCGCGCTTTTCTTTGGCCGCTTGCTGCAGGGGATGAGCGGAGGATTCATCGGTGTCGTGGTGCCGTTGTATCTCGCTGAATGCCTTTCGGCCTCAACCCGCGGCAAGGGAACCGGCATCTTTCAGTGGCTGCTCACGCTGGGCATCGTGGTGGCGGCACTCATCGGCATTTATTACAGCTACCGTGTTCAGGCAGTCTCGAAGATTGCCGATGCCGCGGCACTGTTTGCTTTCAAGGACCAGGCTTGGCGCCGCATCTTCTGGGTCTCGTTGCCGCCGGCCGTGCTCTTCGTTCTGGGGAGTTTCGTGGTAAGTGAGTCACCACGCTGGCTGTTTCGCCGGGGACGTAAGGAGAAGGCGCATGCAGCCCTGTTGCGCTCGCGAACCGCGGAGCAGGCGGCCACCGAGCTTGCTGAAATGGAAGAGACGGCCCGCAGCCAATCGATTGAGCGCGCGACGGGCGAAAAGGTTCGCGAGTCGCTGCTGCGCCGGAAATACGTGATCCCCTTTCTGCTGGCCTGTCTGATTCTTTCCTGCAATACGGCAACGGGCATCAATTCCGTGGTCGGATACAACGCCGGAATCCTGCTGCAGAGCGGGCTCTCGGACTTGCAGGCTCATTGGGGATATGTCGCCTTCACTTGCACGAACTTTCTGATGACGCTGGTGGGAATGACCCTCGTTGATCGGAAGGGGCGACGCTTCCTGATGGTGCTCGGCACCAGCGGGATTATCGCCGCGATGGTCACGACCGGCAGCCTGTTCCTCACCACCGAGAAGCACAGCGTGGATTGCGCGCGGCTGCTGCAAGCCCAGGTTGGACCGAACCAGGACCTGACCGTGCATTTCACTCCCGAGGAAGCGCAGCAACTGCTCGCCGGCCTTGGGCAAGCGGGGGGCCCCATCCATCCTGATCGCGCGTCGTTCGCAATCATTTATTCCTACGGCGACTTCACAGCGGCGACGAGCTTCGTCCGCTCCGACGATCCGGCGGCTGCACCGCTCAACATCACGCGCTCCGAAGGCGTGCCGACGGGCCGCGTGCAGGCATTCTTCCAGGATCCCTTCGCGAACTTCGACGCCGCGCAGACTGCGCCGCTTGTCATCAAGAAGGCCGTCATGGGCGCTGTGCCTGGCGCTGGTCATGGCTGGCTCATCGCGGTCTGTCTCTATGCGTTCGTCGCGTTCTACGCCATGGGGCCCGGGGTGTGCGTGTGGCTCGCCTTGTCTGAGTTGATGCCAACGCGCATTCGTTCGAATGGCATGAGCATTGCGCTGGTCATCAATCAGCTCGTCTCCGCGGTGCTGCTTGCGATCTTCTTGCCGTTTGTGAGCAAGTACGGCTATTCGTCGATGTTCTTTCTGTTCGCCGGATTTACGGTGATCTACTTCCTAACCGTCGCATTCCTGTTGCCGGAGACGAAGGGCAAGACACTCGAAGAGATCGAGGCGCACTTCGCCAAGCGCGCCTTGGCATCGAACTGAAAGCCGGGAGGATCGACTCAGGGCTCGATAACGGCCTTGGAAAGATTTCTCAGCCGTTCTACGTCCACTCCGCGCTCCAGGGCCATGGAGTAGGCAAACATCTGCAGGGGAATAATCTCGGCGATAGGCTGCAAATACTCCGTCGTCGGAAGCAATTCAACGCAATCGCTCACGAGGCTTGCGACATCCTTGTCGCCGCTGTTCGCAAGGGCGATCACCCTGGCTCCCTGCGTCTTCATGTCTTCTAGTAGCTGGATCGTCTTCTCGTAGCGCACCACCGAGGACGGCAGCGAGCGGTCGACGGTGGCGAGAACAACCAGCGGAACCTCGTCGCTGACCAGCGCGTTCGGTCCATGTTTTAGTTCGCCCGTCGGATAGCCTTCGGCATGCACATAGGATGTTTCCTTCATCTTGAGGGCGCCTTCACGCGCAATGGCGTAGTGAATTCCCCGGCCGAGGTACAAAAAGCTGCTCGCTCCTGTGTACTTCCGCGCAAGGGCGGCCATCGCCGCTTGCCAGCCATCCAGCTGATTCTCTATTTCGGCCGGCAAGGCAAGCAGCCGCGCAACGCTGGCGTCGAGAGCCGCAGCGTCCATCTTGCCCAGGCGCTTCGCCTCATACAGACCAATCAGGAATAAGACGGCCAGTTGGCAGGTGAAGCTCTTCGTTGCGGGGATTGCCTTTTCACGCCCTGCCCCAAGCGGCATGGAAAGCTGCGCTTCGCGCGCCATGGTGGACGAAGCCGCATTGGTGATGGCGATGGTCGCTTGGCCGCGGGCCCGCACCTCACGCAGCGCGGCGAGGGTGTCAGAGGTTTCGCCTGATTGCGAAATCACGATCACCGCGGGCCGCCGCTGGTCTGTTCCGCCGCGCAGGCTGTATTCGCTCGAGTACTCCACGTCGACGGCGAATCCGCACAAGTCTTCAAGCAGGATTTCGCCGGCCAGTCCACTGTGCCGGCTGGTGCCGCTGGCGGAGATCAGGACCTCTCCGGAGGGACTTGCCCATGCGGCAATCGACTTAGCCACGTCCGGAATGAAAGTCCCATTCTTCAGGTACAAGTCGAAAGTACGGGCAAGCGCATCTGGCTGCTCGTATATCTCGCGCAACATTTCGTGCTCGAAGCGTGCCATGCGATCCATCCTGCTGCCGAATCGGCTTGGTTCCGATCGGGTTGATATCTCGATCATATCGCGTTGAAGTGATCAAACAGTTGGAGAAATAAAGGAAAACTATGGTCCAATTGCTCAGAATTCTCGCAAAATGCTCAGCTTTTGATGGTCGAAAGGGATAGAATCGGGGCGATATGAGTGAAGCGCTCGACCGCCGCTCTGAACAAATCATCAAATTCCTGCTTCGAACCGGCAGCGCAACGGTAGATGAAATCCTGGCTGTAGCCGGCTCATCCGCACCCAGCATACGCCGAGACCTCGCGCGTTTGGAGAGCCGCGGTCTGATTCGGCGCACGCATGGCGGAGCGACACTGGTTGAGCCGCTGCTCTACGAGCCGTTCCGATACGACAGCTCGTTTATCGCGCGCGAGCAGCGCTTTGCCGAAGAGAAGCGCCGCATCGGGCTGGCGGCGGCAGAACTGGTGCAGGTGAACGAGACGGTGGGGCTGACGGCGGGCACGACCACGACCCACATCGGCCGCAGCCTGCGGCACCGCGGCAAGATCCAGGTCGTCACCAATGCGATCAACATCGGCATGGAGCTATGCAATCAGCCGGGAATCCGGACATTTTTGACCGGGGGCGTTGTGCCTTGGGCGTGGTCGTTCTCTCTCACCGGCAGCGCGGCTCTCGCATTTCTCGATGATGTCTACATGGACAAGGTGTTCCTGAGCGTGACCGGGCTCGATCCCGAGCGCGGCGCGACGACGCTCGAAACCGATGAGGCCCTTGTGTTTCGCAAGATGCTGAAGCAGGCCAAGGAGATTATCGTGGTTGCCGATTCGAGCAAACTGGGCAAAGTGAGCCCTGCATTCATCTGCCCGGCGAGCGAGGTTCATGTGCTGATTACCGACACCGGGGCCTCGAATGAGGCGATCGCTCCATTGGAGCGCCAGGGAGTGCGCGTAACGCGCGTCTGAGGGCTCCGCAGCTCGGCATCATTCATCGGCGTTGTGGATGTAGCACTCGTGAATGGCATCGAGCGGCGCGGTTGGCCACTTTGCCTCTACCAGGTCGCTCTCGCTCAATTCATGCAGCGCGAAGCTGATGGTTCCATCGGCATGTACGGTGCCGCGCAGGTATCCGTAGAAATGGGTTTTCGCGCCTGGTTTAGCATCCTTCGGAAGCCGATAGCGGTGCGCACCGGCAGCGCCGATGATCCAGCCCGGCACGACGTCGGTGGCGTGACCCTTCCAGAACGGCGTGTCGAAGATATCGGGCGAATAGTAATGCGAGTGGCTGGCCATGAGGTATACATGCAGCCCCATGGCCTGCGCATCCCAGAACCAGCGATAGACCTTTTCGCCGGTCTGCGTGCCGATTTCCCAAGCGTCCATTGCATGCTCGGAGCCTGTCGAGTGCGGGAGCGCCTCGTGCATGCCAGCCATAATGGTGCGGATGCCCGAATGAGGCGCTTCGTCGTGATCCAGCACGCTCCGAAGCCATCGAATCTGCGCCACCGTGAACTCGTCGTGCGTCGCGTTGTCGAGCGTAATGAAATCGACCCCGTTGTGAGTCCAGTGATACCAGGGCCCAATGGGGGCGGCGCTTGCGCCATCCGCTGTGCGCTGCGCAGCAATTTCAGGGCGATCGAGAAGCTCATAGAATTTCTGGATGTAGCCTTCGCGGGTCATGGGCGGAACGGCATCGTGATTGCCGCGACCGAGAAAAACGGGAACCGATCCGAAGGGCTCGACCTGGCGCGTCAGGAAGTCGTCCCAGGCGCGCTGCTGGTATTCCTCCTTGGAGAGCTGTGTTCCAGCCGGGAGCATGGCCAGCATGTCCTGGTCAGGTTGCGACATCCACCGGAAATCGCCGAGGTGCCAGTAGAAATCGTCCTTCTCGGCCTTCACTTTGGATGCGATGGCGGGCATCACGAAATCGCCGCAGTTGCGGCTGTCGCCCGAGACAGCAAAGGACCAGTCCGATTTCTTCTTGTTCTCGGAATGAGCGCTGAGCGCACACGCGAGGAAAACCAATGCGGAAACAGCCGTCGCCGGGAAGCGGGGAAGGGATCTGAACATGCTGACAGCATAAACTGACAACCTGTTCGATCCGTTGAACGCTGTTGCAAAGCGGTCTCGGATTGGACTTCATGCGCAATGCGCAACAGGATGGCGCCGGCGATCGCAAAAGGAGTCGCGAAAGCGGCAACCAGAGCCAGCAGGGACGATGTTTTGATCGAGGCCGCAACCGTGCGAATAGAGTGTCAATGTCGGATCAATCGGGCGTTGCAATCCGCGATCGGAAGTAACCAACTCGATTCCCAGTCTTTGTGATTTGGGTCACCGAGTCAGAGCGCCGGCGCCGGATAGTCTCAGAGCATCACGTGCTTGCAGCCGCGGCTCCAGGCGCCAGGAGAATCTTTATGGCTTATGTAATTACGGATGCTTGCTCCAAGGACTTTCTATGCGCCGCGGAGTGTGCCACGGCGGCCATCGCGCCGCAGTCTGGCGATGCGGATGCCGACTCTGTGCCTCATCTCTTCATTAATCCGGATGAGTGCATCGACTGCGGGAATTGCGCGTCGATTTGCCCACAGCACGCCATCTTTGCCGAATACGAGTTGCCGCCGGACAAGGCTCACTTTGCCGAAGAGAACCGCGCACATTTCCAGTAACCGATCTGCCGAACCAGGTCCTACTCCGGAGGCGGATTCTTCGGGACTGGCGCCGCGGACGGAGGAGTGTCGGGTGGTTGGTGGGGCACGGCCGGCTGGGCAGTCTGTCCAGCTGCGGGCGGTGCGGGAGTCTCGGGCCCGCTCGGAGGTGCGCTTGCCGGTTGGCTCAGTTCCAGTTTCGCGGGAGGCACTATGCCGGGCGGAATCGGCTGAACAGGCAAGACCAGCGTTTGCACCGTTTCCGGATCATCGCGCAGCTTGAGATAGAGGTTGCCCCCGGTCGGATGCGGCACGGTGAGCTCAGTGCCCGTAAAATCTGCGGGAATATCGACTGGATTGTCGAAGCCCGGGGTTGCTGAAAGGCTTGTCGCCAGAAAGAGGTTGTTCCCCGTCAGCAAGCAGGGTCTTGAGAGGGCGCGCGGGCAGCGCAACTCTTTGAACCCCGGCAGCCGAACGAGGGTCCCGAGCGGCAACCAGTCTCCTGCAACATTGTCAGCCGAGACTGCGCGCGCCTCGACGGGACCGAATGCGGACGAACCGAAGCGTGAGAGCGGCTCTACAACTCCCAAAGCAGTCTTCGAGTCTTCGAGCATCAAGCTTCCATCGGAGAGCGACAGCACTGTGCGGAAACTGCCATCCACTGCCGCAATTTCGATTTTCTCGGTTCGCGGGAAATTGGCCGGAGTTCTGGATTTAAGGAAGAAGACCAGCCGGCGCTCCACGGGCAGGTCATCTGTGCTGCCTAGTTTGACCGGCGAAGGAGCATCCGAGAGCTGATCCTGCGTGCCTTTGCTCATGAGTGCGATCTGGGGTCGCGGAGGATCGACGGTTACGGGCACCTTCAACTCCCTGCCGTCGCGCAATTGGACACTGGCAGAATAGGGATTGCCGGGCGCCAGGTTTTCAGTGGATCCGTCTGCTTTCATGGTCAGCTTGTCCGAATCCTGCACTCGCGTAAGGCCATCAGGCGTCCAGCTGACCCCCTTCAGCGTGGCCTTCGCCACCTCATCGAGCCGGGTGCCAGTCAACTCCGCCTGGGTGTCGCCTGCGCTCAAGGTCAGCCGCGTGAGCGAGGCAGCCTCGGAATATGCGGTCAGAGCCAGGGTGTCGGGCTTGTCCAGGCCGTATTGGCGGATGGCAATCTTGACCGGGCCCGGAGGAGCATCTTTCAGCGGTACGGAAATCTCAAGGAGGTCATCCTTTTCGGATTTCCACGTGAGAGGCAACGGCACGCTTCCCAATCCGGCCTGTTTCACATCCTGGACGCAAAGGGTCGTCACGCCCTCAACGTGCAGTGTGTCTTCGCGCCCGACCACGAGCGCCAGTTCATCGCTCGAAGGCACTTTCCACTTGCCGGGCACAGATGAGCGAAGGAGGTAACGAGGTCCGTCCCAGTCATCGAACCCCCATTTGCCTCGAACGACCCCCGTGAGCTCATCGACCGGAAAGGTCGGCGCCGGATGTTCGAGCACGAGCCCGCCCTGTGCCGGGTCGGCTGTGAGCGGCAGATCGACTGATTTGCCCTTGGTTTCGATATGGAGGGTAAGGTCATGGGCAAGCCGGGTGGAGAGAACCAGCGGTGCTCCCTCGGCCGGCAGTACAAGGCCCGGTTTCTGCGCGCAAAACGTGGCAGAAGGATCGACGGGGTGAAGGGTTGGCATGTGTGCCGGAGCTATGGGCGGAAGCGCCACGACGACGACAGATTTGGGATCACGGAAAGAGGGCGGCACATTGAGCCGGAGGTTCAGGGTGTCCTGCGTCGGCAAAGCCAGGGCGGGAATGTATTGGTAATGTGCCTGGTGCAGCGAGGAAAGGATCTTCGCCGTGTCGACGATTGCCCCTACATAAGGACTGTAGGCGCCCCCGCCGGCCATGGTTGAGTAGCTCAACTGGTTCATCAGGTCGCCAGCCGAGCCGCCGGTCAGTTGCGCAACGCGGCTCTGCGCGTTGCTATCGTCCATAACGAGCCCTTCGGTGTGGGCGGAGAGGCAGGAAGCCTGTTCTTCGATGGGTTTGTAGAAGCAGTCCTGGTTGACCTTGATCCCGAGGCTTCGAGCCGACGTTTCCGCGCGTTCCTTGAATAACTTGGGATCAGACTGAGAGCTGTTCTTGACGTCGTCCAGGTAGGCATTGAGACGCATGCGGTCCCAGCTTGCAACCTCGAGGTCCTGATCAGCACGGACGAAGATCCCGGGTCGTCCCCGGACGGTGTTGCGCAGGGTGCTGAAGTCGCCTCCGGTGGCCGGGGCAAGGAAGAGAATGGCCTGCTGCGCTTCGGGAGGCACGAGCACGAACACCCCTTCTTCGCGAGCCTCCCGCGTCCAGGTTTCAACGCGGGTAAACCACTCGGGCGGAGGTGGGTTGGTGACGCCGCGAAGGAAGGCGACGACCAGCACATAATGGGCAGATTGACTTTCAGGCAGGTCGGGGTGAATCCAAAGCCGGTCACCGACCAGCAGATTGGGCACTTCGCCAATCGGCAAAGTGAGGTTACCCCGCTTGACATGCACATCGACTTTGGGACCGATCAGATCAAAAGCCTGGGCAGAGGCAAACCGTCCCGGCCACGCGATGAGCCAGAACAGCACCAGAAGAATACAGCGCCGCATAAAACCATTGTACGGAAGTCCTGTGCCTGCTGAGAATCACCTGGTAATGTAACTTTCCTGCTTTCTATACGTCATGACCCCGGGCGGGGGGCCAGCCGTGACGCAAAAAACCTTCGAGATCAGGTCTTTTCATTTGCGATGGAAGGGGTTAGCCTAGATAGGCGAATAGCTATTGCTCCGAATCCCCCGTGTGAAACAACAAGCGAACGCGCCCTTCTCGCTGGAATTGGCTAGCGCCGGCCGGGTCTATCGCACGTTAATTTGAACTCCAGATCCCTTGGGCACAGTGCGGCAAGACTACAGAGAAGCTATACGGAGATCGACGATGAAATCGACGAAAGCTGCAAACAGCAGCGTAGATGTAGGGAATTTGAGCATCCCCGACGCGGAAGAGATTATTGAGGAAGCCCTGAATGAGTTGGCATTCTCCAGCGATCCAGGGCTGGCGCGCGCCTTGCACTTCCTCGCGCCTCCCGGGTATCAGGCAATCGTAGAGTTGTGCAGCGAAAACGGGCGCAGCAAGCGGAGGGGAGCTTCGGCGGGCACCTGGTCGCCCGAAGAGGATGAGGTGCGCATCTATTTTGAAAGGATCGACGACGCGGAATCGGGGCCGCGTGCGAGCCGAGCGCTACGGGCGCACGATTCGCTGGAAGACGAGGAAACCCAGGAAGCGATCATCTCTGCGGACCTGGATACGAAGGTGAAGGAATTGTGCGGCGCTCTCGCCGAAGCGGAACGAGGCGGACACGCGTTCATCGCGCTCAAGTGGTTCCGCGACTCGTTTTTGCCGCGCAAGACCTTCCGCTGGAACCAGCATCCGGAGTCGCGGCAGGCCGTGCTTGCTGAAGCGATTCAACGTGGAGTGGTGCTCACCAGCAAGATCGCCAACCCCAAGACGCCTGCGTATCCCACGACCACGATCCGGCTCAACCGCGCCGAAGCCGGCGTTCCCGAAGAGGCGCAACGGTTTCACCCGGTCGCGGTACATGACGGATCCATTGTTGAGGCAATTCAGGAAGAGCGAGGAAGCCTTTGAGTTGCTACTTTCTCGAATCGACGGCCTTCGCCAAGCTCTTCGTGCAGGAGGCGGGCACGGATGAGCTCATCCGCCTGCTTGACACCCTCGAGGACAATCGAAAGCTCATTGCCGCCTCGGCTCCTCTGGAGGTGTATGCCGCCATTCGCCGCCGCGAGCGTTCCGGGGGCATTAGCCCGGAAGATGCCGCTGCAGCGCTTGAGATCCTGCGACTGGAGGCATCGCGGATTGTTCAGGAGCCACTGAATCCAGCGGTGATTGAAGCTGCGCGCCAGTTGTTGGACCACACGTCGCTGCGATGGCCAGACGCGCTGCAACTGGGTGCAGCCAAGGTGGCTCGCGATATGTTCCAGGGCACGGAGATCATCTTCGTTTCGGCCTCGGAAATCCTGCTGGCGGCAGCCAAAGAGGAGGGCTTTCAAACCCTGAATCCGGCAGCGCAAACCGCGGTGGCCACCGGCGCCTGAGTTCGATCCCTGAGCATTGTTCCTGACCTTCCCGAGGCCGTATTCTGGCGACCTCTGAAAAATTGCAGTCTGCGGGCAGTGTCCCGATTGTGCCCGTAGCGCATTCCGCATCACGATTCAGAGTAAAAGGAACCTGGATGATGGGGATCAAGTGGGCTGAAGTCGCTTTCATTCTTGCAACCGGATTCGGCACGGCGCTCTCCCAATCCAGTGCGCCTGCATTGCTGCCGCTCGATGCGCGCTACAAGGCGGATTTGCTGTTAATCGTCGCGCACCCGGATGATGATGTGGTGATCGGCGCCTACCTGGCGCGGATTGCGCTTGATGAACACAAGCGCGTCGCCGTGATCTATTGCACGAACGGAGACGGCGGTGGCAACAGCGTAGGGTACGCGGCTGGCTATGCTCTTGGAAAAATGCGCGAAATCGAGGCCCGCCGCGCGCTCGCGGCATGGGGGATTTTCAACGTATGGTTTCTCGCCGGGCACGATACGCCGGGCCAGAATGTGCTGCGCTCGCTGGACCATTGGAACCATGGCCTGGCTCTCGACGAAATCGTGCGCCTGGTGCGCATCACCCAGCCGGAAGTGATTCTCACCTGGCTTCCTGATCGCGTGGTTGGTGAAGACCACGAGGATCACCAGGCTTCCGGCGTGCTGGCTGCGGAAGCATTCGATGCTGCAGGTGATCCGACTCGTTTTCCTGAGCAGCTCTCGCCTGCGTTTGGCAGCATGGCAAATCTGACTGAAGCATTGTTGCCCTGGCAACCGAAGAAGCTCTACTTTTTCACCGATGCTTTCGAGGCTTTCGGCCCTTATTGGCACGATCCGGAAGTGAAATCCCCTTATCGCAAGAGCTTTCTCGATGGAAGCGGCCCGACCTACGATGCCACGACCATCTCGCCTTCGCAGCACAAGTCCTACGCGCAATTGATGGCAGAGCAGCAGTCCTTCTATCAAACCCAAGAAGGTGAATACGGCGATCGCGCGCTCAAGTCAGGCAATTTTTCCGACTTCGCATATCCAATCCACCTGATCTTCGGCAAGTCTCTCGTGGGCGGATCGGTCACCGGAGATGTATTTGACGGCATCATGCCGGGACCGATTCCATTCGCACGAGTGCGCGGCTACGAAACGGAGAAGAGCGACGCAATCACCTTCGAAATCGGCGACTCCTGGCATTTCTATTCGCTGCTCTGGAAGGCCCATGATCTCGATCGCCTCGCTTCGCTGATTCCTGTGCCGGAGATACAAGCCGATGCGGGCGAGCGGCTGACAATACCTTTGTCGATCTGCAATCACACATCGGCCAAGGCTGACATCGCGGTGAAAAGTACTCTGCCGGCGGAGTGGAAAGATGATTCGAGGTTTGCGATCTTCCCTGTCGCACCAGGCGAGTGCTACCCAGTCGCCGCCGAGATCATTCCGGCAGCATCAGCAGAGGCGCGCTGGCATGAGGTTGCCTGGACCGCGACCCGCGGTTCGCAAATCATCGGCACGGTCACGGTTCACGTGTATGTGGGACAAGGCGGAGGCCTGCCACAATAAGTTACAGGCAACCAATTAGTGGCCAGTTAACTTCCGTGTTTTGAACACGTCATTTGAAATCATGCCGCAGACTACGCGCAGAGCCCACCGAGGCGCGGCGAAAAGCATCTTAGTCTCTGCATGATAGATAGGCTGGATAAAGCAAGAATATACATCCTGGGTATCTGTGTTGGACTGATTGCAATTTGTCAAGGCGTGAGCGCACAGACCGCTTTGGCGAACGCAAGTGTCAAGAGTCCGCCGCCAACACCGATCGCGCTGAAGAAGGTAGAGCTTGGCGAGCCATCGTGGGATCCCGCATGGGATCGCATCATCGAACACGCATTGCCTGCTGATTTGCTCTCTTCGCACGTGGCAAAAGATGTGCGGCCATTCTGCCCGGAGTTCAAGCACCTCGACAACCTGGATAGACGCGCCTTCTGGGCCTACTTCTTTCAGGCTCTCGCGGGAGCGGAAGCAGGACTTCGGCCGACCGCCGACGTGCGCCACACGGAGCCGCAGGTCGCGGTCGTCGACCGGGTGACGCATCGCATGGTGCGCGCTGAGGGCCTTCTGCAACTGACCTACATGGATGCGGATCGTTATGGCTGCGACTTTGACTGGGAAAGCGATCGCCACCTACGGGAGAAAGATCCGGCCAAAACCATTCTGCAACCGGAAAACAATCTCACCTGCGGCATCAGAATTCTCGAGAATCAGCTCATCACGCGCCACGAGCACCTCGTGAGCCGAAAAAGTTATTGGGAGACGCTGCGGCCCGGCACCGCCGGCTACCCGAATTTCATCCGCCAGATGCGGAATGTGCCGGAGGCGTGCCGCGTTCCGGATTGGGAGCGCCTCGATCAGTCAAGAAACACTTTTGCTCCCACCGTGCCGATGTCGTCGACGCTTGTTTCTATAGGCAGAGAGGGCGCGGTGCAGTGATCGCCGCACGAACCAATCTCCGGAGCATCCGTCATCCGTCGCGGCGAAAATGATTCGCCTTCTCGAACTCCTCACGCAGCTCAGGATTGCGAAGGTTCTCGCGGATCAGCGCGATCCGCTCTTCGAGAGCGAGCAAAGCAGTCTCGATCAGTTTTGTGTTGGTGTGAGCAATGTCGCGCCACATGCTGAAGGGGCTCGCGCCAAGCCGGGTCATCTCGCGCAAGCCGCGGCCGCCTACGTCTTTCAGCTCAGGTGCATTGCCGACCGCATCTTCGAGCAGAGAACTCAAGGCTGTTGCGGTGAATTGCGGTAAATGGCTGACCCAGGCCACCAGCTGGTCGTGTCGCCGAGCATCGAGGTCGACGATTTTCGCACCCATCGCGACTACCAGTTCACGCCAGCCTTTTACCAGCTCAGCCGACCGCGGCGAGCGTTGCCATGCCGGATCGTCAGTAAACAGCCATACTGCGCCGCGAAACAGACTCGCATCCGCAAGCGCTGCGCCTCCGCGCTCTTTCCCCGCCATGGGATGGCCGGGCAAGAAGGCCGCGCGATCCGCAGTGTTGAACAGACGACCGGCGGCCTCGGTGATCTGTTCCTTGGTGCTGCCCACGTCGGTGACGAGATGATCCTTGTCCAGTACACGGGCAAGCTGTTCCATCAGGTCGAGGGTGGCGTAGATGGGCACCGCCAGCAGCACTACCTGGCCGGCTTTTGCCGCTGCGATGGCATCGCTTTCAAATGCATCGATCGCGCCCATGCGCATTGCCAGCCGCGCCTGCTCCGCGCTTCGGTTCCACCCGGTGATGGCTCCACGATATCCCGATGCACGCAGCGCCAGACCCGCCGATGTACCCAGCAGGCCGGTGCCCAGTATGGCGATGCGCTCGATCATGCAATCATCCTGTGCCGCAATCAGATGTTGCGCCCGACCGCCGTGGCAATCACGCGCAGCTGTGCCATCAATTCTTCGAACTGCTCCAGATAGAGCGTCTGCGCCGCGTCTGATGCCGCCTTATCGGCGTTGGGATGCACTTCGACGAGAATCGCGTCTGCGCCCGCCGCCACCGCAGCGCGTGCCATGGGAGCAACCATGTCGCGCCGGCCGGTTCCGTGCGATGGATCGCCGACGATGGGCAGATGAGATAGTTTCTTCACCACGGGAATCGCGGAGAGATCCATGGTGTTGCGCGTGGCTGTTTCGTAGGTGCGGATGCCGCGCTCGCAAAGGATGACATCGTAATTGCCGCCCGAGAGGATGTACTCAG
>Ga0335072_10002432_pt1 | contig 28899 bp, 20 predicted proteins | sample Lox_Sample_21_FD_206725 | JGI IMG/M metagenome (GOLD analysis project Ga0335072, IMG submission 206725) | Soil microbial communities from Loxahatchee National Wildlife Refuge, Florida, United States - Lox_Sample_2.1 | ecosystem: Environmental > Terrestrial > Soil > Wetlands | place: USA... | reverse complement strand
GTTACACAGAGGTAACTTCACGGTTCCTCGTGCCTTGAACAACAAATGCAATTGGGAAAAAGCGCAGATCAACTCAAATCAAGGCGAAAAACGATCTCCCTCGCACGAGAGTCGGAGATTTCGTGATGCGATTCAATCAAGGTATTTGTTGGATCGCTTAGGGCTATCTGTACCACACATTCCCATTCGCTGGCTCAAGGAATGCACCTCTACCGCGACAAGCGGCAATCCTCCGGTAACGGTACGCGCGGATTGGCGGTTCAGGCTCCATCGCTATTTCTTATTCCATTGGTTGTGGTTACTGTATCTCTATGGAATCCGCATCAGCCGAACAGGGTGCTTCCGCGCCGTCGGAGGTCATGGAGCCGGCGAGCCCATGGGTCCGCTGGTTCAACCGCGCCTTCTCGCGCCACACCATGAGCATGGCGATTTTGCTGATGATTCCACTGATCTTCGCGCCTTCTGTGAATCGCGCCCGGCACTTCATTGGCGACTCAGACCTATGGTGGCACCTGTCCGACGCGCGCATATTGATTTCCGCCCACCACTTCATTCGCACGGAACCCTATTCATTCACGCTTGTGGGACACCCTTGGGTAAACCCCGAATGGCTTGCAGAACTGCCGCTGTGGCTGAGCTACAGATTCTTCGGACTCACGGGAATCTACCTGGTTACCTGGCTGGTTCTCGGTGCCAATATTCTCTTTGTCTATTGGCGAGGCTGTCTCAAGTCGCGCCATGCCGGTGCAGCTCTTTTTGCCGCCGGTCTGGCTTTCTTTCTGATGACCGCCAACTCTGGCCCACGAACCATTGCTTTTGCCTATCTGGCCATGTCCGCTGAGATGGCGTTGCTTGAAGCTGCCGAACGCGGTCACAAACGTCTAGTCTGGCTTCTGTGCCCTCTCTTCTGCGTTTGGATCAACTTGCACGGCTCTTGGTTGATCGGCTTTTGCATTTTCATTCTCTATCTCGGCGCTGGATCATTCAGCCTCCGCATCGGATCGTTCGAGCAGACTCGCTTTACTCCCGCCGAGCTTCTGCGCCTGGCGCAGGTCCTTGTCGTCAGCCTGGTGATGATTTTTCTGAACCCGTACGGATGGCGACTACTGTGGAACCCCATTGACATGATGTTCAACCAGAAGCTCAATATCGCTTTCGGTGCGGAATGGCAGCCCCTCGAGATCGGTTCGCCGCGCGGGATGATGGTTTTTGTCTCAATCGCCATTATCGTGCTCGCAAACTGCATCCGTAGCCGCAAGTGGACATTATTTGAGCTCGCCTTGGTCTTCTTCGCCTTTTACGCGTCCTTCGCCCACACGCGCTTTACCTACATGACCGCCGTCCTCATCACGCCGATCATCGCATGTGATATAGCCCGTGCCTTCTACTCGGAATCTGACAAGAAAACAATTCCTTTCATGAATGCCCTCATCGTGGCCGGGGCCGTCGCGGTCATAGTGTTCGTGTTTCCTTCCGAGCGGGAATTGGAAGGCGTCCTGGCCGAGAAGTTTCCGCTGCAAACCATCGCCTCCATCCAGCCTGGGTGGCGCACGCTCAATCTTGACTTCGTAGGCGGCATGATGGATTTCGAATCCAAGCCGACATTCATCGATTCGCGCTTCGACTCTTTCGAGCATAGTGGAGTGCTTCAGGATTTTCTGAGCATGAACGCACTGCAGGATCCACTTCCACTCATGCAGAAATACAAGATTGATCATGTGTTTCTGAATCAATATGCACCGCTGACCCGCATGCTGGAACACACTGAAGGCTGGCATGTGTTACGCAAGGAAGGATCCGGCGTTTTCGCCTATGAACTTCTAGCCCATGAGGAAGCCGGTGTCAGCGGCAAATCGAACGGTAGCGCTATTGCTAAAGGAAACTAGCGAGCATGAACTCTAATCAACTCCCTGTGGTTGCCGCCGCATCCGGCGCTCGCGGACGGCGGATTTTCGACCGCGCCTTCTCGCGCCACACCATGAATGTCGCGATCCTGCTGATGATTCCACTGCTGATGGCGCCCACGCTGAATCTGGCGCACACCTTCCTTGTCGACCCCGATATCTGGTGGCACCTGGCTGACGCCCGCTTGCTCCTTACCACGCACCACCTCATCCACACCGATCCTTATTCCTTCAGCGTGGCTGGCAATCATTGGATTGACTGGGAATGGCTCGCGGAACTCCCATTCTGGTTCAGCTATAAGTCATTTGGCTTGCAGGGTATCTATCTCGTCACCTGGCTGGCGCTTGGCGCCAATATCCTCGCTGTCTACTGGCGCGGTTACGCGAAGTCGAGCCACGCGGGAGCTGCTCTTTATGCGGCCGCGCTGGGTTTCTTCCTCATGACCGTGAATGCCGGTCCCCGTACCATCGCATTCGCCTACCTCTGCATGTCGGCCGAACTGGCCATTCTCGATGCTGCCGAACGCGGCAAAAAGGGGCTGCTCTGGCTGCTGCCCCCGCTTTTCTGCCTCTGGATCAATCTTCACGGCACCTGGTTCATCGGGATCTGCCTGCTGGTGCTCTACATTGCCTGTGGCTGGTTCCGCGTGGACGTCGGCGCGTTCGAGCAGGAACCATTCACCGCGGCTGATCGCAATCGGCTTCTGAGCGTACTCGGAGTCAGCATCGTCGCCCTGGTCGTCAATCCCTATGGGTGGCGGCTCATGTGGAGCCCGCTCGACATGATGCTCCATCAGCATGAGAGCACTTCGACCATTGCAGAGTGGAGACCGCTCGATCTCTCTTCGCTCGAAGGAAAAGCCGCCGTCGCTGCCATCGCCGCGATGGTGATCGCCAACATGCTGCGCGGCCGCAAGTGGACGCTTTTTGAGTTAGCGACGGTCTTCCTTGCATGGTACGCGGCATTCTCGCACCACCGCTTCACCTACCTTGCCGCTGTCCTCACCACGCCAATGCTCGCGGTCGACATCAAGCGCAGCTTCTGTACCGAATCGGATGAGAAAACGATCCCAGCCATGAATGCCGTCCTCGTCGCAGCGTCGATTGGGGTTGCGATCTGGATGTTCCCATCGCAGCGCACCCTCAACGACATGCTGGCCAAGATGTTCCCGCTGCAGTCCATCGCCTCCATTCAGCCCTCCTGGAGAACCTTCAACTGGGATTATGTCGGCGGAAGAATGGCCTTCGACGGCAAGTCGAGCTTCATCGACTCGCGCTTCGACAGCTTTGAGCATTCCGGCGGCGTGTTGCAGGACTACGATGCGATCGCTTCTCTGAACGATTCGGCAGAACTGATGGACAAGTACCGGATCGACCATGCGCTGCTCAAAGACAGCCTTTCACTGTCGTACAACCTCGAGCACACACCGGGCTGGCGCATTATCCGGCGCGAGACCGCTTGGGAAGGCGACTACCTTTTGTTTGCAAAAACGCCGCCTGCCGGCCCGACAACCCCATCTAATCAAGAATCCGCGGTTCAGGCCCGTTGATCCGCTTGGATCGAAGTTTCGAAGCCGACAAAACCGTCGGAAGCAGGCCGTTTGTGGCAGTTGACTCTTAACGTGATCTGCGTCACAGAACCCTGGGCGGAAGGATGAAACCATCAACCGTCATGTTCTTACGTCGAGCCATTTCCCCCTTCCTGCTTGCTCGTTCGTCTGGAGTTCGCCTGTGAAGCTCGATTCCACTGCCTTCGTTGCCGATCCAGAGCTGATTGAAGCGCTTGAGGCGCACTCCACAAGGGTGGTTTGCGACCGAGATCGGGTCCTTTTCACGCAAGGTGAATCGCCTGCCGGCTTGTTCGTTCTTCGTTCGGGGACGGCGAGGCTTTCGATGATCTCGCCCAGCGGCGATGAGCTCATGTCGATGCCCGTCTCGGCAGGATCGGTACTGGGACTTCCCGCGGTGGTCGGGAATCAGCCCTACTCCCTGACCGCATCTGCTCTCAAGGGAGCTGAACTTGCGTTTGTGAATGGCGAAGAATTCTCGGCGCTCATGCTCAGCACGCCTTCCTTGTCGATGAGCGTCCTGCGTATTCTTGCTGCTGAGGTTCGCAACGCGCGCTCCGCGATCTCCGGACGACTCTAAGCGGACGCCTCGTCGCCAACCGATGAATTAGCATCCAGAGTGTGCCCGGCCTCGAGACTCCAATCATGTACGTGCGCGGCGTGGGGCCTCGCCTCGCGGAGTTGCTCATTGCCCGCGGCATCCAGACCGCCGAAGACCTTCTTAACCACCTCCCGTTTCGCTACGAGGACCGTCAGCATCCACGGGGCCTCGACGAGCTGAAGCCAGGCGAAACCGCCAGCGTGATTGCCGAGGTGCGCGGGGCGGCGCTCCTGCGCACCCGCCGGATGCCGATCTTCGAGCTCACCGTGGGGCAGGGCCGCCTCGCTCTCAAATGCATCTGGTTTCATGCTGCTTACCTTGACGGCAAATTTCATGCCGGTCAAACCGTGGCACTCTACGGCAAAGTCGAGCCCTCGCGTTCCACCAGCAATCTGAAGATGATTCAGCCGCAGTTCGAGGTGCTTCCCGATGCCGGCGACGACGCGGAGACGCGCCTGCTTGAGGTGGGCCGCATCACGCCAGTCTATGAGTCCCTTGGCGGCAGCAGGCTGGCCTCCCGCTGGCAGCGCAAGGTCATCTTCAATCTGCTCGAATCGGTGCGCGGCAGCGTTCCGGAATGCCTGCCCAGCGCAATGCTCGACCGCCTCGACATGCCCGTTCGGGAAGCAGCGTTGCGCGAGGTGCATTTCCCGCCGGAAGGCGTCCCCCTCTCGCAGTTGCAAGCCGCCGCAACGCCGGCTCATCGCCGCCTGATTTTTGAAGAGCTTTTCTTCCTCGAATTGGGCCTCGAACTCAAGCGCCGCCGCATGCGCGAGCGCACCGGCATCAGCTTTGCCACCACTGACAAGGTGCGCGAGGCAATTCGCGAGGTCCTGCCGTTTCACCCCACCGCGGCGCAAAAGCGCACCCTCGGCGAGATCGTTTCCGACATGCGCGCCCCGCACCCCATGCGCCGGCTGTTGCAAGGCGATGTAGGCTCCGGCAAAACCATCGTCGCGCTCCAGGCCATGCTGGTTGCCATGGAAAACGGCTACCAGGCAGCGCTCATGGCCCCCACCGAAATTCTCGCCACCCAGCATTTTCTTGCCGCCCGCAAGCTGCTTGAGCGGTCCAGCCGCAAGCCGCGCATCGTGCTCCTCACCGGGTCCCTCGATGACGACCGCAAACGGCACACCCGCGGACTCATCAATCGCGGCGAGGCGCAACTCGTCATTGGAACCCATGCCCTGATCGAAGAAAAGGTCGAATTCGACCGGCTCGGCCTCGTCGTCGTCGATGAACAGCATCGCTTCGGAGTGCTGCAGCGCTTCAAGCTGATGAAAAAACCGAACCAACCGGAACCCGATGTTCTGGTGATGACGGCAACTCCGATTCCCCGGACCCTGGCTCTTTCGCTCTATGGGGATCTCGACATCAGCGTTCTCGACGAATTGCCGCCTGGCCGCACCCCGATTGTCACGCGCCGCGTGCCCGATGAGCGCTCCGGCGAGGTCTGGGACTTCGTGCGCAAGCAGGTGACCCAGGGCCGCCAGGCCTACGTCGTTTACCCCGTGATTGAGGGCAGCAGCGACGACCAGCCCGAACTCGATTTTTCGCACGACGAGAAGTCACCAGACGCGGACTCTCAACCAGCGCCGCCCGCGCGGTCACGCAAAGGCAAGACCGCTGACCTGTTTCCCGGCATCCCCGGCGCCAAGGGCGCTACCAAGAGCAGGGGAGCGGAGCTCAAGTCTGCCGTGGAAATGCACGAGAAACTGCGAACCGGTCCCCTGTCGGGACTACGCATCGGCCTGTTGCATGGCCGGCTCGATGCCGATGAAAAAGAAATCATCATGCGGCGCTTTCAGCGTGGAGAAATCGATGTGCTCGTCGCCACCACGGTGATTGAAGTCGGCGTCGATGTCCCCAACGCGACGGTGATGGTCGTCGAGCATGCTGAGCGCTTTGGCCTTGCGCAGTTGCATCAGCTCCGGGGCCGCGTTGGCCGTGGAACCGCGAAGAGCTATTGCATCCTCATCACCGGAACCCGCGTCAGCCCGCTCGCCGAAGAGCGCCTCAACGCCATGGTGCGCACGCAGGACGGATTTGAGCTGGCGGAATTGGATCTTTCGATCCGCGGCCCCGGAGAGTTCTTCGGAACCCGCCAGGCGGGTCTGCCCGATTTTCGCGTCGCCAACATCGTGCGCGATCGCCAGTTACTTGAGCTGGCCAAGCAGGAAGCAGCCCGCTTCGCGGGTGTTGGAACCGAACAGGGCGAGAAGGCGGAAGGCACCGAGGCAGAGCGCGCGCGCGTCCGGGCACGGCTCAAAGAGGCCTGGCAACGCCGTTACGGCCTGGTAGAAGCAGGTTGACTCAGGCTCGATCAATGCGCGGGATAGTGCGACGCGAACGGGCTTCCCACCTTCGGCGCCGCCACGTTGCGCCGAAGGTGGGTCCCGTCTTCTAGTCTATTTTTTAATCTATATAGGTCCAACTTCTTTGCGGATGCGCCCGGGCATTCCACTCCCGGCCGCAGCGAAACCCTGGCCCTTTTTACTTGCGCCTCTCATCGGCCACCACGCGGACCCTCTTCAGAACCGGCGTCAGCCCAACGGTCATCACCAGCACTGCCGGCACGGCAAGCACCAGCCATGCGGCCAGCGCCTGCCCGGCGAGGTTCCCTGAAGCCCAGAGTATCTGCGTCGTGCTTCCGCGCAGGAATTGCTGGGTCGTGACAGCGTGACCAGGCGACAGCATCCACCCACCTAGACGAACAAACGGAATGATCAATAAAAGTTGCAGCGGCATCGCCGCATAATTGGCTGCCTGAATGGCCGGCATATTCAAGCGCAAACTCAGCGCGATCATGACGCACAATGCGGTGGGAATCCCAACCACCGGCAGACATCCGATTGCAAATCCCAGCGCCAGCGTCAATGCCAGCCGCCGCGGAGAAATGCCTTGTTGCAGCCACGCTGTCGTCCTGGCCTCGCCCGATTTGATCCATCTGTTCATCATTTCTTCTCAAACTTATCGGGGCTTACGGAACTGGTCTTCGTTCTCATGTGAATCGTTGAGGAACGAACCAGGCTTGATACTCGCCCCGAGCTTAAGTCGATTTGGGGGTTTCTGGCTGTACCACCTAGGTAGTAGGCCGCCGCTCGAAAGTGGAGTTTCCACGCAACGCGTGCCTCGAATACAAAGAAGCATCGGTCGCAGTCTGGGGGGTCAAGCGGATGCCGGGTGGTCGCCCGGATCCTGCGGCGCGTCTGCGCCGCTGTCCTATCGCATTCCTTCGCGCAGCAGTCCCCGAGTCTTCAGCGCCGCCTGCACCTGTTCCACTTTCCAGTCCAGCGCTTCAGTCCCATCCACCGTGATGTCGGCATTCGCGGCAGACGGCTGCACGTATCGAATCGCGCAGGGGCGCACCGTCTGCTCGTATTGCAGCCTGACCGATTCCGCGGTGCGGCCCCGCTCCACCATGTCACGCCGCAGCCGCCGTTCGAAGCAGACCTCATCCGGCGTATTCACGTAGACGCGCAGGTTGTAGTGCGGCAGCAGTTCCTGGTAGTAAAGCGCAAACAACCCTTCAACCAGCAGGAACGCGCCGGCGTGCACGGTCTCGGCCTGGTCCGGAATCCGGATGTATGTCGAGAAGTCGTAGAGCGGCCGCTGCACCCGCTCTCCGCGCGCCAATGCCGCAACATGCTCGGCCAGCAGTGAGCTCTCAATCAGTTCCGGCACATCAAAATTCTGCCGCGCTCGTTCGGCAAGCGGCAAGTGCGACAGATCGCGATAGTAGTTGTCGAGAGGGAAGTGGATTCCATCGAGTTCGCGTGCAAGTTCCTTCGCCAGGGTCGTCTTCCCTGAACCCGATGCCCCGGCAATTCCGATCACCATTGGCGGAAACGGCAGCCGGGCCGCGAGCCGCTCGTCGTCCATCGCTTCCTCAAGTCTCGGCTTCGAGCAGCGTGGAGATCCACACCGTCAGTCTCTCCAGCAAACTGGCCAGCCGGCGCTCGACCAGCTTGGCGGTCTCGAATACCTCTTCATGGCTCAGTTGCTCCGTGTTCAATCCGGCTGCCAGGTTCGTCACGCACGAGATACCCAGCACTTCGAGACCCATGTGCCGCGCCACGATGGTCTCCGGCACTGTCGACATCCCCACCAGCGTTGCTCCCAGCGCCTTGAACGCGCGAATCTCCGCAGGCGTCTCAAAACTTGGACCGCTCACCGCCAGGTAAATGCCTTCTTCCAGCGTGAGCCCGTCATCGGCTGCCGCGCGCTGCGCCAGCTCCCGCAGCCGCTTCGAATAGGGCTCCGTCATGTCGAAAAAGCGCAGCCCCGTGCCTCTCCTCCAACCGAAACGCGGCTCATTGGCACCCACCATCGGGTTCGAACCCATCAGGTTGATATGGTCGGCCAGCAACACAAGCTGACCCGGGCGATACGATTCGTCGATTCCCCCTGCGGCATTCGTCAGAATCACGGCCCTCACGCCCAGCGCTCCCATCACGCGCATCGGGAACGTGACCTGGGCCATCGAATAGCCTTCGTAGAAATGCACGCGCCCTTGCATGATCAGGACCGGGACTCCGCCCAACCGCCCCGCGATCAACCGGCCTGAGTGGCCCTCCACCGTTGACTGCGGAAAATGCGGAATGTCGCGGTAAGGCACGAAGACGGCCTCGCTCACCGCGTTGGCTGCCGCGCCCAACCCCGAACCCAGAACAAGTCCCACGCGCGGCGACAGTCCGCTCATTTTGCTGCGAACGTACCGCGCCCCTTCCGCGACCTTGTCGAAATAGGACATCTCCTGCATGGATGTTGTCCATTCTACAGTTCCAGGCGAGCGGATTCCGTGCCTTGACCGGCGCCTACTACAGTAGAGAGGTACGGGTGGTCATCTCTTCGACCGCGTCGCATGGAGGTTCCGGCAATGTGCCGCAATATCAAAACCCTCTTCAACTTTGATCCGCCTGTAACCCCCGAGGAGATTCGGGCCGCGTCGTTGCAGTATGTCCGCAAGATCAGCGGCCTCAATGCTCCGTCGAAAGCCAATGAAGCTTCGTTTCTTCAAGCCGTCGACGAAGTCGCGGCAGCGTCGGCCCGGCTCCTCTTCTCGCTGCAAACCAACGCGCCCGCCAAGAACCGCGAAGCGGAGGCCGCCAAGGCACGGGCACGCAACCTGGCGCGCTTTCCAGCGTGAGCCGGGCGAACGCCAACGCGAGAGGAGCCTTCCACGAATGAAGCAGATTGTGGCCCTCATCTTCGGACTCGGCCTGCTCGGCAATGCGGCGCTCTTTGTGCCGCAGATCATCGCCGTGTGGCGCAAGAAGAGCGACGAAGGCATTTCGCTCATCACCTTTGGCGGGTTCAGCTTGCTCCAGATCGTCGGCATCGTCCACGGCGTTTACCAGCACGACCCGTCCCTGATCTTCGGCATGGCTGCAAGCTTGTGTACCTGCGGATCGGTCACCCTGCTGACCCTGCGCTTTCGCCTCTTGCGCCAGCGCGCCGTCTGAGCGCATTCACTTGTCGTGTGAGAGGTCCTGCGTCACCCGGTAGTGTCCCGGGCTGCCGGTTACGGCGATGGGAACAACTGCTCCCGCGTGCTTCTTTTTGAAGAAAAGGGCAAAAGGTTTCAGCAGCGCCGATTTGAAGCCGGTGGTGACATGCGAGATGTCCGTTTTCATCCTCAGATTGCCAACCAGGTGCACATCTTCGTTATTGAAATTGAATGTTCCGCGCAGATTCGCTTCCGCCCCAACCACACGAAACGTCACATGGTTCGAATTCGCAGTCCCATTTCGAATGGTCACCGGGCCTTCGAGAGATGAGAGCGCATCCGTATCATGATTGCTCGCGGATGAAGTTGCATCGCCATGCGACGAGTCCTGGCCGCTGGCGCGCCGGCTGAATGCCGTGATGCTTTTCTCTGTCGCTGGATTCGTGACCCGCTCTGCCGGCACGTCGAATGCGCCCTCCACGCGAAGCCGTTCCAGGAAGGCCAGCCCCGGTTTGCTCGGCCCCACATAAGCGTGTCCGTGCAGAGCAACCGGACCGGTGATCGGGACCTCGCTGTGCACGAACGGCCGAAGAACATCCTCGGCGCGCCCGCGCGGAACCTGGAATTCCAGGTTCGTCACCTTCGCGTCGCCCTTCACCGATCCTGACGAATGAACGATCGTCTCTCCGCTCTTCGCCACAACCTGTTGCAGGATCACATCGCCGTTGAGGCCATTCACCAGGCACTTCACCCAACCCGAAACCGGGGAGCGGGTGCCGTCTGAGACTGCAAAGTCCGGCGTTTCAGAGGATGCCTCGGCCTGGATCGCCGCCAGAGGTCCTGCGAATTGCCCCTTGGAAGTCATCGTTCCTTTCAATTCGCCGATCTGGTCAAGCTGAATCGAAGAGAAGCTGAAATGACCGGTGACCGGCGTCGCCCCAAAGTTCTTTGCGTTGAGTGGTCCGAAGGTTCCCCAGGCCTGAATCCGTCCGGTTGGAATTGGATTTTCCATGTCCACGTCGTAGGTGAGCGTCTGTCCTTTCTGCAGATTGCGTATCTGCAAACGGTGGAACCGGAACGAAGTGCGATGGCCGTTCGGACTCATGATATCGAGCACCGCGTTTCGAAAAATGCACGCGTCGATGAGTATGTCGGGACCCTCAAAATCGGTAAGGCTCCCGGACGGGAACTCCTCGCGGCTGGCGCGGCTTCCGCGCGGCGGCACCACGATGTGCAGGCCCGTCACTTCAATCAGTGCAACCCGTTTGCGCAGCATGAATAGGTCCGACCATCGTCCGCGCACCACGACTCGCTCCACCGAACCAAACGGAGGCTGGTCGGGCGCTGACTTGCGCCGCAGCGTGACGCCCACGGCCACAAATCCAGGGTTTGGAAAATAGGTGCGGTGATATGCAGAGAACGTGAGCTGGCTGCCGAAGATGTCGCTGAGCTGAGGATCAACGATGCGATGGCGATAGGGCCAGTACTTGGCGGCGAAGCAACTGCCGATCGCGATCAGCGCGGCCAGGCAGATACCAATTCCGTAGAGCCACAGTTTCCATCTCCGTCGGGAAACAGCGGCATGCGAGTGCTGCTCAGGCGCAGCCTCGCTTGCCATAGAAAGGTTGAGCCGGGGCATCACCACACCAATCAATCGCTGCTTTTAGCCTTTCAGGCAGATCCGCAATCGCTCGGCGCGAAGCGCAGAAGCAGCAGGGTCGCTTCCTTTGAAGCACAATGCCGGAAGGAACGTTGCCTGTTTCAGAATTTGCGCGTCTTTGCTTTGGCTAGCCGAGAAACATTCCGGCAATCGACGCCGAAATCAGGTTTGCCATGGTGCCCGCCAGCATTGCCCGCACGCCCAGCCGGGCAAGATCGTTGCGGCGCTCCGGCACCAGCGCGCCGATGCCGCCGATCTGCATGCCGATTGAACCGAGATTCGCAAACCCGCAAAGCGCAAACGTCGCGATCGTGAACGAGCGCGGATCGAGCGTCGCCTTATGGGCTCCCAGCCCGATATAGGCAATCACCTCGTTCAGCGCCATGCGCGTGCCCAGCAGGTTGCCGATCAGGCTGCAATCGTGAGCCGGGATCCCGATGAGCCACGCCACCGGCCAGAACAGGTAGCCAAGAATCTCTCCAAGGCTTCCCGGTACCCAATGCAGGCCCGCATGCAGGTGCACCCACCCGAGGAACATATCGAGCAGCGCCACCAGCGCGAGAAAGCTGATGAGCATGATGGCGACATTCATCGCCAGCTTGCCGCCGTCGATTGTGCCGCGCGCAATTGCGCCAATCAGGTTCTCGTTCTTGTGCTCTTCCTGCTCGGGGATCACGACCTTGCCTTCGGTAGCCGGCGTTTCTGTCTCCGGCACCAGCATCTTCGCCATCAGGATCGTTCCCGGAGAAGTCATGATTACTGCGGAGAGCAGGTGCCGCGCTTCGATCCCTTGCGAAATATACATCGCCATGATGCCGCCCGATACGTGCGCCATGCCGCTGGTCATGATGGTCATCAATTCGCTGCGTGTCGCCTTCGACAGAAAAGGCCGAATGGTGAGCGGAGCTTCGGTTTGTCCCATGAAGATCGAGGCGGCCACGTTCATGCTCTCGGCGCCCGAAATCACCATCGTCTTCAGCATCACCCACGCCAGGCCGCGGATGATGATCTGCATCACCCCAATGTGATAGAGAACGGCAAAAAATGCGGAGATGAAAATGATCGTCGGAAGAACCTGGAACGCGAAGATCGATCCCAGCGATGTATCCGGCGTGCCCAGCTTGCCAAACAAAACCGTGGTGCCGGCAGCGGTCGCGCTCAGCATCTGGGTCACAACGCCGCCCGCCCAGAACATTGCCTTCTGGCCGAAATCGAAGCGAAGCACAATGTAGGCGAAGAGAAACTGCAGGCACAATCCCCAGGCCACGGTCCGCCATCGGATGCGCCGCCGGTCAGTTGACCCAAGCCATGCCGCCAACAAAACCGCCAGAATCCCCAGCACTCCGGTAAATCGGCCCAATTTGTCGCTCCTTCGATCAGCAGGATCCTGGCCGCTTGCGATGCAACATGCTCTCGCTTTCAATTCGGGGATGAAATTGAAGTGCGGTGTCTCGGATAGGCTGAAAGCTAAAAGCTGATAGCTGTATTTTCTACCTTACCGCATCGTTCAGGAAGGCTTCCGCTTTTTCGCGCGTGAAGATGCGGCTCACCAACGGAACCGGCGCCGGTTCAGCCTCCGACAGCACGATGGCTTTGCGCACCAGCTCTGTCGGTTCTGTCAGCATCTCCTCGCGGGTGGCAAACAAGGTTGCTAGCGGTTGCCCCTGTTCCACCCTGGCTCCGCGGCGCGCGTGAAAGATGGCGCCAGCGTGCGGATCAACGGGTTCGCCGGCTTTCTCGCGTCCTGCCCCCAGGCGCTGTACAGCCCATCCCAGCGCCGTCGTATCCATCTCGGAGACGTAGCCGCTCTCCGATGCCTCGACGACACAGGTTGCGCCGGGCTTGTGAAAGCCATCCAGATCGTCGAGAACTGAAACATCTCCGCCCTGGGCCGCAACCATCTCGAGGAACGTGTGCAGCGCAAATCCCTCCTCAAGAGCTTTCTCTGCCATGGTCCGCGCCCATTCCAATGTTTCAGCCTTGCCGCCGAGAGCAATCATCCACGCTGCCAGGCGCAGCGAGAGCTCGCGCAGGTCTTCGCTTTCCGGCTGCCTGCCTCCCTGCATCAGTTCGACGCATTCCACAACTTCCAGCCAGTTGCCGGCCATCTGCCCCAGCGGCTGTCCCATATCGGTCATCAGCGCCACCGTGTCCGTCCCGGCCGATTCGGCGGTCACCACCATCAAAGCGGCCAGATACTCGGCATCCTCGCGCTGACGCAAAAATGCTCCCGAACCGGTCTTTACATCGAGGACAAGCGCCTGCAGCCCCGCGGCAAGCTTCTTACTCAAAATCGAGGCGCAGATCAGCCCCGGGCTCTCGACCGTTCCTGTCCGGTCGCGCAAAGCGTAAAGTGTCCGGTCCGCGGGAACCAGGCTCGGCGTCTGGCTCACAATCGACGCGCCACACCGCGCCACCACCGCTTCAAACTCCGGCATCGAGAGATTGGGCCTGAACCCGGGAATGGATTCCAGTTTGTCCAGCGTTCCACCCGTGTGTCCCAGTGCGCGGCCGCTGATCATCGGAACCGCAACGCCGCACGCCGCCGCGATCGGAGCAACCAGGAGGCTGGTCTTGTCTCCAACGCCCCCGGTCGAGTGCTTGTCCACCGCGGCCTTCCCCAGCCGTCTTGGATCGAACTTCTCGCCTGAGTCACGCATCGCCAGGGTGAGCGCCTGCGTCTCCTCGCGCGACAATCCGCGTATCCGCACAGCCATCAGCCAGGCAGCGAGTTCCTCGAGTGGGATGGTTCCATTCGCGGCGCCGGCAGCCACAAACCCGATTTCGCGCGCATCCAGTGCCTGGCCATCGCGCTTCTTGCCAATCAGGTCGATCATGTGCAGCGGCACGCCCCGCGTAACCGCACTGGCCTCTGGCGCCATAAGGGAAACCCGCCTTCAGTGACTGTGAATCATTGGGATTATCGCAGTTTGCCGCCTCGGTTCAGCGTCCAAATCCACCCGGAGGTAACGGGTTGGGCACAAAATCACGGGGAATCGTCGTCCAGAGTGAGCAGACGCTGCTCGCCGCCGTAACGCCCTCAATCTGTCCGCTTCAACTGGAGTTCGAAAGCCAGCGGCAGCAACTCCCGGAACCGCATCGTCTGCACGCCATCCCTGCCCGGAAAGGTAACCGGCGCGTCCGGCAGAATGAACTCGGCCAGCATCTGCCGGCATGCCCCGCAAGGCGGGCTCGGAGAGTCGTTCAGGTTGGTGATCGCCACCGCAGCGATGTTCATTTTGGGCCCGAACCGCGACACGGCTGCCGCCAGGGCGGCCCGCTCAGCACAGATCGTCAACCCGTAACTCATGTTCTCGATGTTCGTTCCGGTTACGACTTCGCCGTTGGTCAGCTTGAGAGCCGCGCCGACCTTGAATCCGGAATAGGGCGAATACGATTGCTCGGCAGCCTGCGTCGCCGCCTGTATTAACCCGTCGAGTGCTGCCCGGTCCATGTCCGTTAACGTCATTGCTTTCCCGCATTTCTTCAGAGGATCGAAACTGAGGCTAAAGCATGACGGTTGCCCGTGTACATCCGGCTTGAATCGGCTCACCGGCTCCTTATTTCAAGTCTGTCCGCGCACGCCCGATAAACCCAGTGTGGGTTACGCGTGCCGGGGGTGCGATCCGGACGCAATTGCGGGCGAGTGCGATGGATGAGTTAACACGAGAGTTCCTAATCGAGAGCCAAGAAGGCCTGGACAGGATGGAGCGCTGTCTCACAGACCTCGAGCAGCATCCCGACGACTCGGCCCTGCTTTCTGAGATCTTTCGCGCAGTCCACACCATCAAGGGAACTACGGGCTTTCTCGGATTCACGCGCCTCGAAAAGCTGTCTCACGCGGGCGAGAACCTGCTCGGCCTGCTCCGCGACGGTAAGCTCGCTGCAAGCGCTCCAGTCATCACCGGTCTGCTCCAGCTTCTTGACAGTCTGCGTTCCATTCTCAAGAACATCGAATCCACCGAGCTGGAGGGCGAGTCAGATCACACCGCCCTGATCGCCCTGCTCGAACAGCTTAAGTCGCCGGCTGAATCGGAGCCGCCCGCTACAGCGCCGGTTCCCAGAACGGCCCGCGCGCGCAAATCAACAAGAAAGGTGAGTGCGGCCCCGCACGCCCCAACGCGCGCACCTTCGGTGCGGCAACCCGCATCAACGGTCGCAGTTGAAGAGGATTCCAGTGCCGCATTGTCACCTCCGCCCGCGCCGGTTCAGACTGAGCCGTTGATGGGTGCGACCGCACCAGCACACGCGTCGGCCAGCGAAAGCACGCTGCGCGTCGACGTTGCCTTGCTCAACCGCATGATGAACCTGGTCGGCGAGCTTGTGCTCACCCGCAACCAGGTTCTGCAGGCTACCTCCGCCGATCCTGGCATGACCTTGCTTTCTCGCCGCCTCGATATGGTCACCGCTGATCTGCGCGAGGCGGTAATGAAGGCCCGGCTCCAGCCCGTCTCGAACATCTTTTCGAAGATGCCGCGTCTGGTCCGCGACCTCTCCCAGCAGCTTGGCCGGCGCGTTCGCCTCGAAATGGAAGGCCAGGATACGGAACTCGATAAGAGCCTGCTCGAAGCGATCAAGGATCCGCTCACCCATGCCGTGCGGAATGCGCTCGACCATGGCATCGAGCCCCCCGAAGTGCGCGCCGGTGCTGGCAAGGATCCTGAAGGGGTTCTCAGGCTTCGCGCTTTGCAGGAAGGCAGCCATGTTGTAGTCGAAATCTCGGACGATGGCGCGGGGATCGCCGTCGACCGGGTCCTGGCCAAGGCCGTGGAACGAGGCCTGGTCACGGCGGACCGTGCCGCTCAGTTGCCGGAGCGCGAATTGTTGCAACTCGTCTTTCTACCCGGTTTCTCCACCGCCTCTGCCGTTACGAACATCAGCGGACGCGGCGTCGGAATGGACGTGGTGCGCACCAATGTCGAGCGCATCGGCGGCAAAGTTGAAATCGAATCGGCGCCGGGCCGCGGCACTACCCTGCGCCTCCGCATTCCACTCACCTTGGCCATCATTCCCGCGCTCATCGTTCGCAGCGCGGGACAGAGCTTTGCCTTGCCGCAGAGCGCTTTATCCGAGCTGGTTCACGTTCCTCCCGAACGTGCGACGGCAATTGAGTGGATCGAGCACGCGGCTCTTTACCGCCTTCGCGGCGGCCTGCTTCCCCTCGTCTTTCTCGATCGGCTGCTGCAGGTGAGCAGCGATTCCGTGCCGGATCCGGCCTGCGATCGATTTATTGCCGTCCTCGATGCGGACGGCCGGCGCTTCGGTCTGGTCGTCGATGGCCTTGCAGATCCCGAAGAGATTGTGGTCAAGCCGCTTTCCGCTACCCTCAAGGGAATCGGCCTCTACTCCGGCGCAACGGTACTCGGCAGCGGCGATCTCGCACTGATCCTCGATCCCGGAACCATCGCCTGCAAAGCCGGCATCACGATCACAGAAGAAACAGCGGCATCCGATTCCGTGTCGGCCCAGGCAGATCCTGAGGCGATTGACTACCTGCTCCTCGAGATGGCCGGGCGTCGTGCGGCGGTGCCGCTTGCCGACGTGCTCCGCATTGAGCAGCTCCCTCTGTCCCGAATTGAATCGGTCGAAGGCCGTCCCGTTCTCCATCTCGACGGCCACCTGTTGCCTGTCGTCGATGCGGGCGATCTGCTTTCCGTCCCTGCCGATCATCCTGAGGCCAAGGTCATCATTGTGGTGTGTCGTGAAGGCAGCCGCCAGGTTGGCATTGCGGTTTCGCATGTGCTGGATGTGGCCCGCGGAAGCGCTCTGTTCGAGGCCGGCACCGAACAGCAGGCAGGCGGGGTCACGCTGCTCAAGCAGCAAGTCACAGGGATTATCCAACTCGAAGACGCCGCATCTCTTCCGCTGGTTGCAGCCTCGGCGCGCACATTCGAGGAGGCAATTCGATGAGCGTTCAAAGGTGTGGGTCATCGGATGCCTGCGCCCATCTCGATGAGATCTGTTCCGTCCGCCTTAACGAGGCGCTGTTCGGGGTGCCAATCCGGCATGTGATTGAGATCGTCGGCGCCTGCCGGGCACAGCCGGTTCCTCTTGCGCCTGCCTTCGTCGGCGGCCTCGTGCATTATCGTGGCGACGTGCTCACCGCGGTCAGTCTGCGCCAGGTGCTGGGTCTGCCTGCCAGAGGCAAACCCGAAGACTTTCTGGTTCTTGAAAGCTCAGGCGGTGCCTTCGGCCTTCTTGTGGATTCGGTTGGGGAGGTCCTCAATCTCTCCTCGGTCGATTTTGAGCCGAACCCTTCCACCATCGATCCACGCAGAAAAGACCTGTTCGCCGGCGCCTACAAGCTCAAGGACAAGTTGCTGGTCATGCTAAGACCCGACCGGCTCGATCCCGCCTGTCTCGGCAAACTCTCGGTGTGAGGCTGCGAGGAGATGCGATGCGCGCGCTGATCGTGGATGACTCCCGTTTCGTCGTGAAATACCTGCGCGGCTTGCTCAACCAAATCGGGATCGAGTGCGAAGAAGCTGCCGACGGGCAGGCCGGCCTCAGCCTTCTCGATGCCGGCCACCAATTCGACCTGGCGCTGCTTGATTGGAATATGCCCGTGATGAACGGCCTCGAAGTGTTGAAGCGAATCCGCGCCGCGGGTCATACCGAGATGAAGGTCATGATGGTCACCACGGAATCTGAGAACGACTTTATCGTCGACGCGCTCGAGGCCGGCGCAGACGAATACCTGATGAAACCCTTCGACCTTGAAGCGCTCCGCGAAAAGCTTGTCATCCTCGGATTGGTGGAAAGCTGATATGCCCATGGCCGGCCGCAAGCGCATTCTCATTGTCGATGACTCGGCTGTCATGCGCAGCGTGTTGCGCTCTGTCATCTCCTCTGATTCCGCGCTGGAAGTCGCAGGCGCGGCTGCCGATGGCGAATCGGCTTTAGGCATCCTGGGCAGCCTGCAACCGGACTTGATCGTGCTCGATGTCGAGATGCCCGTGATGGACGGGCTGGCTACTCTGCGCAACCTTCGCGAAACCGGCAATCGCTTGCCGGTGATCATGTGCAGTTCTCTTACGACGCGCGGCGCACGCGTTACGATCGACGCACTCGCCGGCGGTGCGTCCGATTACGTAACCAAGCCATCCTCGACGGCCGGCGCTTCGGCCGCGGCATCCATCCTGGCAAAGGACCTGCTGCCTCGGATTCATGCGCTCGCAACCCGTCTCCCCGAACCCTCCCTTCGCGCCGCTTCCGCACCAATGCCAGACCCCGCCAGACCGGATGGGTTTGCCACCAGGTGCGATCCGGAAGTCATCGCCATCGGGGCGTCCACCGGAGGCCCGGCGGCATTGGATGCGCTGCTGCCTGCTCTGCCATCTACATTTCCGATTCCGGTCCTGGTGGTGCAACACATGCCCGAGCTGTTCACCCGGCAGCTCGCCGCACGGCTCGCTCAGCACTGCGGGCTGCGCGTTCTCGAAGCGGCCGAAGGCGATCCAATGGCTCCGGGTACCATCTACATCGCGCGCGGAAACTGGCATCTGGAGGTGCGCGCATCGGTCCGCGGCCAAGCCCTGCCGACACTCCAGCTCACCCAATCCCCCGAGGTCAATCACTGCCGCCCGGCCGTAGACGTGCTCTTTAGCAGCGCCGTCAAGGTGTACGGCGCGGGTGTCATCGCCGTTGTGCTTACAGGGATGGGCTCCGATGGCCTTTCGGGTGCGCGGGAAGTCCGCAATGCCGGAGGCATCGTCCTTGCTCAAGACCAGGCGACAAGCACAGTCTGGGGCATGCCCGGAGCCGTCGCGGGCGCTGGTCTTGCCCACCATGTGCTCTCGCTCGATGCAATTGCGCCCGAAATCCTGACTCTGGTCCGCAAATGCCCGTCATCCGGCGTACAGAACGGCGCCAGGAAAGCGGTTGCCTAGCCATGCCGGCAGCCACCGGAGTCGATTACGGGTTCCTGCGCCGGATTGTGTATTCGATCTCGCAGAACGTTCTCGAACCCTCCTGTGACACCCTGTTCGACACGCGCCTTTCCCGCCTTCTGCAAAGCCTGGGAATGACCGAATTGGAAGAACTGGTTCAATACCTCCGCCTTCGCCGCAATCCCTCGCTCGAACGCGCCATAGCCGAGGCAATGACCATCAACGAGACCAGCTTTTTTCGCGACGCGCGTCCATTTGAGCTGCTTCGCACCGAGTTGCTGCCGCAACTGATCGAGCAGCGCAGGCTCTCCCGCGGACTTCGCTTTTGGAGCGCGGCAAGCTCCACCGGCCAGGAGGCGTACAGCATTGCCATGCTGCTCCGCGAGCACTTTCCTTTGCTCACCGGCACTGGCTGGAACATCCGCATCGAAGGCACCGACTTTGCCTCCGAAGTCGTTGAACGAGCCCGGCTGGGGAGGTTCCATCGCATCGAGATGAATCGCGGGCTGCCTGCCCGTTACCTCGTCCGCTACTTTGACCGCGTCAAGGACGAGTGGATTGCTAAACCCGAGCTCCGCTCCCTGTGTCATTTTCGCCAGGCCAACCTGTGCAGCGTTCCTCTGCCATTTCACGAGCGCTTCGACGTTATCTTTCTCCGCAACGTCATGCTCTACTTCTCGCACCAGGACCGAGTAACCCTCCTCGCCGCACTCCATCCCCTGCTTGCCCCCGACGGCGTTCTGTTCCTCGGGGTTGGCGAGCAGCCGCCCGATGCCGCCCTGTGGCAGGCAGTTCTGGCGGGTGGCACCTGTTATTTTCGCCCCAGACCTGGTCTTTGACCCACTTTCCGCGCCCCCGAGTGACCTCCATCCGAGAACAGTGACCAAGGTACTCCCAAAAAGTTGTAGACCGTCTTACACCTTCGTGTCACGCAGGAGTAGAATCCCGTGTTAAATCAGCTCCCCGGGCGAGGTCTTCCGCAATGGGAGTGTACTCGAGGCTTGCACGATCCCCGTCGTCCTGCAGTTTCGTCAACCTTCGAGCGTGATGGGAGGATTCCATGCTACCCCTGGACAGCTGGTCAGACAGATCGTCGCTGCCGCACCGCGAACGCGCCGAACGCCGTCCCGTTCCCGAGCTCTCTGCGTACCACTGGAGTGGCGCGGGCCTCAGGCAAGAGGGCGTCAAGAATATCAGTTCGAGCGGCCTTTACCTGCTGACGCAGGAGCGCTGGCTGCCCGGCGAGTCGGTTTCGCTGACCCTGCAGAGGAAGGGGCCGCCGGAGACCGTTTCAGTGCGCCGTATCACGCTCAAAACCGTTGCTGTCCGCTGGGGAGAGGATGGCGTTGCGCTCTCCTTCGTTCTGCCCCGCGACCTTGAAGTGCGCCTGTGGGACAGCCCACTGAGATGCGCTTCGGAACACACGGAACCTGAAGACATCCTGCGCGAATTTCGGATAGCGGAAGCAATCTCTTTCCTGAATCATATTTGCCCCGCCACGAGCGACGAAGTCCGCATTCTGCTTCGTGAAGGATTGAGCAACTACCGCGTCGCCAGTGCCGTCGAAATTGCCTTCAAGGCCCAGGAGATGCTTGGAACCTCACCCGAGGCGAGCAAGCTCCGCGTCCATCCCAAAGCTCTTCTGCATATCCTCGAAGATGGTTCCTGGTCGGAAGCGGAGTGGATTCAGGAACTCTGGGCGGGTCTGCTTGCCACTTCCTGCACCGCAGATGGGAAAGACGAATCCGGGCTGATGTACTGCAACCTGCTGAGCCAGCTCACCGCGGTTCATCTGCGCATTTTCGTCGCTGCTTGTACGCGTTCCAAGAAGATCATGGCAGGCATGGGCCGCCTCGCTTCGCGTCCACTATCCTGCTCCATCGAAGAAATCATGAAGATCACCGGATCGCGCGACCTGCTCCGTATTGAGCGCGACCTCGAGCATCTCACGGAACTCGGTCTGCTTGAGAGGCGGGAGAAAGCCGCTTTTTACCTGACCATCGATTCGGAGAACATTACGCCCACACCGCTTGGGCTCCAGCTCTATGCGCGTTGTCATGGCCATCGCGGAACGGCACAGGACTTTTTCCACGGTTCGCAGCCGGCCGATGATACCGTGCTGACCAACGAATCCGATACCAGCCAGCGTTAGCCATCCAGCAGCCGCGCGACTTCCTCCTGAAGCCGCGCTGTGATTGCCGCCTCGCTCTCGTCCGAACGGAATTGGATCGGCTCGCCGACCTTGACTTCAATTTGGCCGGACCGGAACCAGCTCTCTGCACCTGTTTTCAATTGGCCCAGCCCGCGAATTGCCACCGGCAAAACTGCGGTCCCCGCTTGTTTTGCCAGCAATCCGATACCCGGTTGGAACCGCGCAAACTGGCCCGTTGCCGATCGTGCCCCTTCTGGAAAAATAAGTACGTTGTATCCATGGTCCAATGCTTCGCCGGCGTGCGCAAAGCTTCGTTGAAAATCGCGCCGCTTCGGCAGTGGAAACACATTGAATAGAGCCGTGACCAGCCAATATGCCGCCGGCCCTAGGAGCATGAATCGCCTGTGTCCCGGCCCGCGCTCGGGATTGCGGAAATGACGGAAATCCTCGAGCATCTCGCCCGACATCGCCACCGCCATGCGCCGCCTCATCCGGCCGGGCAGAGCGCACTCGACCAGTGGCACGTCATAAGCCGTCACGTGGTTCGCAATCACCAGCATCGGCTCGCCGCTTTTCCACGTTTGGGTGGCGACCACCCGCGGCCTGGCCAGGAATCGCACCAGGGGCATCGCAATTGCTTCGAGAAACGCTTCACGAGCCCAGCGCACCGCTGGCCACCAGGGCCAATGCGGATAGAGATAATGGGTTCGCTCCACCGGCCCGGCTGCGACTGGTTCGGCCGCCTCGGCCACCGGCGCGGTTGCGGCGGAGCGCGGCTCAGGTCGCTGCGGGAGCGTCGCGTTCGGTGCCCCAGGATCGCTGGTCTTCGCATTGTGCCCATTTGCTCTTGATTCTCGACGTGACGTTGCCGCCGCCGACTCGCCGCCCACAATCCTCCGCAGGTCGCCCAGTGTTCGCGCCCGATCGATGCTTCCATCCGCCGGTGCGATGCCAAGTCGCTCTTCCAGAGCAGCCTCCAGTTGCACGCGCCCAAGGCTGTCGAGCCGCAGATCTTCGTTCAGTCTCTGCTCATCGCCAATCCCGGGCGGGGCCTCGCCCGTAATCTGTGTAATCAACGCGAGCAGCCAATCGCCATTTGCTGAAAACTTCGCCGCCTTTCCGTTTGTGCCGCCGGCAGATGCCGCTTGCAGGCCGTGCAGCCAGTCTTCGACGGGCTTTCGTCGCACCTTACCCGTCGACGTCCGGGGCAGGTCCGGGTCCGGCCAAAGCACCCAGCGCCGAACTTGCTGATAATCCGCCAGTCGTTTATTCGCCTTTTCAACTGCCAGGCCGGCGCGGTCGCCTGCATCGCGCATCGCCAGCACCGCGCACGGCTCCGGTCCGTTGTTCGTTTCCATCGCGACCACTGCGCACGCGGCAATCCCCGGCTGCTCCTCCAGGGCAGATTCCAGGTCTTCGGGATGCACGTTGACGCCCGCTGCCGTCACAATGGTTTCGCTCTTGCGCCCCAGAAACTTCAGTTCGCCTGAAGGCTGTTGTTCAGCCAGGTCACCCGTGGCAAGCCACTCGTCATCGCGCGTTCTCAGTTGGCCCTCGCTCCACCTGGCGCCCGAAATCATCGGCCCCCGCACGAGCACCTCGCCGTCCGGACCGAGCTTCACCTCGCGGCCGGGCAGCGGTTTTCCAATCGTTCCGCTGGCCACGTGGAAGGGATGGTTGAGCGTGATCAGAGCCGTCGTTTCCGTCATTCCATAGCCCTGCACTACCACGAACCCTTGCCTGTTCCAGAATTGCTCCAGTGCCGGCGGCAGCGCGCCGCCGCCGGAAATCAATGCCCAGAACTTCAATCCGAGATCGCGATGCACATCGCGAAACCGCCACCAGCGCCGCCACGGCGAGATGCCGTTGCTCCTGGCGATTCGCTCTGCCAACCCCGGTTTGGTCGCCTCCAGGTGCGTCTTCAGCAGGTTCATCACGCGCGGCACGGCAGCCAGCACACTGATGCGTTCGCGCTTGATCGTTTCCAACAACCGCTGTGCGACCAGCCGGCTCTCAAAGTGCACCTCGGCTGCAAAGATGGCCGGAACCCACAGCCCCACCATCTGTCCAAACACATGGCTCAACGGCAGCGTTTGCAGAAAGCGGAGTGGATGAACGAGTTTTTCGTAGCGCATGTACCCCTGCGCTGCCTGCTCGATCGGAGCGACGCTCGCCAGCACGTTCCCGTGCGTGTGCACAACACCTTGAGGATCGCCAGTCGTTCCCGACGTGAATAGAATCTGCAACGGCGTGTCGCGATTCAACCCAGCGACAGGCCCGGCTTCATGAGCAGGAAGGGAATTGGGCCAATCCTCAAATGCCAACCGCTCCAGCCGGCTGGTCGGCGGGTCCTGCGCCCAGGTTTCTGATGCCTCCTGGCTTGCCAGCTTCGAGATCAGTGCTGCATCGCCCACCGCGAGTTTCGGCCTGACATCCGCCGTCACGCGTCGCGCAAAGTCCGCGCTGCCGTAGGCGTCAAGTGGAACCGCAAGGACTCCGCGCAGCATGCAGCCATGAAACGCAGCAACCCACTCGGCGCCGTTCTCCGCCCAGATCACGACGCGGTCGCCGGATTGGATGCCACGGCGCTCCAACTCTGCGGCGAACCGGCCAGCCAGGCTGGCGATCTCCGCATAGGTAGTCACCCGCCGCCGCACGCCGCGATGGTGCACCACGGCGATCCCACTTCCTAACCGCCGGAAGTCGTCCAGCAATGTGGCCAGATTCTCCCGCATACCTTCGCGCGATGCGTGCGCGGCAAAACTCCGCACCTATGCTTGTGTGATTACAGTGGATGAGCGAAAGATGCAGGACATCCGCCTGACCGCCAGGCGTCCTTCACGAGGCATGTGAGCCTCGTTAGCCGTTCGCGCGCCCCTGCTAAGGGATTGGACGCCATTTGGCTCGCGAGTGGGCGGAGAGTTTGCTTTGGCATTGCCTTTTGCAATCCACCGCCCGGGCTGTTTCTTCGCTTCCTCTTCGCCGCCTGGCGCGCTATGCTCAAGTGAGCCGTGTCGCCCCACCCGCCTCAATCCGATTCCGCAGTCCACCTGGAAACGAACCCTTTGGCTTGCTTCCATCCGGTTACAGTCGAATGGTTTCGCGCCGTATTCGACGCTCCAACTGCGCCCCAGCGCTTGGGCTGGCCCGTCATCGCTCGCGGCGAATCCGCCCTGATCCTTGCGCCGACCGGAACCGGCAAGACCCTCACCGCTTTCCTCTGGTGTCTTGACCGGCTCATGCTCCACGACCTTCCGGCCGGGTCCGATCCGTCGCAGCCCAAGCCCTCAATTCAACCCCCTCGGACTCGCGGCTGCCGCATCGTCTACGTTTCTCCTCTCAAGGCACTCGCCGTCGACGTCGAGCGCAACCTCCGGTCGCCGCTCGCCGGCATTGCCAACATGGCTCGCCGTCGCGGAGTTCCGTTCTACGAACCAACCATCAGCGTCCGGACCGGAGATACCCCACAGCGCGAACGGGCCCGTTTTGCCCGCGATCCTGCCGACATCCTCATCACCACCCCCGAGTCGCTCTACCTGCTGCTGACCTCCCAGGCCGCCGAGTCGCTTCGCACCGTCGAAACCGTCATCATCGACGAGATCCATGCCCTCGTTCCTACCAAACGCGGAGCCCACCTCGCCCTCTCGCTCGAGCGCCTCGAAACCCTGGTGCGGGCGCAGGGAGGTGACAGAGGCCAACGTGTCCGGGATGGCAAGCCGCTTCAGCGCATCGGTCTCTCGGCCACGCAGCGTCCGCTTGAGGAAGTCGCACGCTTTCTGGGGGGTGTGGATATCCCTGTGGAAAACTCGGGGAAGCGTAATTCCAGTCCTGCTGCTCAACCGCCAAAATCAGTAGTTTCAACCGGCACTCTTCAAGCTATAGATGAGCTTCCTGCGGAGGGTGCCTGGTCCGCTAAGCCGCCCGAATCGTTACCTATATGTTATAGGCCGATATCCATAGTCAATGCGAATGTTTCCAAGCAGTTGAAGCTGCGAATTGAAGTTCCGGTTGAAGACATGGCTCACCTGAACGTAATGGAAGAAATTCCGTCCGGGCCTGCCTCTCAAATGCCTCGCCGCGTCTCCATCTGGAATGCCATTCATCCAAGGCTTCTCGAGCTCATTCGTGAGCGGAATTCCACGATTCTGTTTGTCAACGCCCGCCAGGTTGCCGAGCGCCTCGCCGGTGCTCTCAATGAACTTGCCGGCGAACCTATCTGCCGCGCCCATCACGGATCCCTCGCCGCCTACCAGCGATCGGTGATTGAAGAGCAGTTGAAGGCTGGCCAGATCAAGGCCCTTTGCGCCACTTCCACCCTCGAACTGGGCATCGACATGGGAGCGGTCGACCTCGTAATCCAGATCGAGTCGCCGCCCTCGGTGGCGAGCGGGATGCAGCGCATCGGGCGTGCCGGCCACTCCGTGGATGCTGTCAGTGAGGGGGTGCTATTTCCCAAGTACCGCGCCGACCTCGTTGCCTGTGCCGCGGTAACACGCGCCATGCACGAGGGCCACATCGAGTCCACTCGCTTTCCCCGCAACCCGCTCGACGTTCTCTGCCAGCAGCTCGTCGCCATCGTCGCCCACCCCCCGATGAAAGCAGCGAACCGGGATCAGAAATCAGGCCTCAGAAAAAAGGGGACCCATAGGGAACGAGGAACAAGGGAACACGAGGAGAGCCAGCTCTATCCCCCGCAGCACATTAACCCCGTTTTCTCCGCGAACACAGCTGCCGTCGAAGTTTCCGTTGACTTCCTTTACAACCTCGTTCGTGGCGCGGCCCCGTTCGCCAGCCTCACCCGCTCCAGCTTCGAAAGCGTTCTCGACCTTCTCAGCGGCCGCTATCCTTCTGACGAATTCGCCGAATTGCGTGCGCGCCTTACCTGGGATCGCATCCGCAATGTGGTTACCGCGCGCGAGGGTGCGGCCCGCCTTGCCATCCTCAACGCCGGAACCATCCCCGACCGTGGCCTCTATGGCGTCTTCCTCGCTCACACTGAGGGCAAATCCGTCCGCGTCGGCGAGCTCGACGAAGAAATGGTCTTCGAATCGCATCCCAATGAGACATTCATCCTTGGGGCCTCCACGTGGCGCATCGAAGACATCACGCATGACCGCGTCCTGGTCGTTCCGGCTCCCGGCGAGCCCGGCAAAATGCCTTTCTGGAAAGGCGATGGTCCCGGCCGCCCGCTCGAATTTGGCCGCCGCATCGGTGCGTTGGTTCGTGAGCTCCGCGCCTTGCCCAAACCTGCCGCGCTCACCCGCCTGGTTGCGGAGCACGACCTCGACCCCAATGCCGCCGAGAACCTGCTCCAATTCCTTGCCGACCAGGAATCCGTCACCGGCCAGGTCCCGGACGACCGCACCATCGTGATCGAGCGCGTGCGCGACGAGCTGGGTGACTGGCGTGTCTGCGTCCTCACGCCCTTCGGCAGCCGCATCCACATTCCCTGGGCCATGGCCGTGAGCGCCCGCATTCGTGCTGCCGGCGGCCCTGAAGTCGAGACCCTCTGGGGCGACGACGGCTTCGTCCTCCGTTTTCCTGATACCGACGAGCCGCCCGACCCCGATTGCTTCCTCGTCGAATCGGCGGAGGCCATGCAGCTCGTTCTCCGCCAGCTTGGTTCAACGGCGCTCTTCGCCGGCCGTTTTCGCGAGGCTGCCGGTCGCGCCCTGTTGCTCCCGCGCCGCCGTGCCGACCAGCGTTCCCCGCTCTGGCAGCTCCGCAAGCGCTCCTACGATCTGCTCAGCGTCGCTTCACGCTATCCATCGTTTCCCTTGCTGCTCGAGGCCTATCGCGAATGCCTGCGCGACTACTTCGACATGCCGGCGCTCATCGAGACACTGCGCGCCATCGAACAACGACAGATCCGCGTCCACGTCGTCGAAACTCGCAAGCCGTCCCCGTTCGCGTCGTCGCTTCTGTTCAGCTACGTGGCCAACTTCCTCTATGATGGCGACGCGCCGCTGGCCGAGCGCCGCGCTCAGGCCCTCACCGTCGATCAGGACCAGCTCCGCGAATTGCTCGGCGAAGCCGATCTCCGCGAACTCCTCGATCCGGAAGCCATTGCCGAGGTGGAAGAAACCGCCCAATGCCTGCGCGAGAATTACCGCGCTCGCACCCCCGACGGCATCCACGACCTTTGCCTGCGCCTCGGCGATCTGACCCGCGAAGAGCTGTCTCGCCGCGTAGCTTCGCCCGAGTTGCTTCCCCATGTCGAACGCCTGATCCGTGCTCGTCGCCTGCTCGAACTCCGCATCGGGGGTGAACGCCGCCTCATCGCCGCCGAAGACGCGGCACGCTACCGCGATGCCCTCGGTATTCCACTGCCGCCGGGCCTGCCGACTGCGCTGCTCGAACCCGTCGCGCAACCGATTCTCGAATTGGTTCGCCGCTACGCGCGGACGCACGGCCCCTTCACGCTTCGTGAAGTTGCCGATCGCTTCGCCCTCGATTCCGCTCTCGTTGAGAAAGAACTGCACCTGCTCGCGCAGGAAGGCCGCATCCTCGAAGGCGGCTTCCGGCCCGGCGGGCTCCATCGGGAGTGGTGCGATGCCGAGATTCTTCGTCAGATTCGCCGCAAGTCGCTTGCCCGGCTTCGCCGCGAGGTGGAACCCGTCGAGCAGCACACGCTCGCTCGCTTTCTCACCCACTGGCAGGGCCTGCTCAACCCGCGCCGCAGCGCCCACGCCCATCTCGACGCCATCCTCGATGCCATCGAGAGTCTCCAGGGCGCTCCCATTCCCGCGTCGCTGCTTGAAACATCGGTTCTTCCCGCGCGCGTCGCGGGCTATGAACCCGCCGGCCTCGATACCCTCATCGCCGCCGGTGAGGTGGCCTGGGCCGGGGTTGAGCCTCTCGGCGAACACGATGGCCGCGTCGCTCTCTTTCTTGCCGACAAGCTGCCGCTTCTTTCCCAGCAGCGGCCGATCGCAGAACCTCTTACCGAGCGCGAACAGAAGCTTCTTGCCATCCTCGAATCCACCGGCGCCAGCTTCTTCGATCCCTTGCACCAGGCCGCCGGCGGAGGCTATCCCGGCGAGTCAATCGATGCGCTCTGGAGCCTCGTTTGGCGCGGCCTCGTCACCAACGACTCGCTCCATGCACTGCGCGCCTACATCGCTCGACCCGAAAGCGCCCGCGCTCCTCGCCGCCTGCAAACCGGATTGGTTTTTCGTTCCCGCCGAACTACGCCCCCCAACGCCCAGGGGCGCTGGGCGCTGCTGCCCGCGGATAGATCGGTCTTGCCCCGCCGTCGCAAGCCGATGGGTGCCCCAGGTCTCGATGCTGAGACCTGGGAACAGGCTGTTTCCCCGGGAACAGGGCCCACCGGCACCGAGCGCTCCCACGCCCTGGCTCTCCAACTTCTCAGCCGCTACGGCATCCTCACCCGCGAGGCGGTCGCCGCTGAGAACATCCCCGGCGGATTCAGCGCTGTCTACGACGTGCTCAAAGCGCTCGAAGAGAGCGGCCGCATCCGTCGCGGCTACTTTGTCGCGGGCCTCGGCGCCACGCAGTTTGCGCTTCCGGCAGCTGTGGATCTTTTGCGCCAGCTGCGCACCGAGCCACCCTCCGAAAAGCCGGAGTTCGTCGAACTCGCTGCCCTCGATCCGGCCAATCCCTACGGCTCGGTCCTGCGCTGGCCCGACCTGCCTTCGATGGAGGAAGATGCTGAA
>Ga0335072_10002431_pt1 | contig 28899 bp, 26 predicted proteins | sample Lox_Sample_21_FD_206725 | JGI IMG/M metagenome (GOLD analysis project Ga0335072, IMG submission 206725) | Soil microbial communities from Loxahatchee National Wildlife Refuge, Florida, United States - Lox_Sample_2.1 | ecosystem: Environmental > Terrestrial > Soil > Wetlands | place: USA... | reverse complement strand
CCTCTCTGCCCATGGACTACCTGGACAAGCCCACACGCCGACGCGTCGGAAACAACGTTGCAACCTGGGTGGCCCAGATTTGGATGTCGCCACCGGACCAGATTTGGATGTCGGTTGACAATTGACATCAGGTTAGCGTGCCGGCCTGCGGTTGCGGCGCGCCGCGCATGGCGCAAAAAACGTCACCTCATTGATCCAAATCAAGGCCCGCGCTGCGGAAATAGTTCATCGGCATGCATGCGTGCTCGCCTGATGGCGGCCGGCGCCGATGGGCGGGCGCCTGCCAGGTCGCGTGCGCGTCTGACCCTACGATGCCGCCATAAGAAATCATAATGGAGTGGAAATGTTCACGCAGATCGTCGACCCCGTCGGCAACCTTGGCATCACCTGCCTGATTGCCCTGATCCCGGTCATCGTATTGCTCGCGCTGCTCGCGGTGTTTCGCGTCTCGGCCTGGCTGTCGGTGGTGATCGGCTCCGTCGTAACCTTCATCCTCGCCGTGTGGGTCTGGCACATGCCGCTCGGCAATGGCACGCGGGCCTATCTGTATGGGGCAGCGACCGGCGTCTGGAATGTCGACTGGATCACATTCTGGGGGTTGGTGTTGTTCAACACGCTGAACATCACCGGCGTGTTCGAGAACTTCCGGCGCTGGCTCATCGCCCAGGGCACGCTCGATATTCGCGTGCAGACCATGCTGTTCGCCTGGGCATTCGGCGCACTGCTGGAGGGGTTGGTGGGTTTCGGTTACCCCTGGGCCGTGGTGGCGCCGATTCTGATCACGCTCGGCCTGTCCGATCTCGACGCGATCCGCGTCGCCGCAATCGCCAATAATGCGCCCGTGTCGTACGGTGCGCTGGGGGCACCGATCATCGCGCTGGCGGCTGTCACGGGGTATCCGCTGCTGGCGATGTCTGGCTCGGTCGGCACGATCGTTGCGTTCCTCGCTTTGCTGCCGCCATGGGTCCTGATCTATCTGGTCGCCGGACGGGAGGGCTTCAGGGACGGCTGGCCGCTCGCGGTTGTCGGATCATTCGGGTACATCCTGGGCCAGTGGCCGGTGGCGTATTTCTTCGGTCCCTATCTGCCTGATATCACCGGTTCCATCGTCTGCTTCTGCGCCTTGCTGCTGTTGTTGAAGGTGTGGCGCCCGGCTCGCATCCTGGGCCATGGCGGCGAGGAAATCAGCGCCAGGGAAATCGAACGGGAGGGCAGTCGCGACCACGGCCTCGGCACCGTCGACATAGTACTGGCGTGGATGCCGTTCGCCGTGCTGGTCGTCGTGGTGGCGGCCTGGACCGGACCGTGGTCCAGCCTGCCGGCGGTGGGCTGGTTCTCGGCTTCAGTGACGGCGACCGCGCCGGAGACCAAGGCCACCATCGCCGCGGCCTTCAAGTTCGCGCCATGGGTGGGCGGCAGTGCGATCCTGGCCTCCTGGCTGATCATCAGCGCCGTGCTGGGCATGGCCGGCGAGTTGAAGCCAGCGCAGGTGGGTGCAGTGTTCAGCAAGACGTTCCACCAGATGTGGGGCGCGCTGCTGGTGGGATTTTTCATCTTCGGACTGGCATTCGTGTTCAACTACTCTGGGATGGCGTCCTCGCTGGCGAAGGGGTTCTCCTATCTCGGCACGTGGTTCATCGTGGTGGCGCCGCTGCTTGGTTTCATCGGCGTGGCTCTGTCGGGCTCCAACACTTCCACCAATGCGATGTTCGGCAAGTTCCAGGCGCTGGTGGGCGTGCAGCTCGGCTTCCCGCCGCTGCTGTTGCCGACGTTGAACTCGGTGGGCTCGGAGATCGGCAAGCCGATTGCGCCGCAGACCGCGAGTGTCGGCGTCTCCACCAGCAAGTTCGTGCGCGCGGAAGGCGAGGTGATCCGGCACAATTTTGGCTGGACGCTGGTGTTGCTCGCCTATCTGGTGGTGTTGGGGGCGGTGTTCTACTTCGTCGACCCGTCGGTGCTGCACTTGCGGTAGGCCGCGATTGTTGATGGTGCACGCCGGTCCGGGATCGGCGTGCCGTCACCCCGGCGTGCTATGACCGCGCCATGCGTGCCACGATCGCATTGGTCCTGCTGGTGAGCCTGAGTGCCTGTGTCGACCCCGGGGAATATCCGTACGGCTATCCTGCTTACGCCCCGCCTTATAACCAGCCATATGCCCAGCCCTATTCCGAACCTTACGGCCAGCCCTACGCCCAGGCGCCATAAGGGCGGCCTTATGAGCCGCCGCCAAATGCGCCATCGGGCGCGCCGGGGGACTTCGCGTTGGCGATGCTGCGCGCTCACAATGCCGTGCGCGCGCGGGTGGGGATGCCGCCGCTCGGATGGTCGCGACAGCTTGCCGCGGTCGCGCAGAACTGGGCCGATACATTGCTCCGCACCGACCGCTTCGCGCATCAGGCAGACAATCGCTACGGCGAGAACCTGTATGAGATCAGCGGCGCCGCGGCCTGGCCGGCGCAGGTGGTCGCGGCCTGGGCGGATGAGGCGCGCGACTACGACGTTCGCACCAACACCTGCCGCGGCGAGTGCGGCCATTACACGCAGATCGTCTGGCGAACGACCCGGTTCGTGGGGTGCGCCGCAGCCGGTGATTCCGAGCGCCAGGTTTGGGTATGCGAGTACGACCCGCCAGGCAATGTGATCGGCTACGCGCCCTATTGACCGAGGCGCGCCGGAACAGTGGTGGTCAGGCAGAGGGCGCCGGTTGCTTCCGCATCATTGCCTGGCGGCGACAGATCGCGACCATCTCGCCGCGCTGGTTCCAGCATGTGTGTTCGAAGTCGACTATTCCGACATCGGGACGCGAGCGGCTTTCGCGCATCGCCACCACCTTGGTGCGTGCCTTCAGCGTGTCGCTATGGAACACCGGCTTCGGGAATCGCATGTCAGTGAAGCCGAGATTGCCGACCGTGGTGCCTGCCGTCGTATCATTCACGCTCATGCCGACCATCAGCCCGGCGGTGAACATGGAGTTCACCAGGCGCTGACCGAATTCGGTCTTGGCGGCGAAATCGGCATCGAGATGCAGCGGCTGCACGTTCAATGTCAGTGCCGAGAATAACGTGTTGTCCATTTCAGTGACAGTGCGCGACCATGGATGATCGAATTCCTGGCCGACGAAGAATTGTTCGTAATAGAGCCCGGCCATGACGCTGCCTCCCGCGGTTTTGCCAGGCACAGCCTATGGGCGGGGTAGGGACGTGGCAACCGTTGCTCAACAGGCGGTGACGGTGGGCGGTTCAGGCCGACATCCGCGTGAACTCAGGCCGCCTTGTTGCCCCCTGCCGCGTTGCAGCCATTGTCGACCCGCAGAGTCCGCAGCCGCGATCGGATGCGATCGCGCTTGCAAATGCCAGGGGAGTAGATTGTCTTGTACACAATCCTGATCGTCATCCTGATCCTTATGTTGCTTGGTGCTCTGCCGACCTGGCCGTACAGCGGCGGGTGGGGATATTACCCGAGCGGTGGGCTGGGATTGGTACTGCTGGTTGTCGTTATCCTGCTGCTGGTGGGAAGAATCTGAACAGACCGTTCCCGCGGGAGCGCGAGAGGTCGCGAAGCGAAGCGGCGCGGGTGATGGGGATCGGGCCGGAACGCCGCAGACAGAGGCTGCGTACCGACCCGCTCACCCGCACCTCGCGAGCTACGGCGCCGCGACCTTTCTCGCGCCTGGCGCGGGAGAGGGTTGCTTCATCACGTCCTTCACATCGCGGAATGCGATCTCGGGCGCTTGCTCTTCGGCGCGGCGCATCATGAAGGCCGAGCTGGCGAGGAACACTGGGTCGCCGTCGACGTCATCCGCCATAGCGCTGCGGTTGGCGGCGACGAAGTGGGCCAGCGCGGTCTTGTCGGGCGACGATACCCAGCGTGCCAGGGCATAGGGGCTGGTTTCGAAACCGATCGCCACGCTGTACTCGGCCGCCAGCCGCGCCTGCAGCACGTCGAGCTGCAATGTGCCCACCACGCCCACCAGCGGTGGCGCACCATCCTGCGGACGGAACAACTGCACCACGCCTTCCTCGGCGAGCTCATCCAGCGCCTGGCGCAGCTTTTTCGCCTTCATCGCATCGTCCAGCCGAACGCGGCGAAGAATTTCGGGTGCGAAATAGGGTACGCCAACGAAATTCACGTCCTCGCCCTCGGTCAGCGTGTCGCCGATGCGCAATGTGCCATGGTTGGGAATGCCGACCACGTCGCCAGCGAACGCCTCGTCGGCGATCTCGCGCTCGCGGGCGAAGAAGAATTGCGGTGCATGCAAGGGGATCTGCTTGCCGGTGCGCACCTGCTTCAGTCGCATGCCGCGCGTCAGCCGGCCGGAGCAGACACGTGCGAACGCGATGCGGTCGCGATGGTTCGGGTCCATGTTCGCCTGGATCTTGAACACCAGCGCGGTCAGTCCCTGCTCTGTTGCCTCCACCGTGCGCGTATCGGCGTGCTGCGCGCGCGGCGGCGGCCCGTATTCCGCCAGGCCATCAAGCAGGTCGGTCACGCCAATGCCTTTGATGGCGCTGCCGAAATAGACCGGCGTGAGGTGGCCGGCGTTGAAGCTCTCACGATCGAATTCCGGCAAGGCGGCGCGCACCAGGTCCACTTCGTCGCCAAGTTCCACCAACCGCGGATCGGATTGCGGCAACGGCGCGGTGAGGTGCAGGTTGCGGGAACGCAGGTCGTAGGTACCGGCGAAGGTCGCGGCGCGTCCAATCGGCCAGCTTACCGGCGCGGTGTCGAGCGCCAGCGTCGCGGCGATCTCGTCCAGCAGTTCCAGCGGGTCGCGCGATTCGCGATCCATCTTGTTGATGAAGGTAACGATTGGGATGTCGCGCAGGCGGCAGATTTCGAACAACTTGCGGGTGCGCGCCTCGATGCCCTTGGCGGCGTCGATCACCATGACGGCGGAATCGACCGCGGTCAGCGTGCGATAGGTATCCTCGGAAAAATCCTCGTGGCCGGGCGTGTCGAGCAGGTTGAAGACCTTGTCGCCATGTTCAAACGTCATGACGGAGGTGACGACGGAGATCCCGCGCTCGCGCTCGATGCCCATCCAGTCGGAGCGGGTGCGGCGGCGTTCGCCCTTGGCGCGCACCGAACCGGCGAGCTGGATGGCGCCGCCGGCACGCAGCAGGTGCTCCGTCAGCGTGGTCTTGCCCGCGTCCGGGTGCGAGATGATCGCGAAGGTGCGGCGGCGGGCGATCTCGGTGGCCGGGTCGGCGTGTGCGTGGTCGGACATACGGTCCTCGGGACAGGAAAAGCGCCCGTGCGGAAGGCCGCCGGGCGCCGATTGGCCACTAATATGGGGTTGGGTGGGGCGAATCCAGGCCGCCGCGTTCGGCCTTCAGGCAGGCGCCGATACGTCTCGACAAGCTGGCCGCTCCCCCAGGTTCGGTTGGCATCCAGGATCAATCCGATATCATTACAGCGGCCAATGATGCGGCATGCATTCGTGCCGGCGGCAGGCCCGCAGAATCATGTTGAACGCGCCAAAGGCAGACGCGAATCTCTCGGCGCGTCAACGATCAAGAGTTGTAGCAATTCTGCAACCCACCCGCAAATCACAGGAAGCCGCATGATCTCGCTCGACGAGGACTATATTGGCTGGGACCAGAGTTCTTTCGTGGTGCGCGGCCTCAAGGTCTGTGGCGGGGTACTGTGCAGCCTCGCCAACAATCAGCTTGTCGGGGCGGACTTCACCTCGATCACCAGCACCGCCGAGATTCTCGTCGGTTGCACCTGGCTGCGCCAAAACGCCACCAACAATTCGGCGGTGCAGCAGATGTGTCCTCAACCTCGACGAATGGCAGAAGCGCAATGACAAATACGCCAACAGCAACACCCTGATCGGCGAGCTCAAGCTGATGTTTGGCTACACCGGCCAGATTCTGGTATTCGACAAGAACATTGTGGGCAACAGCGTAGACGTAAAGCTCAGCTCCGTCTCGGGCCTGGACTATCGGACCACGCCGGACCCGGACCCGACGCGGCAAATCGGCGCGACGCGGGTGCGGTCCATCAAGACCAGGCACGGCTCGTCCACCCCCGTGGTGCAGATGCTCGGCCAGGGCAACCCGATGACCCACAAGTTGCAAACCGACCAATCTGGTTGGACTTTGTTCTCGCAGGGCCAGATGGTCGCGGTGTGACCTGGCTGCGCCGCGGCGCACATCATCAGCACCGCCGTGGCCAGGTGAGGTGATCCCTCAGCCGGAGTATCGATGCCAGCCATACCCCGGCTTCCCGCGCCGGTCGTTGACGCGACCCTTCCGCTCCGGGGTCCGAATTCATGACGCCACCGCCGGGCAAAAACGTCCAATTCCCCTGGCCCTCGGAATCGGCTACCACCGCCGCTTCTTCAACCCGGGTACGGCGAGCATGCGCTTCACCATAGACCGCATCGACCACCTCGTGCTGAACGTGAAGGACCTGGAAATCACCTCCGCCTGGTACCAGCGCGTGCTCGGCATGGAACGCGAGGAATTCGGCACGAAACACCGCACCGCGCTGAAATTCGGCGGCCAGAAGATCAACGTCCGGCCGGCGGATTCCGATCCGGGCACCTGGGTCACCGGGGTCAACGATTTGCCGGGTTCAGGCGATCTCTGCTTCATCACCGCCGCGCCGCCGGACGTGGTGATCGGCCATCTGCACGATTGCGGCGTGGCGATCCTGGAGGGACCGGTGCAGCGGGAGGGCGCGCTGGGGCCGATGCAGTCGGTCTATTGCCGCGATCCCGACGGCAACCTGATCGAGATCTCCACCTACATGCCGTGATGTCGGCCGCCGCCCGACCACATGGCGCTGGACATCGCCGATTTCGATTTCGACCTGCCGCCGGACCGCATCGCCCAGCATCCCGCCCGGCCGCGCGATGCCGCGCGTCTGCTGCACGTGAGGGCCGGCGGCCTGGCCGAGTGCGTCGTGCGCAGCCTGCCCGATCTGCTGCGGCCGGGCGACGTGCTGGTGGCGAACGATACACGCGTGATCCCGGCACAGCTTACCGCCTGGCGGGAGCGCGGCGGAGACCCCGCGAGCCCTTCGACCGGCCAGGAAACGCCGGGAGCGCGGATCGGCATTACACTCGACCGCCCCCGTCCCGACGGCACCTGGCACGCACTGGCCCGCAACGCGCGACGGCTGCACGCCGGGGATGTGCTGCACTTCAAGGGGGGCGCGGACCTCGCCGCCACTGTCCTGGAACGCGAGCCAGACGGCGGCGTGGCGCTCGCCTTCAACCTGGACGGCGACGCTTTCGCTGCGGCCCTGCACAAGGCGGGCGCCCTCGCGCTGCCGCCTTATATCGCCCGTCCGCACGGTCCGCTGCCCGAGGACGAGTCCGACTATCAGACCGTGTTCGCCGCGCGGGAAGGCGCCGTCGCCGCCCCCACCGCCGGACTGCATTTCACCCCGGCCCTGCTTGCGAGGCTCGATGCGCGCGGCGTGCGAAGGGTCACGCTGACACTGCATGTCGGCGCCGGTACGTTCCTGCCCGTGCGTGGCGAGGACATCGCGAGGCACCGCATCCACGCCGAGCATGGCGAGATCAGTGCCGAGGCGGCTGCGGCCATCAATGCCGCTCGGGCATCGGGCGGACGCGTGGTCGCGGTCGGCACCACCTGCGTGCGGCTTCTGGAGACCGCCGTCGACGACGCTGGCCGCGTTCAGCCGTTCGCCGGCGACACCGCACTGTTCATTCTACCTGGCTATCGATTCCGCGCCGTCGATCTGCTGTTGACCAACTTCCACCTGCCGCGCTCCACCCTGTTCATGTTGGTCTGCGCATTTGCCGGCACCGCATGGATGCGCGCCGCGTATGCGCATGCCATCGCCGAGGGCTACCGGTTCTACTCCTACGGCGACGCGTGCCTGCTGGAACCGGCGCCGTAACGGCCACCGCCCTGCCGCGGCATTGAACCGGGCCTCGCGGCCGGCCTCACAACAGCGCGGCGATGCACGCGTGGAATGGCGACGGCCGGCTCAACGCCGCCAGATGTCGGTCCGGCGCCCGATCGTGTTCCGCGCCCGCCAAAGCTGGAAGCGGAATGCCAGCCACGCGATCACCCCGGCGGCCAGGGCAATCGGCACCAGGAACAATGCCAGCCACAAGGCAAATGCGGCGAGCGCCAGCCCGCCGGCAATCACCGCGATCACGGCCGCCCAGATGAAGAGCCGGGTCAGCAGCGGCGGACGCGGCGGCATGCGGAAGCTGCCGTCGGCGCGCATCTCCAGTTCGGGCGGGTACCGATCACTCATGTGCGAGACTTGGCCCTGCCGCGGGTTCGGATCAAGCCCGCCCACGGCCAGTCGCGCCCGCGGTCAGGCGGGGTGGTGCTGGGCGAGGTCCGCGTCCGATACCGGCCGAGGTGCCCGGCGCAGCCGCACGGTCATCATGACCACGCCGGCGAGCAACAAGGAGCCCGACAACAGGATGGCGGTGCCCAGGAATCCTCCGGTCGCCTGCTGCAGGTAGCCGCCGACATAGGGGCCGACATAACCGCCCAGGTTGCCGAGCGCGTTGATCAGTCCCATGGCGCCGCCCACCACCACCGGCGGCAGGGTGCGGGACGCCGCGGCCCAGAACGGTCCGTCGTATGCCATGGCACCGCCCATCGCGAGGCACAGAAACGCTACCGACAACCACAGCACCGCCTGCCCGATCAGCACCGACAGGATCAGGCTCGCCGCTGCCAGCACCATCGGGATCAGCACGTGGCGCGGATAGGCGCCGCTGCGGTCGGCCAGCACGCCGTTGCACCACATCAGGACGATCGCCGTGAGATAAGGCAGCGTCGCGATCAGGCCGACGGCGCCGAAGCCTGCGGCGGTCAGGTGCTTCAGCAAGGTCGGCATCCACATGTTCAGGCCGTAGAAGCCGATCTGGATCAGGAAGTACACCGCCACCAGCCGCCATACCATTGCGCTGCGGAATATCACGGAGAACGGCGCCTGCTTCGGTTGCTCCGCATTGTCCCGTGCCAGCGAGTTTTCGATGTAGTCGCGCTCGGAAGGCGGGCACCAGGGCGCTTCCCGCGGCGTATCCCTGATGAACAGCAGCCAGAGGGGCAGCGCGATCAGAAACGGCAACGCGCCCTCGATATAGAACAGGGCACGCCAGTCGGCGACGGAGACGATCCAGCCGGACAGCGGCTGGGTGATGATGGAGGAGATCGCGAGATTTGCCATCCAGAAGCTGTAGGCGCGGGCACGTTCGCGCACCGGAAACCAATGGCTGATCAGCACCAGCACGGCGGGCCAGATGCCGCCTTCCGCGACGCCCAGGAAGAAGCGGGCGATCAACAGCTCGGTATAGTTGTTCACGGCGCCGCACAGCACCGCTGTCAGGCCCCAGAACACAACCATGAGGGCGATGAATTTCCTGGCGCTCCAATGCTCGGCCAGCCAGCCGCCGGGGATTTGCAACAGCACGTAGCCGATGAAAAAGATGCCGCCCGCTGCGCCCTCGGCCGTCTTGCCGACGTGGAAGTCGCGGCCAATGCCGGCGAATGCGTAGCCGATATTGGTGCGGTCCATGAACGAGATGATGTAGAGGATCATCGCGATCGGGATCAGCCGGAACCAGCGCGTCATGCCGACATCCGGCGTCTGGATCGATGTGTAGGTTCCGTCCATGCGGGCAGCCTCCGGCAGGCCGAACGCGCGGAGTTGGATCACGGTTGTGGGACCCGGCATGAACACGCGGCCACGTTGCCGGGGTTTATGGGCGGCGTCCCGATCGCGGCGATCGGATTTCGATCGGACCCGCCTTGCCGTGCGACGCGCGACTTGGATCCGCCGGCGCGATCACTGCGCCGGTTCGGGCTGCTGGTGCAACGTTGCCGCGAGCGGCACGTGATTCAGCAACGCCACCAGCGCGACGCCGCCGATCGTGTTGCCGATCAGCGTCGGCACCAGGAAGCCAAACAGGAACTGCGACATCGAGCTGTCGCCCGAGAACAGTACGAAACCGGCGTCCACCGCGCCGGCCACGGTATGGGAAAAGCGGCCGATCGCAACGACGTAGGTCAGCACCATGATCACGAGGATACGAGCCGAGCGGGCGCTGGGCAGAATCCAGACCATCAGGGCAATCAGCCAGCCCGCGAGCACCGCCCGCACCATGGTGGGCCAGAACATGCCGCTGACGGCCGCGCGCCCGGTCTCGACCAGCGCATGGCGCACGGGATCGGGAAACAGCCCCCGCGGCGAGATCAGCGCCGCGAACGCCAGTGCACCAACCAGGTTGGCGGCGAGTACCACCGTCCAGAACCGCAACACGGAGCAAAGCGTGGACCAGCTTCGCCTGACCAGCAGCGGCAGCATGGCGGTAACGGTGGTTTCGGTGAACAACTGCTGGCGGCCAAGGATCACGATCAGGAAACCGACCGTATAGCCCGCGCTGTCCACCAGCCGGCGCCACGGCGCGTCTGGCAGGCCGCTGCCGATCAGGGCCAGCGTAAGAAACGAAAAGCCCATCGACAGGCCTGCGGCCAGGCCGGACCATGCCAGTGCACCCGACGGCCGCCGCAGGCCTTCCTCACCTTCCTCGCGCACTAGTTCATGAATTATGAGCGCGTGCGGTGCCTTGTGCTGCGCTGCAAGCTTCTGGTCGGGCTTGTCGAGATGTGGCGATGCGGCGCCGGCTTCCGGGCCGAAGTCTTCATCCTGCCGCTGCTCGTTCATGTGGGTGCTTCGCCCGCCGCTGCCGGTGAAGCTGCGTAGGTGGGCAGGCGCTCGCGGCATCGCGATCACGTTGACGTAGGGGTATGAAGCCTCGCCGTGCCGCGAATCTTTATGCGGCTCGCCCGGACCAGCGGGTCAGCGTTGCATCCCGCGGATCTGGCGGACGAACGCGCCGACATCCGCCGCGAACGCGTCCGGCTGCTCCAGCGCCGCAAAGTGTCCGCCGCTTTCGAATTCGGTGAAATGCACCAGATTGTAAGTGCGTTCGAGCAGGCTGCGTGGCGGGCGCGGGCGAATTTCGTGCGGGAAGCTGGCGAATCCGGTCGGCACGCCGATACGTGTGCCGGGTGGAACCTGCCGCACGCCCTCGGTGTGCGCGGCGCGATAGATCCAGGTTGCGGTTGGGAAATTGCCAGTCGCAACGTAGAACATCAGGTTTGAGATCAGAGTGTCGAGACTGTGCACTTCGCGCAGGTCTTTGCCGCCGCGCAGATCGGACCAGGCGTGGAACTTGTCCACGATCCAGGCTGCCTGCGCGACCGGATTGTCCGCCATCGCATAGGCCAGCGTCTGTGGCGTGGTGCGGTGGGTTTCCGCATAGGCGCGGCCGTCGTGGATAAATGGCCGGCAGCGTTGCTCGAATGCGCGTTCCTCGTCGTTGACGGCGCCGGTATCGGCGCGGGTACCGAGCATGTTCAGGTGGATGGCGATGCAGCCTCCCTGTGGTGGCGCATGGTTCAGCCCCGACATCGCCGAGACCATGGATCCCCAGTCGCCGCCCTGGGCGATGTAGCGCTGATAGCCCAGAGCGTCGCGCAGCAGCCCGTCCCATAAGGCGGCGACGCCGCGCGGGCCGATCGGCGCCGCGGGACGAGAGGAAAAGCCGAAGCCGGGCAGGGCGGGGACCACGACGTCGATGCCGTCCCCGGCAACGCCGCCGAAACGTTCAGGATGGGCGAAGCGGTCGATCAGATGAAGGAATTCGACGATCGATCCGGGCCAGCCGTGCGTCAGTACCAGGGCGACGTCGTGCGCGCCGGAACCTCGTTCGTGCAGGACGTGGATCGTCTGGTCGCTGATGGGGACGAGGAATTGGGGAAACCGATTGATCTCGGCTTCCCGGGTGCGCCAGTCGAAGCGGTGCAGCCAGTGGTCGCAGAGGTCGCGCATGAAGGCCAGGCTGGCGCCTGCGGACCACGGGTCGCCATGCTCTTCCAGCGGCGGCATGGCGTCCCAGGCGAAGTCGCCCACGCGCTGGCGAATGTCGGCGAGCGTTGCGTCCGGGACGGCGATGCGGAACGGGGTCATGGGCAGAGCTTACCTGCCCGCCGCCGGGCGCGGGAGAGGCTTTACGCGAGGCGCAGCGAGATGCCCTCCAATCCTGGTTTCGCCGCCGGATAGCGTTCCAGTACCAGCGGATCATGACCCGGAATGATTGCGTTCGGTGCGCTTGCCAGCTTGCGCATCGTCTCATACCCGGCCAGCGTATCCTCGTGGCTGTGCAGGATCGGGAAGGCGCGGCCCTGCTCCATGTTGGCGTAGAAATGGCTGGCGTCGGAGGCCAGCACCATCCAGCCGTCCCGGGTCCACACGCGCAGCACCTGCAAACCTTTCGAATGTCCGCCGACGTGGTGCAGCGTCAGGCCTGGCGCCAACTCATCCACGCCGTCGTGGAACACCACGCGGCCCTCGAAGACCTTGCGCACCATTGCGACCACGTCCTCCTCTTCGAACGGCCCGCGCAGGCCGGCGTGGCACATGCAGCGCCCGGTGCAATACGCCATCTCGATGTCCTGCACGTGGTAGCGCGCGGCGGGGAACAGATCGTAGTTGCCACAATGGTCGTAGTGCATGTGCGAGAGGATTACGTCTCGCACTTCGTGCGGTTCGACGCCGACCGCTTTCAATCCGACCGACGGCGAGCGCAGGAACTGCCGCGCCCGCTTCTCGCCCATCGCCGCATCGAAGCCAGTGTCGAACACGAAGGTTCCCCCCGGGCCTTTGATGGCCCAGACAAAATAGTCCAGCGGCATCGGCCCGTCATGCGGATCGCCGCCGATGAAGTTGTTGGCGCGCCGTGCGTTCGGATTGTGCGCGTAACGCACGGCGTAGACTTCATAAGGTTCCGGCATGGTGTTACGCCTTCCATTTCGCCGGTGCGACCGCGACGTCGGGCGGGAACACCGTCACCGGCATACCGTTCTGCCACTGCACCATCACCATCTTGGCACCGACGCGACGGCCTTGGGCGTCGTATTGCAGGTGATGGCCCGGGAAGAACAATGCCGGGCCGGTGGTGGTATCGAGCGCGTGAATCGCGTCGTTGATCTTCTCACGATCGGCGGCACCGGCCTTCTCCAACGCTGCCGCCAGGATCATCACGTGCGCATAGGCGAAAATAGAATCATGGCCGAACCACGGCTCGCCCGTCCGCTTGATGAAGCGCTGCGACACGTCCTCCACCGCCTTGCCTGGCCAGTTGGCCAGGCCGACCAGCGTGCCCTCCAACTCATCCTTGCTGGTGTTCTTCAACAGCTCCGGCACCGCCCAGTGACCGCCATTGCCGATCAGCGGCAGCTTCGACGGCGGCATGCCGAACTGGTTGAAATCGTCCAGCAACAGCTTGTCGTCCGGCACGTTGGTGGAGGTCAGCAACACGAAGTCCGGGCGTGCGGCGCGCACCGGCTGCACCAGCGTGGTCGCGTCGCTCAACGGCGGCGTGTAGATTTCGTGGATGACCTCGGTCAGCTTCTCGTCCTTCAGGACATGCGCGTCGATCGGCTTGCGAAAGCTCACCGATGCGGCGGTGTTGTCGCCAATGGACGCGACCTTGGTGGGCCGCTTGCCGGTCGCCTTCTCCGCCAGCGCCATGATGACCGGCACCATGTCTTCGGCCTGCTGCACCGCGGTTGGCGAGGACTGGAACACGTATTTATAGCCACGCCCTGTGATCAGATCGGAATAGGACAGCGTCAGCCACGGCAGGTGAGCACGCTCGGTCACTTCGGTAACCGCCAGCGTGAAGGTGGAGAGCCAGCAGCCGAACCCGCCGACCACGTCGGGATGCTGCGCCAACAAGCGCTGCGCCGCGTCCTTCGCTTTCTCCGCTGTGTCCTGCGTGTCGAATTCCAGCAGCTTCAATTTCGCACCGCCGAGCGCCTTGATGCCGCCGGCCTTGTTCACGTCATCCACCGCCATCTCGGCGCCCATCTTCTCCAGGATGCCCTGGCGCGCCCATGGTCCGGACAGCGGCACCAGCATGGCGATTTCCACGTCTTTCGCCTGTGCGTGCAGCGCGCGTGGCGCCAGCGCGGCGGCACCGGCGGCCAGGCCAAGCCCCAGCGTGCCACGGCGTCCGATGGTTGATTGCGTCATGAGCGTTTCTCCCTTCCTCGTCTTACCCATCAGTCAGTCCAAGATACGAGCGGCGGACGCGGTCGTCCGCCAGCAGCGTTTCGTACGGTCCGTCCAGCACCATGTGTCCGGTTTCCAGCACGTAGCCATGATCGGAAAGTTCCAGTGCCTCGGCCACGCGTTGCTCGACCAGCAGGATGGTCAGGCCGTCCTCGCGATGGATTTGCGAAACGCGTTCGAAGATCGTGTCGGCGATGGCGGGCGCCAGACCCATTGACGGTTCATCCAGCATCAGCAGCTTCGGCGCCGACGCCAGGCCGCGTCCGATCGCCAGCATCTGCTGCTCGCCGCCGGACAATGTGCCGGCGAGCTGATGCGCGCGTTCGTGCAGAATGGGGAACAAGACGTGGATGCGCTCCAGCGTGTGATGCCATTGCGCCTGGCCTGCCCTGGTGTAGGCGCCCATTTCGAGGTTCTCACGCACCGTCAGTGTACGGAATACCTGACGGCCCTCCGGCACGTGCGCGATGCCAAGATGCGCACGCGTTGCCGCCGGCAGACGCAACAGGTCCTGGCCTTGGAAGTAGATGCTGCCGTGGACCGGCGGCACGACGCCGCAGATGGACTTGAACAGGGTGGATTTGCCGGCACCATTCGGGCCGACAACGGTGACGAACTGGCCTTCGCCGACGTTCAGCGAAACGTCGGTCAGCGCGCGCAGGCCGCCATAGGCGACGGAGAGGTTGCGGACTTCAAGCATGCGTCACATGCCCTCTCCCATGAATAGGGGAGACGGTGAGGGGCAGCGTGAAGGTCCGATCACCATCACCTAGCCTCTGCCGCTGAAGGCGGGAGAGGAACTCTGGGTGCGCGCCAGCCACTTCTTCCCCAGATATGCTTCGATTACCGAACGGTCCTCCACCACATCGCGCGGCTTGCCGCTGGCCAGCACGCGGCCGTGGTCCAGCACCACGAAACGGTCCGCCAGCCGTAGCATGGCATGCATCGTGTGTTCGATGATCGCAACGGTCATGCCTTCCTCGCGCAGCCGTGCCAGCACGTTCAGTACGTCGTTGCATTCGTCGCGCCCAAGCCCCGCCAGCGTCTCGTCCAGCAGCAGCAGCCTTGGCCGGCCGGCGAGCGCTCGCGCCAATTCCATCAGCCGCAGTTCCTTGTTGGTCAGTTGCCCGGCGGGGGTGGCCGCCTGGCTATGCAGCCCGACGCGTGCCAAGGCGGCGACAGCGGAATCTAGCGCTTCGCGATCCGGCAGGCCGGCGCCGTAGGCACCCACCACGACATTATCGATCAGCGGCAGGCGCGGAAAGCTGCGCACCACCTGGAACGTGCGGCCGACGCCCATGCGACAGACCTGATGGACCTTGCGGCCGAGCATCGTCTCGCCGGCCAGTGTCGCGCTGCCTTCATCGGCAGGCAGCACGCCATTCAGCAGATTGAACAAGGTCGTCTTGCCGGCGCCGTTCGGACCGATAATGCCGAGGATCTCGCCCGCATTCACTGCGAAGCCGACCTCGCTCACCGCGCGCAGTCCGCCGAATGCCTTGGAAAGACTTTCGACACGCAGCAACGATTGGCCGTCGGGCAGTGCCGCTGTCCGGACCAGCGCCGGCAGGGTTGCCGGCATTTGTGGCGGCGGTGGCGGAACCCGGCGGAAGAAACGGTCGCGTACTGTCCAGAACAAGCCTTCCGGCGCAGCCAGCATGATGACGATGATCGCGGCGCCGTACACCACGCCCTGGATGCCCGGCAGTATATTTCCCAGCTCCGCATTCAAGGATTCGGCCAGCGGCACCAGGATTGCGGCGCCGATCACCGGCCCCCACAGGCTGGCGAGGCCGCCGAACAAGGTCACCACCACGGCCTGCGCCGAGACCAGCATGCCGAACACCGAATCCGGCGTCACCACCAGCAGTACGCAGGCGTACAATCCGCCGGCCGCGGCGGCGATCATGCCGGAAGCGATCAGCGCGCGCATTTTCCAGCGCCACGCGTCGATGCCGGCCGCCTCGGCAGCCAGTTCGTTCTGCCGCACCGCCAGCAAGGCCAGACCGAAACGCGAATTCTCCACCAGCATGCAGACGATCATGCCCAGGACGAGCAAGCCGACCGCGAGATAGGTATTGAAGCGTGGGTCCTTGAACTGGATGTACAGCGCCGGATGCACGCTGTGCATCGGCAGCGACATCTCCTGGAAGCCCAGATATTCCAGCACGTATAGAATCGCCAGCGGATAAGCCAGCATGGCCAGCGCGAAATAATGACCGCGCAGGCGGAAGGTTGGCGTGCCGATCAGCACCGCGGCAATGGCGCCGGCCAGCATGCCCAGCGCGATGCCGATCCAGGGCGTCAGTCCCCAATACACCAACCCCAGCGTCACGGTGTAGGCGCCGGCACCGAAGAACGAGGCATGACCGAAGGAAAGCTGGCCGCCATAGCCGGACAGGATGTTCCACGATACGCCGAACACCGCCCAGATCGGTACCAGTGTCATGATCAACTGGTAATAGCTGTTGTGCACCAGGCTGGATGCGATCAGATACGCGACGGCGATTACTGCCAAGGCAATGCCGTCGCGCCGCAGCCGGATGCCGGCACCGTGTCTCATGCGCGTTCCGCCGATCGGCCGAACAAGCCTTGCGGACGAAGCAGCACGATCATCAGGAAGACAACGAAGATCGCGGCGTTCTGCAATTGCGGCGGCAACACCAGGGCCGAGCATTGCTGCACGAAACCGACGGTCAGCCCACCCCAGAAGGCGCCCATGATGCTGCCCATGCCGCCCAGCACCACGCCGGAGTACATGATCACCACATAGGAGAAGCCGATGAACGGGTCGAATGACAGATAGGTGGCCATCAGCCCGCCGGCGATCGCGGTAATCCCGCTGCCGATGCCGAACGCCAGGCGATAGGTGCGATTGACATCGATGCCCATATAGGTCGCGGCTGTCGGATTATCCGCCGCGGCGCGCATCGCCTTGCCGAGGCGGGTGTATTCCATAACCAGGTACAGCGCGGCCGCCACCACGATCGCGATGCCGCAGGCGACGACACGCGCCTTGTTGATGAACACCACGTCGTCGCCATAGAAACGGTCGATCAGGAAGGCGCGTGCCGCGAGCGGCGTGCGCACGGTCTGCGGCGTGGAGCCGAACGCCAGCAGGCCCCCGTTCTGGCAGATCAACGAGATTCCCAGCGTGACGATTAATTGGCCGAAACGGCTGTCGCTCGCGATACTGGCGGTGCGCATGCCGGACACGCGGCCGATGATGAACTGGTAGATCAGCGCGCCCCCGGCAAACACGATCGGTCCGGCGCACAGCGCGCCGACAAACGGGCCAATGTCGGGACCGAGGAATGCCAGCGCGCCGGTGACCGACACCAGATAGAGACTGACGAACATGCCCAGCATCATGAACTCGCCCTGGGCGAAGTTGACGATTTCCATGATGCCGAAGATCAGGCCCAGGCCGATGCACATCAGGCCGTAGATGCAGCCAATCGTCACGCCGGCAACGAGAGCGTTCAATACGTTTTCAACCAGAACGTGCGAATCCACTGCGGTCCGTTTCCTCCATTCATGGCCATGGCCGGGGTACGCCCCGGCCATGACGCAGGCTGTCTTAGCCGTGGCGAGGGATTGCCTCAAGCACCCGACCGGACTTCGGCGGGCACCCGCAATGGCGTATAGCGGGGCCATGCGCGAACCAACCGTGCCGCGGGCCGCATCGCCGGCGTTGCGGCGCTATGTCGATCTGTTGCTGCGCTGGAACCGTGCCGTCAACCTGGTTGGCGCGCGCGATATTCCAAACCTGTGGCAACGCCATATCGCGGATAGCCTGCAACTGGCGGAGCTATGGCGGCATCGTCCGGAACGCGCCATCGACCTGGGCTCGGGCGCGGGCTTCCCCGGGCTGGTACTGGCGATTGCCTGCAACGTGCCGTTCGATCTGGTCGAGCAGGACCAGGGCAAGGCCGCATTCCTGCGCGAGGCGGCGCGGGTGACGGGGGCGCCCGTCAATGTCGTCGCCGCGAACATCGAAACTGCCGCCTTGCCGCCTGCTCCGCTGGTGACCGCGCGCGCCCTGGCGCCGTTGCCCCGGCTGCTGCGTTTCGCCGCGCCCCTGCTGTTGCCGGGCGGCGACTGTCTGTTCTTGAAAGGTCGCGATGTGGACAGCGAAATCTTCGAGGCGGGTAAACATTGGACGATGGACATCGAGCAAATTCCCAGCCGCGTCGCTGGCGATGGCGTCGTGCTGCGGGTGACGAATCTCAAGCGGCCGTAGTGTCCGGACGCGTCAGCGCGCCCGACGCGACAAGCTTGCGACGAGCATTCCGAGTGATTGCGAGATCCCCGCCGGGCCGATGCAATTTCGGTCGAGCAGGTGCGCGAATGGCGGCGTGCACCGCGATCCGAGGTTCGACAGCGCCGCCTTCCCCTGTTACCAGCGATTCCGGACGAGAAGTTGGGCATAACAGCCATGAACGATCAGGTGACCGAAGATCCGCAAACGATCCTGGACCGGCTTGAAGCGCAGTCGGTCCGCCGCGAGACGCCGTGCGGTGATGGCAGCATGGTGTGGCATGTCTGGGACAGCTCTGGTGGCACCGCCCCGGTGCTAGCCTTATTCCATGGCGGCGCAGGTTCGTGGCGTCACTGGGCGCACAACATTTCAGAGCTGTCGCAGCATTACCGCCTGCTGGTGCCGGATTTGCCCGGCCTGGGCGAATCCGATTTCCCACCGAATGGCGACGACGCCTTCGCGGTGGCGAGGATCGTCGCCGCCGGCATCGACGCGCTGACCGGCAGCGAAACGACCTACGATGTCGCCGGCTTCTCCTTCGGCAGCGTCATGGCGAGCTGCGTCGGCGCGCTGCATGGCCCGCGCGTGCGTTCGGTGACGATTATCGGCTGCAGCGGCGTCGGTCCGTTGGGGAGCCGGGTGGAACTGTTGAAGGTGCGCCATCTGGAAGGGCAGGAGCGGGTCGACACGCATCGCATCAACCTCAGCCGCTTGATGATCGCCGATCCGGCGAGGATCGACGCGCTGGCGCTGGCGATCCAGGATTGGAACACGGTGCGGTCGCGTTTGAAGACGCCGACTTTGTCGCGCAGCGGCGTGGTGTGGCGGGCGCTGGACCTGGTGCATGCACCGCTGAATGCGATATGGGGTGAGTTCGACGCTCCGGCCAATCCGCGCGCTCAGGAACGCGCCGCGGTCGTGCGCGATCGCCGGCCCGAGGCCGATGTGCGGCTGATCGCCGGCGGCGGCCATTGGATCGCCTATGAGGCACCGCAACAGGTCAACGCGATGTTGCTGGAGATGCTGGCGCGCACACGTTCCTAGGCGCGCGCGGGCAATTCCACGACGGCGGTGCCGTTCGCCGACAGCTCGTCATCCTGGTTGCGCGCTTCCTGCGCCACCTCCACGAGATATTGCCCGTGTTCCCGGAACTTGCGCGTCACGCGGCCCTTGATGAACAAGGTGTCGCCAGCCGGATTGTGCCGCCGGATCTGGCAGTGCGCGCGGCGCAGGAAACCATCATCGCCCATCCAGTTGGTGACGTGGTGCGTGAGCCAGGAACAACGCTCCGGCCCGTAATCATAGGCGCCGGGTGCACCGACCATCAGCGCGAACTCTTCTTCCCAATGTACCCGCTCCGGGCAATCGGGGATGCCGAAGCGGTTGCTGATGCCGAGTCCGGGATGTGCGTGCGCCAGCTTCCAGGCCAGCTTATTGGCCCGGATATACAGCCCGCCCCAGCCTTGCGCATAAGCGATGAATCCGGTCACCGTCATCGGCCCCTTCACCATCACCGGCAGCGCATCGCCAACCGCAACGTCTTCCCAATAGCGTGGCAGCGCACCGCGTATCTCCTCGTCGTGATAATGGCGGTAAATGCTGGCAAGTTGTTCCTCGTTGTAGGCGACGGGCGGCCTGGCGCGGGCTTCGGTGTATTTGGTCCCTTTGTCGCGTGCATTGTCGCGATCGGTGCGAAAGCACCAGCTATCCGCTTCCGCCACCTTGTCGCCATGCTGGTTGAAGAACCGGACATGGTAGATCTGCTGGATCGCTCGGCCGGCGAAGCGCGTCTGATGTTCGATCAGGTCCTTCAAAAACGCTTCGGTGCGGATTTCGTCATTGCGCCGCACCGGTAGGTGCCAGGTCCAGTCCGCACCGGCCCACATCGCGTGCACCCCGGGCAGTCCGCCGACATAGCCCGAGACGATCCGGCTGGTCGCGAACAGAAAACTGGGAAGCGCGATGATGCCGCCGTATCGCGTGGTCGCGGCATAGGCCGGATCACACCATAACGGGTTGTCGTCGCCGATGCCGTGGGCGTAGTGACGGATGCTGTCGCGCGTTGCCTCGTGGCACCAGGGTTCCACGGTATTCTCGATCGGCACGTCGATGCGCCGGCGCAAGGCATCCAACGCCGTTTCGGTGATCGCGGGGAAATGGCGTGTCGTATCGGACGGCATTACCAAACTCCTGTCAGGCGGCGGTCGCGGCCTCGCGGTCGCGCAATGCCTTGCGGTTGACCTTGCCGGCCGGCGTGCGTGGCAGTTCGGACACGAATGCAACGAGGCGCGGATATTCGTGCTGGCTCAGCCGCGACCGCACGAACGCCTGCAACGTGGCTGCGAGCGTCGGATCGGGCGTGTGATCGGTCACGATGAATGCCTTCACGACCTGGCCACGTGTCGAATCTGGAACGCCGATCACCGCCGCCTCCCTCACCGCCGGGTGCTTCAGCAATGTGTCCTCCACTTCCACTGCGCCGATCGTCCAGCCGGCAGAGATGATCACGTCATCGGCGCGCCCGGCGTGATAGAAATATCCGTCGGCGTCGATGCGGCCTCGGTCCTTGGTGGAGAACCACGCATCGTGGCGCCACAGCTTGATCTCGCCGATTTCGTCCGGCGCGCATTGCGTGCCGTCCGGCCGCTGCACTGCCACGTGCAGGCCCGGCACCGGCTTGCCCAATGCGCCCGGCTTGACCACGAAATCGTCTGCGCCGGGATAGTCTACCAGCAAGACGCCGACTTCCGTGGTGCCGTACATGCTGCACAAGGTCGTGCCAAACCGCCGTTCGGCGAAGGCCAGCGTGTCGCTGTCGATTGGCTCGCCGGTGAACGACATCTTGTGCATCGCGATGGCGTATCGATCTTCCCCGCCGCTGGCCTTCATCAGCCGGTAATGCGTGGCAGCGGCGGATAGGTTCGTCGTGCGCGATGCGTGCAGTGCGCGCAGCAGCAGGGCGGCGTCGAACTTGCCGGAAAACGTGCCGGTCTGCACGCCGAGCGCGAGCGGCGCGAGCGTGCCGTGCCACAGCCCATGCCCCCAGGCGGGTGACGACGGACAGAAGAACCTGTCGCCGGGCCGGATGCCAGTGCCGTACAGCGCGGCGACCATCAACGTCACGATGGCACGATGCGTATGCCGCACGGCTGCGGGCAGTTCGCGGGTGGTGCCAGAGGTATATTGGTAAATTGCCATGTCGCCGGCGCCGGTCCGCGGTGTGAACTGCGCGGGATAGTCCGTAAGTGAACGCAGCAACGCAGCGTCGGCCACCACGGTGGTCACGCCGCCAATCTCCCCCAGTTCGGTCGCTTTCTCGCTGCTGGTCAGCAGCAGCCGAGGCGCACAGTCGTCGATCCGCAGCTTCACGCCGTCGGGACCGAACAGGGTGAACAACGGCACGGCAATGGCGCCGGCCTTCATTGTGCCGAACAATGCCGTGTAGAATGCGAGCGACGGTTCCAGCATGATCACCACCCGTTCGCCCTTTCCGATGCCGCGGGCGCACAGCCAATGTGCGAACTGTGCGGAGCGCTCCGCTATGGTGCGAAAGGTCAGGCGTTCATCGTAGCCGCCGGCGAATGCGATCCAGATGGCGACGCGCGCGGGGTCCGCCGCGTGCCGATCGATGCACTCATGCGCGATGTTGAGTTGCGCACGGTCGCCGTCGAACAATTCCCAGAGCCGGGCAGGCGAGAATTCGCGCTGGGCGTCGCGGTAGCTGGTGTAGTCGGTCAACTTCGACATGGCGGCAGCTAAGCCCTTGCTGCCGGCGTTGTCAAAACGATCGGCACCGGCTTGCCATACGCATCGGGCGGCGGACATAGCGGCCCTCGGGTGGAGGCGCGCGGCGACATGCCATACACTGCCCGGGAGAACGTGCTCCGTTGGGGCAAACACACGATCGGCGGAGGGAGGAAGCGCAATGTCGGATGTCAGCGCGATAGAACGTAGCCCGGGCGAGATGATGGGCAATGCCGGCCCTGGCATGCTGTCCCACCTGCGCGTCATCGAAATCGCTGACGAACGCGCGGAATATGCCGGGCTGTTGCTGGCTGGCCTCGGCGCCGAAGTTGTGAAGATAGAGCAGCCCGAAGGCAACGCGACGCGCCGCATCGGCCCGTTTCTGCACGATCAGCCTGGCCTGGAGCGCTCGTTGTTTTTCTGGAACTACAACCGAGGCAAGCAATCCGTGGTGCTGGATTTGCAGGAAGCCCCTGGCCGGCAACGGCTGCTGCACCTGCTGGAAGGCGCCGACGTTTTGCTGGACTCCTCCTGCGGTGCGGTGAACCAGGTGCTTGGGCTGGACCGTGCTGCGCTGAATACGCGCTTCCCCGCATTGGTGACCGCCCGCATCACGCCGTTCGGCGATGACGGTCCATGGGCGCATTTCAAAGGCTCCGACCTGATCCATCTCGCGTTGGGCGGGGTGATGATGAATTGCGGCTACGATCCCGATCCGAAGCTGCAATACGATACGCCGCCGATCGCGCCGCAGATCTGGCACGCCTATCACATCGCCGGCGAGCAATTGGCCACCGGCATCATTGCCGCCCTGATCCACCGCCATCGCACCGGCGAGGGGCAGGACATTTCCGTTGCCGTGCACGAGGCGGTGTCGAAGAATCCGGAACTCGACATCATGCACTGGGTGATGCGCCGCGTACCATTGTGGCGCCTGACCAATCGCCACGCGGTGGAAACGCCGAATCACTCGCCCAGCATCTGCCATACCAAGGACGGGCGATGGTTCATTTCGCACGGCATGGGCGCGCGCGACCTGAAGAACCTGGTGCCGCTGTTAACTAACTATAGAATGCAGGCCGACCTGCAACCGCCGCCGCCCGACGCCGATCTGAAGGCGCGACAGGTGCCTGGCTCGGCGGCCGGGGATGAGGCGCGTGCCCACATGCTGGATGTCGTGCAGCGCTTCATCCGTGCCTGGACCTATGCCGACATGCCCTGGCGCGAGGCCCAGGATGCCGGCCTGCTGTGGGCGCCGCTGCGCAAGCCGCACGAGAACGCGATCGACGAACACTGGCTGCGCCGCAAGAGTTTTGCCGATGTGCCGCATCCGGAACATGGCCGCAGCTTTCGCTATCCCACCAGCAAGTGGCTCAGCACGGTGACGAGCTGGCAGGTCGGGCGCCGCGCGCCTTTGCTCGGCGAGGATACCGAAACGGTGTTGAGCGCCGCCCCGCGCCGCCCCACCGTTCCGGCGCAGCCGCGCGGCAATCCGAACCCGCGGCTCTCGGCATTGCACGGCAAGCCGTTTCCGTTGCAGGGTGTGAAGATTCTCGATTTCGCCTGGTTCCTCGCATCCGCCGGCGGTACGCGGTTCCTCGCGGCGATGGGCGCGGAGAGCTTCAAGGTGGAGTGGAAGGACAATCCTGATACGCGCCTGGCCGCGATGGCGCCGATCGGCGGGCGCGCCGCGCGCGATGCCGCCACCGGTCCGCTGCCCGGCGTGAAAGACCACGACATGGGCGGACAGTTCAACAACAAGAACGCCGGCAAACGCGGCATCTCGCTGAACATCCGCCACCCCAAAGGGCTACAGATTGCCAAGGACCTCGTGCGCGTCTGCGATGTCGTCGCCGAGGGTTTTTCCCCTGGCGTGCTGCAACGCCTCGGCCTCGGCTACGACGTGATGAAGTCGATCCGACCGGACATCATCTACATTCAGCAGTCCGGCATGGGAGCGCATGGTCTGTACGGGCGGATGCGCACGGTCGGGCCGGTTGCGGCGGCGTTTGGCGGCCAGGGCGACATGTCCGGGCTGTCCGATCCGGCGATGCCCGTCGGCTGGGGCTATTCGTATCTCGATTGGATGGGCGCCTATGGCTATGCGCTTGCCTTGCTCGGCGCGTTGTACTGGCGCGAATCGACCGGCCAGGGACAATGGATCGACGCATCGCAATGCGAGTCCGGATTGTTCCTCACCGGCACGACGATTCTCGACTGGTCGGCGAATGAACGGACGTGGTCGCGCTACGGCAACCGCTCGCCGTACAAACAGGCGGCGCCGCACGGTGCCTATCGCTGCGCCGGCGCGGATCGATGGATCGCCATCGCCTGCTTCACCGATGTGGAATGGCGCGCGCTGGCGAGCCTGGCCGGACAGGGGGCCTGGCTGTCAGATAGCCGCTTTGCCACGTTGGAAACGCGCTTGGCCCATCAGGACGCCCTGGATGCTGCCGTGCAGGCGTGGACGCTGACGCAGGAGCCGTTCGAATTGATGGTCCGCCTGCAACGCGCCGGCGTTCCGGCCGGCGTGTGTCAGAACGCGGAAGACCGTTGCGATCACGATCCCCAACTGCGCCACCTGAAATGGCTCACCGAGGTTACCGGAACCAAGATCGGCACATGGCCTGTTTACGAACTGCCCATGAAGTTCAGCCATACGCCGGCCTATATCGGCGGTCCCACCAATCGCGGCGCCCCTTGCTATGGCGAGGACAACGAATGGGTCCTCACCAACCTGCTTGGCATGACGACATCCGATGTTGAACGGCTGGCGGAGGAAGGGGTGATCTGAGCGCGAGCCGATTCGCCTCGGCCTCCACTGCATAAGACCGGCGGATTCTCCCTCGCGCTTTCTTGACGCACCGCAACACACAGCCGCCCGGATTCGTCCGTTACCGTCGATGCACTTCGTCGACGAAGGGTCCGCCCCCATGCCCCTGCCGCGTCTGCCGTTACAGCGACTTCCGGCACCGATCCCCGCGGCACAAACCCCAGGCTCATCCAGCCTGCTGCTGCTCGCGACCAGCGTCGTCATCGTCGCCGGTCTTTATCTCGGCCGCAGCGTGCTGATCCCGATCACGCTTGCAGTCCTGCTTTCCTTCCTGCTGGCCCCGCTGGTGGATGCGCTCGATCGGATCCACGTCCCCGACGCGCTCTCCGCCTTGCTCGCGGTGATCCTTGCGTTGGGGGTCATCGTGGGGATTGGCGGTTTGATCGGCAGCCAGGTCGCCGACCTCGCCGGCCAGGTGCCGCAATATGCCAGCACCATCGAAATGAAAGTGACGGCGGTGCAGCATTTCATCTCCTCGAATTTCGACGCCGTGATGCGGGAAATCGGCCACCCGTTCGGCCAGGTGCCAATCCAGCACGCCGCCGCCGGCTCGCCGCCGCCACAGGCGCAATCCAGCAGCGGCCCGCAGCCCATCCCGGTGGAGGTCCACTCACCGCCAACCAACGCCCTCACCCTCGCCCAGAAGATCGTCGAGCCGCTGATCGCCCCGCTCGCCTCGCTGGCGATCGTGTTCATCGTTTCCACGTTCATCCTGGTCCAGCGCGAGGATCTGCGCGACCGCATCATCCGCCTGTTCGGCGCCAACGACCTGCATCGCACCACGATCGCGATGGACGATACGGCGCGGCGTTTGTCCCGCTATTTCCTGGCGCAGCTCGCGATCAACATGTCGTTTGGCATGGTCATCGCCACGGCGCTGTATTTCATTGGCCTGCCGACACCGGTGCTGTGGGGCGTCATCGCGATGCTCCTGCGGTTCCTGCCGTATATCGGCTCACCGCTCGCCGCCGTGCTGCCGACATTGCTCGCCGCCGCCACATCTCCGAACTGGACCGAGGTCGTCTGCACGGTCGCTCTGTTCGGCGTACTCGAAGCGATAACCGGCCAGGTGGTCGAGCCGCTTGTGTATGGCCGCTCCACCGGGCTTTCGCCATTTGCCGTGGTGGTGGCTGCGATTTTCTGGACCTGGATCTGGGGACCGATCGGGCTGATCCTGTCCACGCCGCTGACGCTGTGCCTGATGGTACTGGGCCGCCACGTCGAGCGTCTGGAATTCCTCGACATCCTGCTCGGCGACCGTCCGGCATTGCGGCCGGACGAAAGTTTCTACCAGCGCATGCTGGCAGGAGACCCGGACGAAGCACGCGAGCAAGCCGAGGCCTACGTCCGCGATGCGTCGCTGACAAAATATTACGACGAGGTAGCGGTGCCGGGATTGCAGCGCGCCGCCATCGATGCCGGCCGCGGCGCGCTCGCCGGTGAACAGTTGGAACGGGTTCTGGAATCGGCCTACTCGCTGATTGAGGACCTGGAGGACGAAGCCGACACCGCACGTGCGTCGACGGAAACCTGGCATGCCGATCGCGGCCTCGTGCTGTGCATCGCCGGCCGCGGTCCGATGGACGAAGCCGCCGCGCGGATGCTGGCACAATTGCTAGGCGAGCACGGTATCGCCGCGCGCGTGGTGCCGAACCGCGCGGTGTCGCGTGGCGAAGTCACGGCTTTGCCGTCGCGCGAGGCGGCCATGCTGTGCCTTTGTTATCTCGACCTGGGCGGTGGCATTTCCCATGTCCGCTTTCTGCTCCGCCGGTTGCGCCGGGTCATGCCGGGCAGTCCAGTCCTGGTGGGACTTTGGCCGGCCGATGCGTCCGCGTTCCAGGATGAACGCACGCGCGCTGCGGTCGGGGCAGACCGCTATGTCGCGACGTTGCAGCAGGCGGTAGAGGCTTGCCTGAGCATAGCGCAGGATAGCCGGCCGGAAGGCGAACCACATGCCGCGTGAAAAGCGTGCCGTCTGAAACCATAGGTTGCATAACGGCGTCGGACTCCTGCATAGTGCGAATCGATGCCAAGACACGGTCTGCGGTCCGGAAGATTGGCCAGCGTTGCGCTGGTGCTGGTGATGGCGGTTTGCCTGCCGCCGGTGACCGCGCTTGCTGCCGAATTGAAGATTGCCACCTGGAACCTGGATTGGCTGACCGACCGTCCGGCGAACGATCCTGCCCTGCCGTCCGACGTGCACGTCCGTGGGGCGGGGGATTTCGACCGCCTCCGCTATTACGCCGCGCAGTTGAATGCCGACGTGATAGCGATCCAGGAAGTGGATGGAAGCGCCGTCGCGGCCCGCCTGTTTCCCGCGTCGCAATATTCCATCCACATGACGCATGACGACGTGGTGCAACGGGTCGGGATCGTGGTGCGCCGAGGTCTCGCCTATGCTGTGAACCCGGATGTCACGGCGTTGGATGTCGATCCGCGATCGCATCTGCGCAGCGGCGCCGATATCACGCTGCATCTGGGCGGCGAATCGCTGCGCATCCTGGCGTTGCATTTGAAGACCGGCTGCCACGACGCATCGCTGACCAAGCACACCCGCCGCTCCTGCGCCGAATTGCGCGCGCAGATCCGACCGTTGCAGGAATGGATTGGCGCCCGGCGGCGAGAGGGCGTGCCGTTCCTGGTGCTCGGGGATTTCAACCGTCACATGGACGGAAAAGACCAGCTTTGGTCGGCCCTGCGTCGGGTCGCCCCGCTGGTGCGGGCGACGGAAGGACATACCAGTCCGTGCTGGGGCGGCGAGTCGTTCATCGACCACATCATCGCCGGAGGCCAGGCGCGTGATTGGATGCAGGTATCGACCCTGAAGGTGCTGACGTATCTGGAAAGCGGCGAGGTCTGGAAGGATCGGCTGTCCGACCACTGTCCGGTGTCTATCATACTGCAAGTGGCCGAATGAGGATTGCCCGGCGGTGTCACACGCAAGGAAGCAGTTTCAGACCGGACGATCCACGAGCCGATTGTTACGGCATGAATTGCCCCGCCGCTGTGCTGCCTGGCATGACGGCGGCGTGCATCACGGCCGGGTCCAGTAACGCTGCCAGTTCAGCCTCGTGTTCGTAATCGGGCATCAATCGGCGCAATTCGGCATCACGAGCCGTCGCCGGATGGAAATAGAGCTCGCTTCCACCATCCGGCAATGCCTGGAGCAGACGGTGCACACGATCCGCCGTCATGTGCCCACTCCAGGCAATCCCGAAGCAATGGTCGTTCGCGATCATGCCGGCAACCAGTACTTGATGGCGAAGCAGACGTGTCCAGTGATAGAGCGCGTGGCCACTCCAGCCGACACGCGTGCCGCAACGCGCCAGCACAGCAGGCGGCTCGGCTGGCACCCGCACCGAGCGCAGGCCGAAATTGCGGCCGCACTGCAGCAGCAGTGTCCCCACGGTGGGATGCAGGTGCATGTGCTTATGCGCGTTGGCATGGTCCAGCGTAAGACCAGTGGCGGCGAACGCCGCGAACTGTGCACGGATTTCCGCTGCAAGCTGTCGGCGCACAAGCGGACGGAAGAAGTACTTGAATCCCAGCCGCACCTGATCCGAGGGGAACCAGCCCGATGCGTCGACCAGGTCGGGAATCGCCGCCGGCGGCAGTGTCGCCTGGCCCTCGATAACGACCAGATGCAATCCCACGCGAAGTCCCGGTAACGCACGTGCGCGGCGCACTGCATCGGCGGCGGCGGGGCCCGCCACCATCAGGCTGGCGGAATTGAGGGCGCCTTCGCGGTACGCGCGTTCGACCGCCGCGTTAACGGCTTCCGAAAGTCCGAAATCGTCCGCGGAAAGGATGACCCGCTTCATGATGCGGGCTGATAAAGGTTCCCCCTCCCAAAAGGGAGGGGGAATCCTGGTCTTCCATGCCTGGCAAACCTGCCGCTACGATGTTTGCCGGCGTAGAAACGCGGGGATCTCCAGTGTCGGCTCCTCCGCGCCGTTTGCGAGTCGCACCAAGGGAC
>Ga0335072_10002430_pt1 | contig 28903 bp, 25 predicted proteins | sample Lox_Sample_21_FD_206725 | JGI IMG/M metagenome (GOLD analysis project Ga0335072, IMG submission 206725) | Soil microbial communities from Loxahatchee National Wildlife Refuge, Florida, United States - Lox_Sample_2.1 | ecosystem: Environmental > Terrestrial > Soil > Wetlands | place: USA... | reverse complement strand
ATGCTGTAGTCTTGCCCATGACCCGTCTCCCTATGCATGAGGCTCGGTGCCGGACCATCCGACACAACCCTCGAAACCTGCATACTGTGAGACGGGTCGCCCTATCTCAGGCGAACATATGGTCTAGTGTTGTGATCCAGACGGATGGTGGCCGCTCCACATGTCATTGCCAGGGAAGCGAAGCAATCCACAACGGGCAACCGTGCGTTCTTCTCGGGGGAGATTGCTGCGCTTCGCCCGCAATGACAACAGGCACGATCCGTCAGAGTCGCAACACTAGGTGTCGAGCCAAACATCCATCCCAATGGCACTGCGAACAATTTCTGTGTGGCGGAACGGGATCTGCTCCAGCATTCTCGCAAAATCATCAGTGCGCCATGCGCGTGGCAACAACATGTATCGAAAGACCAGCTTCATGACCAGGCGGTTGAACAAGGAGACCCCAAGGCCATCGACATATGCGGCGATTTCCGCCAGTGCAGCGTCCCGCCGCAAATCAATGATGAGACCGCGGCAGCCGGGCTTGAGCACACGCTGCATTTCATTAAGCGCGCCAATCGGATCGGAGAAATTCTTGAAGGCGGCACGACATACCAGAAAATCGAAAGTCCGGTCGGGAAACGGCATCCGGGACGCGTTGCCTTGTTGGAACCGGGCATCGACATTCGCCCGTCGGGCATTTTTGCTCGCAAGATCGACGAATGTCCGACTGATATCGAGGCCGGTAACCGCAAAGCCGCGCCGGGCAAGTTCGACGGCAAGGAACCCGGGCCCTGGGGCCACCTCCAGAACAGCGCTTCCGGCGGCAAGCTGGCTCGCAATACGGCCGGCCAGCCGGCGGAACTCCTCCATGTCTTTGGCGGTGTTCTTCTGGTACCAGCGGGCGACCGCCCCTTCCATGCCCATGCCGATATAAGACTTCGATGCCATTCGCGCTCCGGTAGAATATCTTGCTGAACAAGATAAATGCACGCTAGGTCCGCCATGTCGATCGAGTCAAGTGAAAAGCGCGCCGCCCTGTATGCCGATCTCAACCGCGCGGTGCGCCTTTTCATTGCCGGCAGCAGCCTGCACAGCCAGCGAGTCGCGGAGAAACTACGCCTGCACCCGACGGACCTTCAGTTCCTCAATGTGCTGGAACTTCTGGGGCCGCTGACTCCCAAGATGCTGGGGCAATGCAGCGGCCTCAGTTCGGGCGGCGTGACCTTGGTGCTCGATCGCCTGGAAAGGGCTGGATATGTGCGGCGCCGAGCCAACCCCAAGGACGGTCGCAGCATCGTGGTGGACTTTTCGCCAGCCAGGCGCCGTATGGTAAAGGCACACTACGAAGCGGTGGAACAGCGGTTTGCGGAGCTTCTGGACGCCTCACCAACAGAAGAGTTGGAAACCGTGCTCGCCTTCTTCACCAGAATGAACACGGCACGCCCAGCGGATACGTGAACCTCCGGCTTGACCCCACTGTCCACGATTATCGCGAGGCTTGTGCAGCTCGTTTTGGCGTAAAAAATTCGCCACACAGACACAAAGATAACGAAGCTGGTATCGTGCCGCCCCACATGTCATTGCGAGCGAAGCGCAGCAATCCCGAACGGGCGATCGCACGTTCTCTTGGCGGAGTTGCTTCGCTCGCAATGGCAACAGGACCGTCTGACCTGTCAGCCATTCCGCGCGCTGGTATCAGACTTCGTCAGGCTCCCCACGTCAGCGACGCGGAATGCGGCCCGCGCCGCCGTCGCAGTGCAATGGCACGTGCGAACCCACCGCGTGCGCCCACAAACTTTTCTGTCCGAAGGGGAGTTTCCTCCCCGCCGTCAATTCCAATAGTGCCAACGGCCGTGATACCAGCGGCGATGATGCCAGTGATGGTGGTGCCAATACCAATCCGCCTGCACGACGTGTGCCGGCGCGGCGGCGTGCTGATCCACAACGCCAGCCACCGGGGCCGCTGAGGCTGTAAACGCTGCCAAGGTCATCACACCGCCGGCAGCGGCGGTAGCGAGCAAAAGCTTACGCAAGACACGATCCTCCTGGTCGATCGGAGGGAAAGAGTGGCGATCGATCGTGCCGCCTTCGCGTCGAAGTCATGGCCGGATCGCGATGTGCACGCCACACGACCGCCCTGTTCGCATCACCACGCCACGTTCACGTCTTCGTTCCTGCTCATCAGGTAGAGATCGAAATCGTGCCGCAACTCCGGCTTGTTGGTAGCGAACTCCAGCACCCCGGAGCTGTTGCGCTTCAGGTCCTCGTGCGGATCGAAGCCATGGCGCACGAACATCTCCCAGCGCGACTGGTAGCCACGCTCGGTTTTGCGGCCATGGAACAAGTGCTCCAACGTGCCGGGGACGTAGCCGATATTGAAGTTGATGTGGCGCAGCGCGCGGGCCTGCCAGCGCAGCACTTCCTCACGGTACGAACCCGAGGTGCCGGCTGGCATCGATGCCTCCGCATGCCCGATCAGCCCCAGCGCCATGTGGTGGTCGCCCGATCCCATGCCGCCCAGTTCGAACAAGCCGCCGACCCAATCATAAGCATCGCGGGTGATCGCCCAGGCATAGCCGCTATGCGGATAGACATACGGCCCGCCATCACCCTGCCAGTAGCCGGAATGCGTCGCCACCACCGGCTGGCGGTGGAACCACTGGCGGCAGAAGCTGCGATGATGCGCCAGGTGCTCGCCATTCGGCCCCAGGTCATACGCATCCGACCAGGGCTGCACGATGTCATAGTGTTGCAGGGCGCGCACGGTGGCCTCGGCCCAGTCGGGGCGGCGGAAGATCACATCGGAATCGATCCAGGCGATGTAGTGCGCCTCAGGCGTGCGCTGGATGCCGAGATTGAGCAAGTTCTCCTTGTTCCAGCCGCGGGTCTTGGCGCGGGCGCCGATATGGCGGACGCCGTCGATGATGCAGCGGAAATCGTCCTCGCCATAGGCGCATTCGACGACGGTAAGGTTGACGCCGGAGTCCAGCATGTGGTGCGCAAACCGTTCCCAATTGCGGTGCGGCGCTGACCAGTTCAGCGGATTCGAGCGAGCGGTAAAAACGTACAGGCGGGAAGCATCGAGCATGGCGGTTTTCCTGGTTATGGCAGTCATATATTCTAACTAATGCGTCACAGCGTATCGCTCAGCACGACGCCGGACGACGTGTTCATCGGTATATGCACCGGCATGTTCAGGCTCCACGAACTGCCGAGATCGCCCGCGATGTTCCAACCAGCCGGCGGCGTAACACTGGCAAGATTGTCGGTCACCGCGTTGCCGCGCCCGATCATGTACGTGCCGTATGGGTAGAACAGCCGGCACGATGCGCTGGGATTCGCCAGCGGCTGCGCCAGGGTGATCTGCAACTGCGTATTGCTCAGCCGCACACAGGCCGTGGCCGGCACAACCGTGCCCGGCGACGCCACGGAACCGCCGTCCATGACAGCCCATCCGGACCCTACCGCCGCCTGCGTCGCAGGCACGATCAGGTCCGTGCCGCAATCGTGTTGCACCGTCACGACCAGCGTGGTGTTCGACTGGCGGTAGACCTTGGTTACCACCGGCCCGCCCATTGTCGGGATACCGCCGGGGATGGCGGAAAGCGTATCGCCGCCAGAGCATGCCAGCACGACGCGCGCCACCAGCGGTGCCGCCAGCATGCCGAAACGCTGGTTGTCCGGGATGTCGCGGTGCAGTGGGTCGCCACCGCTCCAGATGCCGGTGGTCGGGTCGTAGACCAGCGGCGGTCCACCGATGCTGCGCGGCAGGCTGTCGGCGGTCTGCGGGAGCACCACGGTGACGTTCTGCGTTGGATCGGCTGCCATGTCGGCGACCACCTCACGCTGCATCTGGGTGCCTGAATCGTTGCTGTCGTAGTCGAACGGGATAGCCGACCACCACACCTGCGGCAGGGTCGCCGCGGTGCGGCTGATCATCCCACGCTCCAGGGCCAGGAACTGGCGCGCGGCGGCTTCGTAGGTCGCCTTCTCCGGATACTGGCGGGTGCTGTCGTTCTCCGACCACGGCCAGATCAGCGCGACGATGTCGGCGGAGTCCTCGGGTGCGGTGTCCATCGCGGTAGTCAACCAGGTCTGCACCGCCTGCCCGTCCGCGCCGAGGGCCCAGATGGACGGGCTGCTGCCATCGCCCGGATCCTGCAAAAACGAGCCGGTCAGGCTGAGTGCCGGCACCGGATAGATACCCTCGCCATGAATGCAGGTAGCGGCGGGTGGGCTGCCGTAGGCGCCAACCACGCCATAGGCGAGCGCCCCGAGATGCCAGGCCACGCCCTGCGCCAGCAGGTGCCAGGCGCCGTCGTTCAGCCCGTTGCCGGAATTGGACTGGCCGGTGACCAGGATCTGCACGCCCTTGCGGGCGCCAAGGGTCCAACGGGTCTGGTAATTCAGCAGGTTGCCGATATCGCCGGCGGCCAGAGCGAGCCGCCAGGTTGCCGCCTCATGGAACCAGCACTCCGCACCGCCGTCCGCAGTCCCGCTGTGAAGGAACAAGACCGGCGCGGTCAAGGATGCAGCCAGCGGATTGGGGACCAGAGTGGCAACCTGAGTCGCGTCCAGCCATACATCAACGCCGCTGCCCCCGTTGTTGCGCAGGATCACCGCGTGGGTGTGCCGGCGCTTGAGCGTTGTGGTGAGCACGGTCTGCTGTGCTCCAGGGAACAACACCAGCCGGTTGGTGCCGGCCGTGTTGTCGGCCGCCAGGACGACGGTGCCATTGACGCTGAGCAAGGTGCTTGCGGCGGCGGAGGCCTGCCGCCAGTTCGGCCGCGACCAGACCAGCCAAAACGTCCAGGCGCCACCGGACCCTGTGGCGAGCGGCGCCGAGAGCAAGCCTTGGTCCGGATCCATCAGCGGGAGCTGCTGGCCGCTGCCGGGAAGCGAGGGTGGAACGATGGTGCTGCGCCCGACCCCGCCAAGCAATCCGTTCAGCCGCGGCGCGGCGATCGGCGCGATGGCGCCATTGCTCGCCGCGTGGAACACGCTCAGGGCCGCGCCCGCGCCTGACCTGTCCGCCACACCGCCGACCGATCCGCCGAATGCGCTGAGTGCGGCACCGGTCGGACCAAGGATGTCCGACGGGGTGCCGGCATCCCACCAACCCGACAGTCCGGCGATGGAGGCGGGCGTCGACGCGGGCCCCGTGCCACCGCCGCCGCCTGCACCCAAAAGGGGGCTGAGCAATGCGGGCTTTCCCGGCGCCAGCATCATGGGGCGTCCGGGCGCGATCAATGCCATGGTCATTATGCGGCAGCCCGGAACGGGGCTGGAGAAGCAGTCGGATCGGAAGCGGTCGTCATGGGAGGTTCCCTGGCTGAGGTCGGCGACGGCCGGCGCTGAGCCGGGCGGCACGGTCTCTAACATATTCTAACGATATACGCAAGAGAAAATAACTAAACCTCTCCCGCGACGCGGGTGAGGTCGAGATGCGAAGCATCGAGGGTGAGGCTGATCGGGTCGGTACCCGCCTATCACCGCTCCCTTCCCGCCTCCTCCCCCGCTTTGCAGGTAAAGGAAGGTCCCTGTCCCCCTCTCCCGCCGGGTGGGGTCGGGGTGCTAACGTCCCCTGGGTGCGCCTGTAGCTCAATTGGTCAGAGCGGACGGCTCATAACCGTTTGGTTGCAGGTTCGAGTCCTGCCGGGCGCACCAATGAGACTGTACGGACAAGAGATGACGCCGGCGCGAAGCGAGAGGGTCGCCCCGGCTCGACGCATCGGCGTGCTACTGCGCCTTGGAGAGGAACACCGTCCCCGTTGCCCCACAGCCATCTTTACTGCTGCCTGTCATGGCACTGTCGCTCAGCAGATTGAGCGTGTAACTATCGGCGCACCAAGGTCCGCTCGCATTATGCCCGCGCATCGTCACAATCCCATGCGCGACCGCGATGTCGAACGACTCGGTCACTGCCGGATCGGAGCCACACTGGAACGTGGCAATGCCGGTGTATTCCCCCGATGACGCACCGGCGGAATTGATCTGCAATTTACCCGGGCAGGAATTGGGCGCGCTGTTAGAGATCGACCAAGTGCCGGCCAGCGATTGCGCGTTTGCGCGATGTGCCCCCAGCACGAAGCACGCCAACAGCAATGAAAATATCAGCAAACCGGCGCGGCGCATTGGTGCTATCCTCGACAAACCTGAATCCCCGATATCCCGACGCCACCATTCGCACCGGCGCCATGCCGGCGACGCTCGGAGCAAACATCAAGGGAACTCATGGCGACTTGTCCTTGTTCAATTCCGTAAATATCAGGACCCTGCGGGTAGCACGACAACGTGCATCCAGCCGAGTCGAATTGTTGCATAAGGTATTGTACGCTCGCCAACGCGGACGAAGCAATCAGCGACGGCACAGTCGCCAGCATCCGGTGGGTGGCGCTGCTGCCAAGGGCGCCCCTGATCGAACTCTCCCGGCCGGCGCTAACCTGCTGTGGTCGGACTCACGGTCGCCTGGGCGGCGCACCGGGCCAGAGGTTCCCCAAAGACCTGGCCTCCCCCCACACGGCGAGCCCTATGCCGGGCCGGCACATTACCCTTTCCCACCTTCGGCAGGCGTTTACTATTTGCTAAGAATCTTCCCGTATTCCTGTCCGGATGACCGATGCACTGCATCCGGCACAGTCAGCCGACGCGGCGGACTCCACCACCGGCCATCACGCGCGCCGCCACGACCGCAGTCACGCCCACGCGCCTCTCAGCTTCCAGCAGGTGCTGATGCATGCCTTTCAGGGGAAAGTCGCCACCGGCCGCTTCCGCGGCTCAGTCCATCGCGCCGTCGTCCGGGTCCCCGCCCCTGCCCCGACAACATCCACCGCAACGCTGCCAACCACCGCGACCGCTGCGCTCGGCAAGGCCATGGAACTGGAGGGCGCGCCGGCCTCGTGGCAGCCCAGCCTCGCCTTCATTATGGGACAGGAATCCGGCGGCAGGGTCGGCGTGCATAGCCCGATCCACTCGGCCCGCGGCCTCTATCAGCTCACCGCCGCCAACTACCACTACAATCCCAACGGAGCAGCGTCCTTCGGCAACGCGGTGGAGGAGGCACAGGGTGGCATCCGCTACATTCGCGCCCGCTACGGCACCGCCGAGAATGCGGCGGCCTTCTGGCGCCAGCACCACTGGTATTGAAGCAACGCCCAACCCGGGCGCGCGGCCATGTATCCCCGCAGTCCGGTCCGTCGCGGCCGCCGTTAATCCGCCGCCGCGGGAATAAGATCCCCAGGCACCAGCTTCCCAGGCCGCCCTTCCTCCCTCCGGAATTCCAGCCGCTGGTCATGGAACGCGGCGACGGAATCCTGGTGGGCAATCGAGACAATCGTGGCCTGCGGCAGATGCCGGCGCAGGCTGCGGTACAACTCCGATTCCGCTTCCGGATCGAGGTTTGCCGTCGCCTCGTCCAGGAACACCCAGTCCGGATTGGCCAGAATCGCGCGCCCCATCGCAACCCGCTGTTGCTCGCCGCCGGAGAGCCGCATCGGCCAGTTGGAGTCATGGTCGATCTCGTCCACCAGATGGTGCAGCCCGATATCGTTCAACACGTGCGCGATGGCCTCTCTGGTGTACGTGTTGGTCGGGTGCGGATAGGTGAGTACGTGCCGTAGCGTGCCGAGCGGGATGTAAGGCCGCTGCGGTAGGAAGAACGCATTCTTCGTCACCTCCACGCGCCCATGGCCGAACGGCCAGATACCGGCAAAGCAACGGAACAATGTGGACTTGCCGGTGCCGGTCCGTCCGGTGACCACCACCGAATGGCCGGGGTGAAGCACAAGATCCGCATGCTCCAGCAGGTTGTGGCCGTTCGGCAAGGCGATCGTGACGTCGCGCAGCGCCACGGTGCCGTCCGCCGCTTCCACCCGCTCGAAGCCCTGCGCGGCGGCGGCACGCGCATTGACGATCGCGCCGTGGAAGGTGGTCAGACGTTCGACGATCGCGCGCCAGTTGGCCAGTTGGGCGTACGCGCCGACAAACCACGATAACGCGCTTTGCACCTGGCCGAATGCACCGACCGTCTGCATCATGCCGCCCAGTTCCATCAGGCCGGCGAAATAGCGGGGCGCGGCGACCACCACGGGAAAGATCACGGCCACCTGGTCGTAACCGACGGTCAGCGTGTTCAGCAGCTTCATCCGCACCATGATGGCGTACCAGTTGCCGATCACCGCGTGGAACCGGTGGTTCAGCACACCTTTTTCTTCCTCCTCGCCGCGTTGCAGCGCGATGCCTTCCATGTTCTCGCGAATGCGCACCAGCGCGTAACGGAAGTCCGCTTCCACCCGCTGCTGGCGGAAATTCAACGCCGATAGCGGCCGCCCGACCAGGTGCGTCAGCCAGCTTCCCACCACGGCATAAATGATCGCGACCCAGACCATGTAGCCGGGGATGGTCAGGCCGAACAATTTTATGTCTCCGGACAGGCCCCACAGGATACCCACGAAGCTGAACAAGGAGACGACGTTGGACAACAGTCCCAGGCCGAGCGAGAGGGTGTTGTCAGTGAAATCCCGCAGGTCCTCGGCGATACGCTGGTCCGGGTTGTCGGTGCCGACGGCAGCGCGGTCGGTGGTGAGGCTGATGCGGTAATAGGCGCGGTCCGCCAGCCATTCGTCCAGGAACACCGTCGTCATCCAGCGCCGCCAGCGGATCTGCAGCCACTGGTTCAAATAGACGGAATACACGGCCATGCCGATGAACACCGCCGCCAGCTCGCAGAATCCCGGCATCAATCCGCTGGGTGTGAACCGGTACAGGAAAATCAGGTCGGCAAAGGCATGCCAATTCTTGTGCTGCAACGAATTATAGAATTGGCCCCGCCAGAAATTCAGTACAACCGAAAGGCCAACCTGCGCCAGGTTCAGAACGATGATGGCACTGAGCAAGCCCCAGGCGGACAATCTCTCGTCCGAGCGGGTGAAATACGGCTTTGCCAGCCGAAACGCATCGTGCAGGAACGAGCCAATACCACGCATGTAACCATCATCTTTCTTTGGCTGGGTTGAGCGTTCGGTCGAGTGCGGCGAGCCACGCCACCACCCGCCGTCGGTTGACGCCAAGGTCGGAATAGCCGTAAATGCTGCGCGAATATAGCACGAGTGTGGCACCGCCTAGTCCAGCCGGCACAATTTGTGCCGTGACCAGGTCGGGAAAATTAAACACAGCGCTGCGCACCACCCAATGCGCCTGATGATGGCGGGAATAGATAGCGGCGGACCAAGTGCGCGGCTGCGCCGCCGCCACCGCCGCCACCGCGGTAAAAAGCTGCTCCGCTGATATCGGATAGACTGGGGTAACAATGTCAGGGGCTGGTTGGAATCCGGCCGGCGCGGCCAGGGCGGTGTTCGGGCTGGCGGGGCGGCTGATATGCGCCATGTCCAGCAGCGGCGGCCTCGGCAAACCGCCGGCGCCGATCGCTGCACAGGCGGGCAGAAGCAGTCCGACAAGCCAGGCGAGGGGCGTCATGCGTCCGATATAGCCCGACACGACCCAGTCGGGAGGTTTCCGGTCGATTAGGATTTCCTTCATTGCCCCGCCGTTAGGGTTCCGTTCATCCGGGCGTGGTCTGCTGGCTGCCGGGAAACCACTGCCACACGCGCCATGCCCCTCGCATCCACCGCTCCGCCAGACCGGTGCGTTCTCCGTCACCGCCTGTTCAGCCGCTTCGGCGAGCCCTTGTTCCGGCGCGCGGAAACCGACGGCACGCCCGTCATGGTGGTATTGCTCGGCGACCGTGAGGCGGCCCTGCCGCTGCGCGCGCTGCAACGCGAGTTCAACATCCCTGACGACTCCGAGGACGGCCGCATGCTGGCCCTGATCGCCGCCGCGCTGGATTTCGTCACCACCTTGCGCCTCGGCGATCCCCTGCCGCCGGAGGTGTTGAGCGGGGAGGCGAGCTGGGAGCCGGAGCCGCAGCACCGGCAACTCGGGCTGGCCCGCTTGCGGCTGAACCTCGTCGCCGGGCTGGATCCGGCCAATGCGCCGGATCACGCGCTGCTGGCGCCCGAGGAACTGATCGCGGCGGCCGAGGAGCCCGCCCTGCGGCCTCGCCTGCGGGAGGCCTATCGCCAGGCGGCGGAACAGCTGAAGGTTTCGGACGCGGCCATTTCGCAAATGCTGGACTCGCTGGCGCAGGAACTGGCTTACGTCGAAGCATTGCGCGAGCGGCTGCTGGTCCCGGTGCGAGGCGTGTCCCTGAAGCTGGCGCGGTTGGCGCAGGGATGGCGTGGCGATCAGGCGCAACTCGAGAAATTGGTGCAAGTGCGACGCCTGAATACCACGGCCGTGCGCAACATCGGCGGCCGGTTCGAAGAGCTGGATGCACAGACCGGCGAAGTGATGGCGGCGCTGCGCAACCTGGAGAGTCAGCGCACCTTCATCCGCTCCAATCGCGATTGGCTTTATCGCACCGTGCGGGCCTGGGAGCCACTGTTGCTGCAATGGGAACCGATCGGCACGGTCTACGACCAGAATGTCCGCGCGGTGCTGGAACATACGTATCGTTTCCTCGCCCCCCGCTTCATGCCGGTGACCGAATGGCTGACCGCGTCAAATCCCACCGCCCGGAAGCAAAAGGCGCAGGAGCGCGGCATGGTCTGGTGACACGTCGCCCGGTGTTCTGTCTCTGACGCATCGTGCCGGCTGTCGTGCGAGTTGACCGCCGCCCTGTCGGGCCGACCCGCGTTTGGATGAAACCGCGGCGGACCGGACGGTCCCCCCGCCCGAGCGGGAGGGGACGACGTGGTTTCTTGTCGGCAGAGCGAACCAATCTCCGCTGAGAGCAAATGCGATCGCCCATTGGGAATTGCTTCGATTCGCTAACAAGCACCAACTCGTCATGGCCGGGCTTGACCCGTTGCCGCGATCAGCGCCAGCCTGGATGAGAATTCGGCGCTCGAGCAATGTCAGTCGGGCAAGGCAACGCCTGGCCAGGACGCCGCCGCGCTTGATTTCTCGGCAGCGGTGAAGAGCAAAGGGTTTGGGGACGAATGACACTGCACACGGCAGAGGGCAATGCGGTCGATTGGTTCCTCGACCGCCACGTCCGCAATGGGCGCGGCAACGCTGTGGCGTTCGCCGACCAGGCCCGTTCGCTGACCTACGCGACGCTGGGCACGGAAACGCGCCGCTTTGCCAGCGCCTTGCAAACGGCCGGCATCGGGCGCGAACGGCGCATGGCGATGCTTCTGTTGGATGCCGTGGATTTTCCCATCGCCTTTTGGGGTGCCTTGCGCGCCGGCGTCGTGCCGGTGCCGATCAATACCCTGCTGGCGCACGAGACCATCGGCTACATCCTGGCCGACAGCCGCGCGGAAGCGCTGGCGATCTCCGCCCCGCTGGTGGCGCCGCTGCTTCCCGTACTGCACAGCGTTCCCGAACTCCGCCGTATCATCGTGTCCCGGCCGGACGGCGGCGCACCCGGTCCGATGGACGACCCGCGCGCCGTCGGCTTTCCGGAATTCCTCCTGTTCGGCGATGCCGAGACGCCAACCACGCCTGCCTCGCCCGACGAAGTGGCGTTCTGGCTCTATTCCTCCGGCTCGACCGGTGCGCCCAAAGGTGTGCGCCACGTGCACGCCAGCCTGCGCCACACCGCGGACACCTACGGCGCGCAGGTGCTGCAAATCCGCTCGGATGATCTGATGTTCTCGGCCGCCAAGGCATTCCACGCCTATGGCCTCGGCAACAGCCTGACCTTCCCGATGTCGGTCGGTGCCGCCACCATATTCCTGCCTGACCGCCCCACGCCGGACGCGGTGCTGGCGATCATGCAGCGCCACAATCCTTCGCTGTTTGCCGGCGTGCCCACGCTCTATGCGTCGCTGCTGGCGCATCCGCGCATCGGGCCCAAGGCCGGATCGCAACGTCTGCGCCGCTGCATCTCCGCCGGAGAGGCGCTGCCCGAAGCCGTAGGCCAGCGCTGGTTCGAGATGACCGGCGTGCATATTCTCGACGGCATCGGTTCCACCGAGATGCTGCACATCTTCATATCCAACCGCCCGGACGACGTGCGCTACGGCACCACTGGCAAACCGGTACCCGGCTACGAAGCCCGCGTCCTGGACGAGCATGATCGCCAGGTCCCGCACGGCGAGGCCGGCGAACTCGTGGTGCGCGGTCCCTCCGCCGCCGAGGGTTACTGGAACCGGCGCGACAAGACCCGCCGCACGTTCCGTGGCGAATGGACCTACACCGGCGACACCTACACGCGCGATGCCGAAGGTTATTTCCGCTATCAAGGCCGCAGCGACGAGATGCTGAAGGTCGGCGGCGTCTGGGTGTCGCCGTTCGAAGTGGAAGAGGCATTGGTCTCTCACCCCGCTGTGCTGGAAGCGGCGGTCGTGGGTGCGCCGGATCAGGATGGCCTGATCAAGCCACGCGCCTTCGTCATCCTGCAGGAAGCGGCACAGGACCAGGATGCCGAAACGGTGAAAGAGCTGCTGAAGACGCACGTAAAGGAACGGATCGGCGTATGGAAATACCCGCGCTGGATCGAGTTCGTGGACGGCCTGCCCAAGACCGCCACCGGCAAAATCCAGCGATTCCGCCTGAGGGACATCTCTCCCGCCGAAACGCAGGAAACCTCTCCCGCCGACGGCGGGCGAGGCCGCCCCGCCGGCGGCGGGTGAGGGTGCTGCGTGCACCGCGACTTCCTGTTACTGCAACAAGGGCGCGTGGAAACCGCCTGGTGGGGCCCGCCCCCCAGCGAAGCCCCAACCCTGGTCCTTCTCCACGAAGGCCTCGGCTGCATCGAACTCTGGCGCGCCATTCCCGCCTTGCTCGCCGACATCACCGGCTGCGGCGTGTTCGCCTTCTCGCGCTTCGGTTACGGCCAATCCGATCCAAGGCCCCTGCCCTGGCCCCTCACCTACATGCAGGACGAAGCCCGCAACGTCCTCCCCCGCGTGCTTGACTCCACCGGCATCCGTGACGCCATACTGCTTGGCCATTCCGACGGCGGTACTATCGCGGCGATTTATGCCGGCGAATCGCGCGATCCACGGCTGCGTGCCCTGATCCTGATCGCCGCGCATTTCTTCGTGGAAGACGAAAGCGTCACCGCCATCCGGCAGATCAGCGACGAGTACCGGCGAGGCGGCGAACTGCGCGGCAAGCTGGCACGCTATCATCGCGATCCCGATATCGCGTTCCGCGGTTGGAGCGAATCATGGCTGGCTCCCGGATTCCGCAGCTTCAACATCACCACCACCCTGCCGGGGATCGCAGTACCGATCCTCGCCTTACAAGGCGCCAATGATGCGTATGGCACCGCGATGCAGCTTCACGTCCTGCGCGACAATGCGCGTGCGCCGTTGCAAACGCTGCTGATCCCGGATGCGCGCCATGCACCGCATCTTGAAGCGAAGCAGATCACATTGGATGCCATCGCAAAGTTCGTCCGGTCCGCACATGCGCCTCATGTCATCGCGAGGAGCGTGGCGACGAAGCAATCTCCCCCGGGAAAACGCACGGAAGGTTCGCAAACAGGAACGACCTGGGTTGCGTCGTCGCTTCGCCCTTCGCAATAGCGCGGGCTGTGACTCGCGCTTCTCTGCCCCTGCATATTAGATCGACGTTGCGTATTCGACCAGATCGTCAAACGTCCCGGCGTTCGGGCAGTATTCGTGTGCGTGCCGCGGCCCACACCCGGCATCCAGTTCCCGCCGGCAACGTCCGGTGGACTTGCAGCGCGAACACACGCGTTCCATGTCGCGCACCAGCGCGGCGAAGGAGTTCCGCAATAGCTCGGGTTCAAACCCGCGGGCACGCATCATGCGTTCCATCAGCACGTTGTTGTCCGCGATGGCACCGGACAGCGCCGCCAGATCATATTCGCTCAGCGCTAGATCATCGGCCAGATTGCGCAAATCGTCCCGCGACCAGCCCGCGAGCTCATCCGCATCGCTGCAACGGGCACGCAGCCAGTCCAGCACACGGCCGAGCAAGCCCGGGTTGGCAAGTGCGCGATCGGCGGGGTTCATGGCACTCTCCCAATTCTATGAGGCGCATTCATCGTGGCGTCACACGGCACCGGGTGCTTTGATCCAGATCAAACCGCCGCCGAATGTGGCACGCCGGATTTGACGCCTGCCCCACCATGCGTCAGCGTCGTGACAGCAGAGTGGGGGACGATCATCGCAGTGAACGATTTGCGCGTCTTGTGTGCTGCCTATCCGCGGGGGCGAACGGCGCAGCGAGCCCGCCCTGACCGGCAGCACCATTTGCCGCGGCGTCACGGGCGCGTCATCTTCCCCTCGTGCGGATTTTTCGTAACCGGCCCGATCGCGGCCGCCCGGTGACAGGAGGAAACATGGCTGAGATCAAAGGCGCCGATTTGCTGGCGAGGAGCCTTAAGGAACAAGGCGTGCAATTCATGTTCGGCGTGGTCGGGTTTCCGGTCGGGCCGATCGCCGAGGCGGCGCAGCGGGCGGGCCTGCCCTATATCGGGATGCGGAACGAACAAACGGCGTCCTATGCCGCAGGTGCGGTCGGTTACCTGACCGGCCGGCCCGGCTCCTGCATCACGGTGACCGGCCCCGGCGTGATTCACGGCCTCGCCGGCCTCGCCAACGCCAAGGAGAACTGCTGGCCGATGCTGCTGGTCGGCGGCGCGTCGGAGACCTATCGCAACGGCATGGGCGCGTTCCAGGAAGAGCGCCAGGTGCTGATCGCCACGCCGGTCAGCAAGTGGGCGCACGCAATCGAGCATGTGAACCGCATTCCGTTCTACGTGGAAATGGCGGTGCGGCAGTCGATCTACGGCCGCCCCGGCCCGGCTTATCTGGACATCGCCGACGACCTGATCACCGGCTCCTGCGATACCGACAAGGTCGTCCAAGTACAGAAATGCCCCGACCCGCCGCGCATTCAGACGCTGCCGCAATATGTCGAGCAAGCGCTGGACGTGCTGCAGAGCGCGGAACGGCCGCTCGTGATCATCGGCAAGGGCATGGCCTTCTCGCATGCCGAGGACGAGGTGCGCGCCTTCATCGAGCGCACGCAATTGCCGTTCCTGGCCTCGCCGATGGGCAAGGGCGTGATGCCGGACGATCATCCGCTGTCGGTCGGCGCCGCGCGCAGCCTGGCGCTGCAACAGGCCGATGTCGTGTTCCTGATGGGTGCGCGCTTCAACTGGATCATGCATTTCGGCCTGCCGCCGCGGTACTCGAAGGATGTGAAGGTCATTCAGCTCGATATCTCGCCGGAGGCAATGCACCAGAACAAGCCAGCCGAGGTCGCGCTGGTAGGCGACGGCAAGGCAATCGTCGGGCAGATCAACGAAGCGCTGAAGTCGCGGCAGTGGTTCTATCCGAAGGAGACGTCGTGGCGGCAGGCGATTGCCAAGAAATCGACCGAAAACGCGGCCATGATTCAGCCGCAGAAGGACGATGACGAGGCGCCAGGCAACTACTATCGGCTGCTGAAGGATGTCTCCGCCTGGGTGCCAAAGAACGCGATCATTTGCTCCGAGGGCGCGAGCACGATGGATATCGGCCGCACCCAGTTGAACAACTATGGGCCGCGGCAGCGGCTGGATGCCGGCAGCTATGGCACGATGGGCGTCGGCCTGGGCTTCGTGATCGCCGCCTGCGTGGTGCATCCCGATCGGCCGGTGGTGCATGTGTCAGGCGACTCGGCGATCGGGTTCTCGGGTATGGAGATCGAGACGATCTGCCGTTACGGCATGCCGGCAAAGATCGTGGTGTTCAACAACGGCGGCATCGGGCCCGGCATGGGCGAAATTCCGGATGATCCGATGTTGAAGATGCGGCCGAATTCTCTCATCTGGGGTGCGCGCTACGACCTGATGATGGAGGCATTCGGCGGCAAGGGGTTCTATGTCGAGGATCCCAAGTACCTCCGCGGCGCGCTGGACGAGGCGATGAACTTCAGAGGCCCGGCGCTCGTGAACGTGAAGCTGAGTCTGGGTTCGCAGCGGAAGGCGCAGGAATTCCGCTGGCATAGCTGAGGTTTGTGGTGTGGGTACCCCTCTGCGCGGTTGGGCGCGGAGGGGCGCTTATGGTTGCGGACCTCATCCCCGGCGAACCGGAACTCCCGAGGCAGGCGCACTGCCTGGCTCCGTCCGTTCATGAACAGCTTGGCTGCCGTGCACTTGGCCATAGCGCACGCGACTGGTATATGCCGCAAGTATATATCAACAATTCGGTCTGACGACCAGGAAACGCGATATTCCTTCCCGCATCGCGCCTCCGCTCGTGGCCGGAAGGCTGAGATCCCTCACCAGCCCGGGTGCAGGATCTGCCATTTACGCCAGAATGCTGCCATGGAGCGCACCGCAGCCATAGCGAAGCTAAAAGCTCACGAGGTCGACTGGCGGGTAGTCGAGCGCGGCGTAGAGATCATCTCGGAAGCCAACCGCCATTTGCCTGCCGACATGAAAGCCAGTTATCCCGATTCCATGACGGAAGGTGGCAGGCATCGGCAACGTACTTCGCCATGAATACGAATGCACCGTGGCAGAAGTTCTATGGAACGTCGGCCGCGACGATCTGCCAATCCTCGATAGGGTTTGCCACGAGGAACTTGCCGCCGCCCCAGACTGCGGCGAAATATAACAGCCTAAGGCAACAATCGAGACGCCGTCACGCCTGCACACGTCGGAAGGCGGCCCCTTCCAACCTCAGGCAGCCCCACCCCGAAAGGCCTCCCCCATGACCCCCGGCATGGTCTGCGCCGCCCAACCCGAAGCCGCCGAAGCCGGCGCCGACATCCTGCGCGCCGGCGGCAACGTCGTGGACGCCGCCATCGGCGCTGCCCTGGTGCAGACCGCGGTCGATCCGCAGATGTGCGGCATCGCCGGCATGGGCTGCCTGCACCTCTGCCTGCCCCGCCAAGGCATCCACACCACCATCGACTTCCACGGCCGCGCACCCGCCGCCGCGCGTCCCGACATATGGCAGGACCTGATCGTCCGCGAGGCCGAAGACGGCTGGGGCTTCATCCTGCAAGGCCGCGTCAACGAGATCGGCTACCAGGCGATCACCACGCCGATGACCCTGCGCGCCTTCGATACCGCGCTACGCCGCTTCGGCACGCGCACGCTCGCCGACCTGCTTACCACCGCCATCAATTATTGTGAAACCGGGTTCCCCGTGCGCCCGCATGTCAGCGAGTTCTGGCACCTTCCTGCCACCGCCGGCCGCGAAGCCAATATCGGCATGATCACGCGTTTTCCCGCAACTCGCAAAATCTACGTCAAACCAAACGGCCACCCCTACGCAGTCGGCGAAATCCTGCGCAATCCGGACATGGCCGGCACCTATCGCCGCATCGCCGAGCATGGCGCCGACGATTTCTACACCGGCGAACTCGCCGCGCGCATCGCCGCCGACATGGCAGACCACGGCGGATTGCTCTCGCTTGCCGATCTCGCCGCGTGTGCACCGGAGGACAACAAGCCTCTCTGGGGCACCTATCGCGGCTATCGCATCGCCACCAACAATCCGCCAGGCGGCGGCATCCAGTTGCTGGAAATGCTGAATATTCTGGAGCATTTCGACCTGCCCGCGATCGGCCACAACACTCCGGAGTACATCCGTATCGTCTCCGAAGCGATGAAGATCGCCACATCAGACAAGGACGCCAAGATCGGTGACCCGCGCTTCGTCCCTGTCCCCGTCGATGCGCTTTGTTCGAAGCAATACGCTGTCCGCATGGCCGACCGCATCGCCCGCGGCGAGAAGACCCTCGTGCCGCGCTTCAACAGCGGCGGCTTCGACAGCAAGCACACAACGCAAATTTGCGTCATGGATAACGACGGCAACGCGGTGACAATGACGCATACGCTCGGCCAGCCCTCCGGTGTCGTCACCGAGGGTCTCGGCTTCATGTATAACGGCGCGATGGCGGTATTCGATCCACGCCCCGGCCACGCCGGCTCGCTGGAGCCGGGCAAGGCGCGGTTTTCCGCCCTCTCGCCAACCATCGTGTTTGCCGGGAACAAGCCGTTCCTGGTACTGGGCGCGCCAGGCGCCACCTACATCACCATGGGCAACCTGCAGGTCATGCTGAACGTGATGGACTTCGGCATGGACGCGCAGCAGGCGGTGTGTGAGCCGCGTTTCGCCGCGGTTTCAAACACGATCGAACTGTCCAACCGCATCCTGCGTTCCGCCGAACGCGACCTGCAAGCCCATGGCTACCCCACGCGGCGTCACGCACAAAGCTACGCATTCGCCTGGGTACATGCGATCCGTTGCCTGGACGGCAGGCTCGACGGCGGCGCCGATCCGGCAACCGGCGGCATGGCCGTGGGTATGTAACCCCCGCTTCATTACCTTTTCGGACCGGCACAATTCGCTCAAAGGTGGTGGGAACCCATTGCCGTTTGCGCTAATCTCGATCTCACGACGCGGGGAGGTTGGTCTGGACGACACGTTGATCCGAAGCACCGGCGCAATGGCGACACTATCGGCCGATGCGCGCGCGATCCTGGAAAGCATGGGCGACGCCTTCTACGCGCTCGATGCCGCGTGGCGCATCGTCTATGTCAACCGGCGTGCTCTGGCGTTCTGGGATGTCGCCGCCGCCGATGTGGTCGGCCATGTTCTTTGGGAATGCCTGCCGCAATTCGTTGGAACGCGGAACGAGAGTCTGCTGCGCCGGGTGCGCGCAGAGCAACGCGCCATCGACTACGAGGCGACCTCTCCGGTCAACGGCGCCTGGGTCCAGGTCACCGCCGCGCCGGTCGGCGACGGCATGCACGTCTATTTTCGCGACATCACCCCACGGATCCGCACCGAACGAACGCTGCGCGCCAACGAAGAACATTTGCGCCTGGCGCAGGAGGCCGCCGGCATCGGCACCTGGGAATGGGATCTGGCAACCGGACACCTGCACTGGTCGCCGCAGATATTCCGGCTGCTTGGCCGCGACCCCGCCGAGGCGCGGGAGCCGGATCATCGCGACCTGTGGGGTCGCGTCGTTTATCCGGATGATCGCCGAGCCGTTGCCCAGGCGATCCGAGAAACCAGCCGCAGCCAGGGACCCTTCGCGCTGGAGTTCCGCATCGTACGCGCGGACGGCGAAATCCGCTGGATCGATGCGCGCGGCAGCGTGGTTGCCGATGCCTATGGCAACCCGCGCCGCATGATCGGCGTCAACATCGACATCACCGAGCGCAAGCAGGCCGAAGCCGCCTTGGAACAGCGCGTCGCGGAGCGCACCAAAGCCTTGCAGGATACGGTGGAGGCGCTGCGCAATTCGCGCGAACGCTATGCCGCGATGTTTGCCCACGCACCGGTCTATATCGCCTTCATGCGGCTGGAGCCCGACGGGCGGCTGGTCTGCGAGGACGTCAATGATGCCTGGTTGCGTGACACCGGATTTCAGCGCGAGCAAGTCATCGGGCGCGCGCTGGATCAGGTCTTCAACGCGGAGCAGGCAGCGTTCGGCGAGGCGCAGTATCGCAAGGCGATCGAGACCGGCGCACCGGTGGAATACGAATATACCGACGTGTTTCCGTCCGGCGAGGTCACCCGCCGCAGCTTCCTGGTGCCGCTCCACGACGATGTTGGACTCGTGAACCGTGTGCTGCTGACCTCCATGGACCTGACGGCCATGCGCCAGATGGAGGCGCAGCTTCGCCAGGCCCAGAAGATGGAAGCCATCGGCCAGCTCACCGGCGGCATCGCGCACGACTTCAACAATTTGCTCACCATCGTGCTGGGCAATCTGGAGTTGCTGCAGTCGCGCCTGCAGGATGAGCGCAGCATGCGGCATTTGCGGGCCGCGCAACGCGCGGCGGAACGTGGCGGCGTATTGACGCACCAGCTTCTGGCCTATGCACGGCGCCAGCCGATTTCTCCACATCCGGTCGATCTGGCGGCGTTGATCCGCGGCATGGGTGACCTGCTGCAACGTAGCCTGGGCGGGCTGGTGCGCGTGGAGTTCTCGCTCGCCGCCGATTTGTGGCCAGCCTTCTGCGATCCGACGCAGCTCGAGCTGATGCTACTCAATCTTGCGATCAACGCACGCGATGCAATGCCGGGTGGCGGTACAATCGGCATTCATGCGCACAACGTCGGCGCCGGTGCAAAGCTGCCGCGGGACCTCGCACCAGGGGATTACGTATCGATCTCCGTCATAGACTCCGGCGTTGGCATGCCGCCGGAAATCCGCGAACGTGCGTTCGAACCGTTCTTCACGACCAAGGAACCCGGCAAGGGCAGCGGTCTTGGCCTGGCGCAGGTCTGGGGCTTGGCGCAACAATTCGGCGGCACGGTATTGTTGGACAGCGCGCCTGGCCACGGCACGACGGTGCGGGTCTATTTGCCGCGCGCAGCCGATGTGACGGCGGCGCAGCCCGCCCCGGCCTTTCGCGGCATGCGCGAGATCTCGAAGGGCCGCATCGTTCTGGTGATCGACGACGAAGAGGATGCACGCGATGTCGCGGCCGCATTCCTCGAGCAAGAGGGCTACGGTGTGCGCGTCGCGTCGAATGGAGAAGAGGCGCTCGCATGCCTGGACCAAGCGGACGTTTCGCTGGCGCTGGTCGATTACGCGATGCCGGGCCTGTCCGGTGCCGAATTCGCACGGCGCGCGATGGCGCAGTTTGACGCGTTGCGCGTGGTGTTCGTCACCGGCAATCCCGATGCGCTCGCTGCGCAGGTTGCGCCCGATATGCCGGTGATTGCCAAGCCCTACACCCGCGCCGGACTGGCCGACGCCGTGCGGCGCGCCTTGCACCCCTGAGGGCGCGGCCATGCGGCTGCGGCGGGCGGGCTGCCGTCAGCGCAAATCCGCCAGCAGCGGCATTGCTTCCGCCGCGAATTGCTCGATCTGTGCATTCCGGTGCTCGTATCGGCCAAGCAGGTCCAGGACCACGTGGCGCACGCCGGCGGCATGGAACTCGCGAATCCGGTGCGCAACCTGTTGAGGTGTGCCCAAAGCGCAGTAGCGCATCGCAGGCTTGCGGAAATCCATGGCGTAACGAACGCTAAGCGTTTCGGCCGCGCGGTCCAGTGCTTTCTCGTATGTGTCGTCAAGCCGCGCGAACAGCAGATGGCCGGTGCCAAATGACACCGGCGCGCGGCCCGCCTGGGCTGCCGCCTCCTCTATTGTCGTCAGTGCGGCCTGATACATTTCTGGGGTCACGACGTAGCTTAGATAGCCATCGCCAATGCGGCCGATGCGGCGCAGTGCGGCATCGCGGCGCCCGGCAAACCAGATTGGCGGTCCGCCGTGTTGGCGCGGTGGCGGGCGCATGGCGACGTCGGTGAACGGCCCGTAGAAGCGGCCGTCGTGGCTTACCGTTTCCCCGGTCCAAAGCTTGCGCAGCACGGCCACGCCTTCCGCCAGGCGCGCACCGCGTTCGTTCAGTGGCACATCGCAGACTTCATATTCTTTCGGAAACTCGCCGCCGACGCCGACACCGAAGATCAACCGCCCCTCGGTGAGATGATCCAGCGTGGCGACCTGCTTTGCCACCGGCGCCGGATGCCGCAACGGCAGCAAATAAACCCCGGTGCCCAGCGTCAGCCGCCTGCTCGCTACCGCGGCCTGGGCAAGCTGCAACAGCGGATCAAGGATCGGTACCGCGAACGATACATGGTCGCCGACCCAGAGTGAGTCATAGTCGCATCGATCAACCAGCTCGACCAGTTCGACAAGCTCGTCGATGCGGGGGTGCCAGGCATCGGTCGTGGGTTCGGTACGGCGGTGGATGGTCTGGATGCCGATGCGCAGTTTGGTATCGAGGTTCAGGTCCATGATGGGGTTCGATTTCGGCCGGTGGCGCTCACTATAGCGCAGGCATGAAGCTGGGACGATAACCGGCGCTTATCGACATGATACCGCAACGGCATTTCATAACGGCCGGACGATCGGGTAGCTCGGCGGCGGCAACCAACCGTAACTGGAGGACAACATGAAGAAACGACCCAACATGATCGCCGCCACTGCCTTGGCCCTCGCGTTCGCGGCGCCGGTGACTGGCTTCGCGCAAGGCTCCTCCCCGGCCGGCATCCAGACGGGGTCCGATCACAGCATGTCGGCGAAAAGCCTGATCGGCGCTCCGGTCTATAATGACCAGCACCAGAAGATCGGCACCATCGCGACGTTGATGGTGAAGCCAGACGAAACGGAGCCCGTCGTGGTCCTGTCGGTCGGAGATTTCATCGGTGGCGGCCCGAAGATGGTCGGTGTGCCGCTGAACCACCTTCAGCTTGACGGCACCACGATGATGATGCCGGGCGGGACCAAGGCAATGTTGGAAAGCCTGCCGGGCTATTCCGTTACCGGCGGCTGACGCGCAATGATCGCGGACCGGCCGGTACTTGCGCCGGCCGGTCCGTGCTTCCATGACGAACTTGTCACGTTACAGCGGACACTCTTCTGAGTCAGACCGCCGGACGCCGACAGGGGACCGTCATGGAGCTGCATGAGATCCGATATTTCCTTGCGCTCTGCCGCACGCTGAACTTCACGCGCGCAGCGGACGAATGCCACGTCAGCCAGCCGGCCTTGACCCGCGCCATCAGAAAGATGGAGGACGAGCTTGGTGGTCCGCTTTTCTGCCGAGAGCGGAACAACACCCATTTGACGCAGCTTGGCCGGATGATCGAGCCGCATCTGGCGGCGACGCTGGCGCGTGCGGAGGCAGCAAAGCAGGCCGCGTCACATTTCCTTCGGCTGGATAAGGCGTCGCTGCGGCTGGGGACGGCCCGTTGCATCGGACCTGCCCGCTTTGTTGATCTCCTGACGCGATTCCGTGCGACGCATCCCGGCGTCGAGATCGCATTGATGCAGGAGGAACCGGGACGCCTTTGCGCGTTGCTGGAAAAAGGCGACGTTGATGCTGCCTTGGTGCCTCGTCCCGACCCGTTGCCGGCCGCGCTGCAAATGCATCTGCTGTATTGCGAACGGTTCGTTGTGGCCTGCGCGCCTGCGCATCCGCTTGTCCGTCGCAACGCGGTTCGCGTGGCTGATCTGGACGGCCAGACGTATCTCTCGCATGCCGGCTGCAACGATCGCGACGTGCCGGCGGAAGTCTGCGCCGCATCGGGCGCGCGTTTGGCGTGTGTGATTCGCAGCGAACGGCTGGATTGGATCCTGGCGATGGTCGCTGCTGGTGTAGGAGTTTGTTTTCTACCTGAAGATTCGGGCGTCGTGCCGGATGTGGCGATTCGGCCGTTGATCGATCCGCCAATCATGCGAGGTGTATGTTTGGCGACGATCGCTGGCCGGCCATGGTCGGCGCCGCTCGCAGCGTTTGTAAGAGCAATACGGCATTGTCGCTGGCCGGAAGCCGAGCAGCGCGCCGCATAGTGAGGCGATCCCTTGTCCGGTGCCGCACACCCCGCCATGCTGCGCGCGTACAAAGGAGGAAACCATGGCCGACGCGCAGGACCCTTCGTTCCGCTATTTTCCGCAGGATTACCGCTGGTCGCACGGTTTGCTCGGCGCGCTGAACAGTACGCCTTGGGGCGGGGCGGAGATTGGTGAGGTGAATCGCGTGGGGTTGGCGTTGCGCGATGCGCTGGGCGACGACCTGGCGTGATTCCGTGCCTGGGCGGGGCTGGCCGAGACTCTTGAGGTCGCGGGGCGTGCGCGCATCGCCGAAGGGCACAAGCGCAGCGGCGCACAGTATTTGCTGCGGGCCTGTAACTACGCACAGATCGGCGAACGGTTCCTGACGCCGAAGACCGCGGAAAGCGATGCCGCGTACCGCCGTGCCGTTGCCAATTTCCGAGATGCGGCGGCCCATCTTTCGCGGCCTCGGATCGAGCCGGTAGAAATCCCCTATGAGGGCACGTCGCTGCCTGCGCTGCTGGTGCATCCCGATGCGGTGCCGGGGCGCAGCGGGCCGGCGCCGGCGATGGTGTTCTTCGACGGGCTGGACGTGACGAAGGAAATCCAGTTCTTCAAAGGCGTGCCGGAGCTGGCGGCGCGCGGGATCGCGGTGTTGCTGGTGGATGGACCAGGCAATGGCGAGGCGATCCGCTTCCGTGGCATGCCGCTGCATCACGAAACCGAACGCTATGCCACGCCGGCTTATGAATTCCTCGCGGCACGTGGCGACATCGATCCTCGGCGGATTGGTGTGATGGCGATCAGCCTGGGCGGGTACTATGCGCCTCGGGCAGCGGCATTCGAGCCACGGTTTGCCTGCTGTTTCGCCTGGGGTGCGCAGTGGGATTATCACGCGGTGTGGCAGCGACGGTTCGAGGCACTGGCGGCACGGGGCAATCCGTCGTTGTCGGTGCCGGCGCATCACATATTCTGGGTGCTCGGTGTGTCGGACCAGGCGGCGGCGATGGCCAAGTTGCAGCATTTCAAACTGGACGGCGTGGTGCAGCGGATCGAATGCCCGTTCCTGCTGCTGCACGGTGCGGGGGACGAGCAAATCCCGTTGGCCACGGCGCAGTTGTGTTTCGATAAGGTCGGGTCGCGGCGAAAGACGTTCCGTGTGTTCACCCGCGAGGAAGGCGGGTTCCATCACTGCCAGATCGATAATCTCAGCATTGGGGTTGCCGCTTTTGCCGATTGGCTGGAGGACGTGCTGCAGCCGGGGCAGTGATGCTGAAACCAGGAATCGAAACGCCGAACCATTAGGGCCAGAACACCAGGGCCCCGACATAGAGGTTTTGACCGGTTGGAGGTTGGGCTACGCGTCCACCTGATTGGAGTTCTACGCGGGACAGCCAGGTTTCGACCCAAGTCGGTCGCTAAGCTCCACGGCAAACCAAACGCAAAACGGGTATTCCCATCGAGGCCTTCACCATGCGCCCGCCATCTCGGTCTCAGCCAACCCGGGCGCGCTGCATATCTCATGGTTTCGGCTGCATGCCCTGCAAAAAACGTAGCGGGTTGAGCGGACCAATGGGGATTAGTTCGAAGCTCATCATATGCGCTTTACCCAGAGGCAGCTTTTCAAGCATTTCGTGAGCGACCGCCGGATCGGTGACGTTGATGATGAACGCCACGCCGGGCTTTCCCTGTAGCGAATACCACTGCTCGATCTTGCCATCGAGATAGAGGTCGACAGTTTCCCGAACTTCCTGCGGCAGGACCGCAAAGATCTGCGATTGTTCAAAACCGGGATTGATGGTCCCGATAGCAAGAATCTTGGTCGTGGGTGTCGTTTTCATAGCGCCTCCGTATGCGTTTGCAGAATTGAAGACGACAAAGCAGCTGATAGCCGCCATTGCGGCGGCAAGACGGAACTTCACGTTATCTCGTTTCTGTGTATCGCTCAGGCGATCGGGCGAACCCGTTGCGAGAGTATCACCTGCAAGGTACCCGGATCAGCCTTGAAGCGCCGCACAATGGCCATAGTACATTGATAACCAACATCGGGGCGAACCTATTGGATGATAGTATCGCTGCTTGTCCGAATAGATACCAGAATGCGGAATGGGTTGAGGCTGAGAAGTAGGCCATCCTATGTGAGCGGCTGAATTCCCTTTTTGCGGACGCTTGGCGAGGGGCGATACTATCGCGATGTTCTAAAGCAACAGCGTCTGCTATAGACACCTGCGGCCCCGGCCATAAATCCACCCAAAGCTGCCACTTTAGAGGAACCTACCTTGCACCCGCAGGCAGATGGAGCCACGACGCTTCGGATGTCAAGCTTATCGTCAACAGCGCGGACACCCCGCGCGACGGGCGGGTTGTGGCTGCGGCGTGCCATGTCAGGGCATTATCAACAGGCCGTCTCTTTCGGCGCGAACAAATGAGAGCGGTTCGAAACTATAATCGCGTGTCCGCTTTACGCTTCGCAATGACGCGCTGCCCGTCTCCCGCTGCCATAGCCACGCACTTCCGCATCACCGATGGCAGCGCCGCCTCGTGCAGTTCCCCCACCGGATGCAAGAACCCCTCCGCCACCACCGTCTCCACGCGCGCTGCGAACAAGTCGATCGTCAGCGCGAAGTGGGTGAACCCGTGGCGCACCTGGCCCGCCTGCCGCCACGCGGCCGGCATCGGCGCAAGCGCCAACGCCTCGGCGCCCCACGGTGCCGCACGCCAGTCAGTGCCGGGAAGTTCGGCCATGCCGCCAAGCAAGCCCGATTCCGGCCGCCGCCGCAGCAGCACGTTCCCCGCCGCGTCCTCCAGCCAGAAATGCACGCCGTGGCGCAGCGGGCGCTCGGGCTTGGGCGAGCGCCGAGGCAACTCCGCCGCAATACCGGCGCGGCGCCCTGCACAGCCCACCATCCAGGGACATAACGCACAGCCCGGCGCGGCAGGCGTGCATACCGTGGCGCCGAGGTCGAACAGCGCCTGGGCGAAATCCCCCGGCCGCGCGACAGCATCCGGGTCGGCCCCCAGCCTGTCCGCCAGCACCCGCAGCTTCGGCTTCGCGCCCGGCAGCGGCTCCGTCACCGCAAACAATCGCGCCGCCACGCGTTCGACGTTACCATCGACCGGCACCGCGGGCACGCCAAAGGCGATCGCCCCTACCGCCCGCGCCGTATAATCGCCGATCCCCGGTAACGCGCGTAGCCCTGCCAGATCGCGCGGGAACCCTCCGGCCGCCGCGACCGCCTGCGCACAGGCATGCAGGTTGCGGGCCCGCGCGTAGTAGCCCAACCCTGCCCAGGCCGATAGCACGTCGTCCAGCGGAGCAGCAGCCAGCGCTGCCACGGTCGGGAACCGCCTTACGAAGCGTTCATAGTACGGAATAACCGCCGCGACGGTGGTCTGTTGCAGCATGATCTCGCTGAGCCAGACATGGTAAGGGTCCAGCACCTTGCCCTCCGGCGCTCGCCAGGGCAGACGGCGCCGATGGCGGTCGTACCAGCGCAGCAGCGACTCGGCGGAGGCGATGGCGGACAAGCGAGACACGAACCCGGGTATGGCAACCGAGCCGCCGCGCGTCTACGGCCCGCGCATGCTGGGCGCGCTGTTACCGCGCGTGGTGCGGCCGGCGTTCCGCTCCGGCAGCCCGGCGGCGTCGCAGATCATGGCGGACTGGGCGGCGATCGTCGGGCCGATGCTCGCTTCGGTCAGCACGCCGCGCCGGCTTGCCGCCGGCACTCTGACCATCGCCTGCGCCGGACCCGTGGCCATCGAACTCCAGCACTATGCGACGGAGTTGATCAGCCGGATCAATACCCATCTGGGGACGGCACCGGTGCGGGCACTGCGGTTTGTGCAGACTGGCGCCTCGGCCCAGCCGGCCGCGCAAGCGCCCCGGTCTGTTCCTGCCGAGGTCACCGCTGCCGCCGCAACCGCCGTTGCCGCCCTTCCGGAGGGCGAACTGCGAGCTGCCCTCGCCGCCCTGGGGCGGGCGGTGCTGGCCCACGAGGCCCAGGAGAAGTCCTCGACAAACCGGACCGCCTGACGATAATCCACTACATATAGAGGTTCTGATGCGAATCGATCGCCGCACCCTACTATCCGTTGTTGCCGTCGGCATCGCTGTGCTGGGGCGCCCGGCCGCGGCTTATGCCGCCGATGAAGGGCCGGAAAGCGTACGCAGCCTGGGCTCGCCCAATGCCAAGACAACGGTGGACGAGTGGTTCTCTCTCACCTGCACCCATTGCTCTCACTTCGCGCAGGACACTTTTCCCCAGATCAAGACGGAGCTGATCGATACCGGCAAGGTACGCTGGGTGTTCCGCGATTTCCCGCTGGATCAGGTCGCATTGCTCGCCGCCATGGTTGCCCGCTACCTGCCGCCCGACCGCTACGAGCCCTTCGTCATGGCCCTGTTCGCCAACCAGGACCGCTGGGCTTTCGCCCAGGGCGTGAACCCGCAGGACGAGTTGTGGAAGACCGCCGCCCTGGCCGGCATGGCCCGCGCAACCTTCGACAAGGCGGTCGCCGACACTGCGCTGAAGACCTGGATCCTGCAACAGCAGGGCGACGCCCAGAAGAAATGGGGCATCGACTCGACTCCGAGCTTTGTGATCAACGGCCAGAAATATGCTGGGGACATGAGTTTCGATGCGTTCCAGAAGCTGGTCGCCAGCGCGTAAATAAGGTCAGGAGTCCGCATTGCCCGTCAGTTTTCGTCGTCTGCGGATTGCCGGGTTCAAGAGCTTTGCCGAGCCGGCGAGTGTGGAGATCATGCCGGGCCTGACCGGCGTAGTCGGCCCGAATGGCTGCGGCAAGTCGAACGTGGTGGACGCATTGCGCTGGGCGATGGGCGAGAACAGTGCCCGCAGCCTGCGCGGCGGCGAGATGGACGACGTGATCTTCGCCGGCACCGCGGGCCGCGCTTCGCGCAATATCGCCGAGGTGACATTGTTCCTGGACGAGACGGCGGGGGTGGTTCCGCCGCCGTTCCATGAGCAAGCAGAGTTGCAGATCAGCCGGCAGATCGAGCGGGGCTCGGGCAGTACATATCGGGTGAACGGCACGGAAGTGCGGGCGCGCGATGTGCAGACCCTGTTCGCTGATCTGGCATCAGGTGCGCGGGCTTCCGGGATCGTGAGCCAGGGACGCGTGGGGGCTCTGGTGGGCGCCCGGCCGGAGGATCGGCGGGCGGTGCTGGAGGAGGCCGCCGGCATCACCGGCCTGCACGCCCGGCGGCATGAAGCGGAGCTGAAGCTGCGGGCGGCGGAAGCGAATCTGGCCCGGGCGGAGGATCTGCGCGGGCAGTTGGAGACCCAGCTTGCCGGGTTGAAGCGCCAGGCGCGGCAGGCGAGCCGGTACCGCAATCTGTCCGGGGCGATCCGCGGGGCGGAAGCGGATTTGCTAGCGATCCAACGGGCTCGGGTGGAGGCGGCGCGGACGGTGGCGCGGGTGGCGCTGGAGGAAGCCCAGGCGGCGGTTGCCGCTGCGACCGAGGCGGCGGCCGCGGCCAATGCGCAGTCCGCCGAGGCGGCCGGCGCGTTGCCGCCTCTGCGCGAGACCGAGGCCGAGGCACGCACCGCTTTGGAACGCCATCGCGTGGTGCAAGAGCAATTGGCCGCGGAGGAGCATCGGGCTCGGGCGGCATTGG
>Ga0335072_10002429_pt1 | contig 28921 bp, 23 predicted proteins | sample Lox_Sample_21_FD_206725 | JGI IMG/M metagenome (GOLD analysis project Ga0335072, IMG submission 206725) | Soil microbial communities from Loxahatchee National Wildlife Refuge, Florida, United States - Lox_Sample_2.1 | ecosystem: Environmental > Terrestrial > Soil > Wetlands | place: USA... | reverse complement strand
AGGCCGTCTTGAGCACAGGCTCGCAGCTGGGCGTCTTTCAATTGCGCAATTCGGTTCGGCAAGAAGCCGAGGCCTTCATGGCGATGGTCTACGGAGCGATGTTAGTCGCTCGCGCCTACGCGACACCTACCACGTTCGCCGATATCGTGAACTTGGAGTTCAAGCGGCTCTTGGCGAGATAGCTGCACCATCTCGTCGTACTTTGCAGAATTGGCCGAACTATGGTTCAAGGCGCGGCCAATGCGCGATCCCGCATAGCTTGTCCATTTTGGACAAACTATGCGGGACGTCCAGCAAGTTTGTCCGCCTGCGCCAATTAACTCGGCCCGCGAGAACCGTCGGCCTCCGTTTCGGCGGTGCAGTCATGCACGGCAGTGGCAATCCATCGCGCGTCGACCTCTCCCATTCGTCGGGCACAGATCCGATGCTGTGCGTCCAGCACAACCGTGAAGGGCAGTGCGCCATGCAAATCACCCAGCTCTCGCAATAGGCCGGCGGGATTGTTGGGTGCCTGTAGTTGCGGGTATCTGACGCGGTATCTGTTGGCAAATAAAAGCGATGAGATCCGATCGTCGGTGCCGATGCCAAGAAACTGCACGTTCTTATAGATCTGTGATTGTGCGTTCAATAGCGGGGTTTCCTTTACGCAGGGTGGGCACTCTGTTCCCCATACGTTGATCAAAACCTGCCGATTGGGAAAATCGGAGAGTTTGACGAATGCGTGCCCATCCAGCGTAGCGAGCGTAAATTCCAAACGCTCCGCTGCCAGCGCCCGACTCGGAGCAAATCCCAAGGCAAGCGCCAGCATCGTCAGGAGGATCCAATCAGTGATCCTCAAACGCCTATGCATCGTATCTCTCGTCATTGGATCGCACCTTCGTCATTCGAAAGTGATCTTCACGCCGGCGGTATAGGAGCGACCAATGTTCGGTCCCCAGATGTAAGTAACGTTGATATTCCCATAAGGATCCTGGAACAGAAAACTGTCGTGTTTGGCCTGCTGGTAATTGAAGATATTGTTCACGCCGGCGTGGAGTTCAAGCCACTTGTTGACTTGGTACGAGATATGCGTATCGACCACCCAGAACGTCGGGCTCCAGTTTGGCTTCGGCGTGCCATTGAGGTTGTAGATGGGGTTATCCGCGTAGTCGTACCACTTCGAAAGGTCCTGTGGCCCGGTGAAGGTACCGCGGATGTTGAAATCCCACGGTCCGCTATCGTGATCGTAGCCCAGCGAAACGCGATATTCGGGACGTGAAAACAGGGCTGCGTTGGAGGCATCCGATGCATTGAAGTCATAGCGGTAAAACTCGGGACCGAGCGTGAACGAGTCGGCGGGCGTCGCCTTCCAGGTGCCCTCGAAGTCGGCGCTTTTGACGATGAACGGATGCTGCGCTGGCTCGAGCACGAATGCGTTTGCGGCATCGTTGACAAACAATGCCATGTCGGTGATGCGGGTGTAATTCAGCGAGGTGGTCGCTGTAAATAGATCGCTGGCGTAGTTGAGCGAGTAAGAAGCATTTTGCGATCGCTCTGGTTTCGCACCCGTGCGATCGACGCTCACGGCGCTGAGAATGCCGTGATCCTGTTCAAAGAATGATGTCGGCAGTCGATAACCGGTTCCGATGGCCAAGCGGCTCGATAGGTTGTCGGAGTGATGCCACAGCAAGTTTAAGCGCGGCGTTGTGATGGTGCCGAAGTCGTTGTTGTGGTCCACGCGAACACTCGCGTTGAGTTCAAGGCGATTGTCGAAGAAAGTGTCGTAGAGCTGCGCATAGACACCTGGCGTACGGTAAATATAGGAGTCCACGTTATAGCGAAGGATTCCATAGTACGGCGTGTCTGGCGTCTGGCTGATCGATCGGCTGCCCAATTCCTCATATTTGTAGTTCGCGCCGACCGTGACTTGCGCATCGCCGAACGATTTTTGGATGTTCGCATCCAAATAGACCTGCTGCTGGCGGTCCCAATAGTCGGAATCTTCCCCGTACCAAGAGGCCTGCTCGTGGTGGGCGTAGCCTGCGGCCAAGTGAATGGCCGTGTCATCGTCGACCTGCTTGTCCGCTGTCGTCACGAACTGCTCGCGCCGCGTGAAGATGATCTGGGCGATGCCGGACGCGCCGCCGTCATAGGGCGGCTCGACCAGCTGGCCGGTGGAAGGCTCGACCCAAGTATTGGAAACAGGCGAGCCATTCGGCCCGGCACTCCAATTGAAGGGGTTCCCCGTGGTGCTGGCCAGGATAGCCTTGTAATCGTCACCCAACGGTCCACCGCCACGATCTTCATGGATGTAATCGAAGCGGGTCTTGATGCGGAATCCGAGGAAATCGTTGACGAACAAACCCAGGCCGAGCAGTTTTCGTTGATAGCCCGTGAACTGCGAAATGCCGTAGCCGATACCATCGACGCTGGCGTGGTCTTGATTCGTGCCATTGAGGGAGACGGCGCCCCAGTCCAATACCTTGGCTAAATAAAACGTCTCGCGCTGATAGCCGAAGTTGCCTGTATCGGCCTCTATCTCCGCCGTGTCTTTCGTCGGCACTTTGGTCACCAGCGTAACGGTTCCCGCCAGCGACTCGGGCGTCGTCAAACTGGTCGCGGCGCCGCGGGAAACATCGATGCGCTCAAGACCATTCACGCCGAGCATATCCAGGCCGTACGCGTTCGACACCGGCGAGAAGATCGGCACGCCGTCGAGCGTCAGTGTTGTAAAACGTCCCGGTAGATTGTCCAGGGTGATGCTCCGGACGTTACATACCGAACACTCCACCTGTATGTCGATGCCTGGCCGATGGGTTAACGCGTCAATGAGACTCGTCGCGCCGATATTTGCCATGTCTTTCGCGCTGATGGACTCGGTTTGCACGATGTCTGACCGCAGCGCGCCATATTGCGTCGGCGGTATGACCCCCGACACGTTCACGGATTGGAGAGTCTTTGCCGGTTTGTTGGCTTGGGGCGGCGTGCTCGGTGCTGGGGGGGTTGAACTGGTCTGCGCCAAAGCGGTGGACGCGAAGAGCATGGCAAGCGGCAACGCAGCAAGTGCGGGCATGGAATACGAAGAACGCATAGATTGGAAATCCGATCGATCAGCTGTCGCCACGAGAGGGCACAGCGGCTAACAGGGCATCAGCGCTCGCACATACATCCGCATCCGAAATCACCGGTACGCTGCATGCATCGATGCATTGACATGCGAAGGCATTTCGGGCGGCACACGCCCCATGCCAGCGTCAGACGTTTACACGCGATGGTGGTCCACGCGGAGATGCGCTTAGGAGCCGCGCGAAGGGTGCACTCCGCGATGTCGTGGCATTGACAGGAGATGCTGGACGCACCATTGCCAAATGGACAATCGCCAGGCCCCCGCCGACAACCGGGGTGTGATTGAGAAGCGTGCAATAACCGCACTTGGCGGTTGGATCGTCGGGATAGCCGGGAGCGCTCGGGTGCGAGTGCTGGCCCGCATTCATGGCGCACCCAACACCCATGCCTGCCAATGCGTTGGCGACAGGAATAGAACGGGACACCACCGGCATCAGCATGATCAGCGCCATGGCGGCCAAAGCCAGCCACGCGACGCATCGATGCAATGTTGCCCGCCGAATCACCGTTGACCTCTCCCCTTAGAAAGACCTATCAACTCACCAATCTTTCATCCCCGTCCAGGCGACAAACCTCGCCACTGGGCGGCCCCTGTGTGCTTTCCGCCCCGGCGTTATTTCCGTTACGTTATATCATTACACTTCTGGGATTGAAAGGGCGTTATGTCGCGGGGGCGCTTATATGCGCCGCTCAGGGCTACGGAGACGGTCGCTCGTTGCTAGTAACAACCTACGGGACGCAAAGAAAAACGCCACGGACACGGCTAGGCGTGATCCAGGGGGCATCGTGGGGAATCTCAAGCGGCGCGATCGGCCGCGACGTCATTTTGCCGCCCGGCGCAATCAGGGCAGTTCGAATACCTCGTTGGCGCGACACGGCGACTGGCTCATGCCGTGAGTGCCACGCTTGCGATCATCGCTCGATCTTTCGGGTAGTTCGTCGCGCCAGTGAAATAGCCTTGAACAGGGTACTCGTAGCGCACGGCCTCGCTCAGCAAGGCGCCGATGAGCGCGTTTTGATTTGCTGCCATGCCGACGCCACTACTTCGAGACCGGTGCGTGCAAACAGGACGGCAAGGAGCGTACCGAAGACCAAGTCCATGAACATCCAGTGCGTCCACGCGATGAGTCCCGTCGTCAGGAGGACGCCGAGGTTACCAATCACATCGTTACGCGAACACAACCACACCGAACGCATGTTGATATCGTCACTGCGAAATCGTGTCAGTAACGCCAAACAGCTCAGATTGGCAACGAGGGCAGTAGCGGCGGCCATCGCCATGATCAGCGGCAGCGGCGTGGCGCCGAAGATCAATTTGTGCACCACTTCGGCAAGCACCGCCACCGCAAACATCAGTTGAACACCACCCTTGACCAAGGCAGCTCCCGCACGGGCGCGCAATGAGCGTTCCAGTACGATCAGGGTCAAACCGTACACCATCGCATCGCCCAGGCTGTCCAGGGAATCTCCCTGTAGCGCTGTGGAGTCGGCAAACCAACCGGCGATGAACTCACCTACGAAGATCACCATATTGATGGCCAGCACCAGCCACAGTACGCGGCGCCGTGCCGCTGTCTCGGTCAAGGCTTTGCCCGTCGATTCACAATCGCAGCAGGACATAAAATGGAACGCCGGTGATCAAAGCGCTAGGCTAAAGTCCGTAGCAACTACGGAGTCAACCCATGCGCATCAGCGAACTGGCCCAGCAGACGGGTTGCCACCTGGAAACCGTGCGGTATTACGAACGGATCGGCTTGCTCCCATCGCCGGCCCGCTCACCGAGCGGCTATCGTCGATACAGCACCGTAGACGCCGAGCGTCTCCAGTTCATCGTGCGTAGCCGAGCACTGGGATTTCATCTTGAGGAGATCCGCAGCCTGTTGCGTTTGGCATCGGAGTCTGCGCTGTCGTGCCAAGACGTGGATCGGATAACTCGCGACCATTTGGCTCAGGTCGAAGCCAAACAGCAGGAACTCGCCATGCTTGCTACCGAACTGCGCAGCATGATTGAGGCCTGTCATAAAGACACCCGCGCCAAGTGCACGATTCTGAAAGCGCTATCGCGGCCATCGGCAGTGACTGAGGCTGGCTCTGATCAGGGCTAGCCTCCATGTTCCGAACTTAAGGACGTAGCGTGATCCTTCGTTGGCGGTGAGCGCAGCGAACCACAACATCGTGATTCACGTGCATGGCGACGTTGGGGTTCGCCTACGCTCACCACCAACCTACACGCTTCGATAGCGTGTACCTCTCGCTCGCCAGGATACGTCCCCTCCCCTGCGAAGTAGGGGAGGGCTAGGGTGGGGTGGGCGAGCGCAGCGAGCGGCAGGAGCCCCATTGCTTCCATACATCTCATCAGGACATTCAGCTGCATGCTAAAGCCCAAGCAACCCCACCCCCGCCCTCCCCTGCTCGCAGGGGAGGGCGCAGATCACCGCGAACAACAAGCTTCTTGGCTTAAGTTAGTGCCATTAGGCTTAAGTTCGGAGCATTGGGGTTGAGGTGGGGTGCGAGCGCAGCGAGCGGCAAGAGCCCGACATTGCCGCATTGCTACTTGTTATCAGAAGCCATAGCGACATTCGGCTGCACGCTAAAGCACAAGCAACCCCACCCCAGCCCTCCCCTACTGTCGCAGGGGAGGGAGCAAATCGCGGCAAGCCATGGAGCAATGACACTTAAGTTAGCGCCATTACCCTTAAGAGCCTTCCATTATCGCGAGTGCCGTATTCGTCATTCCGGCGAACGCGTTGAAACTGGGGCCGTCACAACGAACCATGACGCACCGGAAAATCAAAATACGTATCCGGATAGGGCTCGTCCTTCAACGTGAAATGCCACCACTCCGTTTCCAGCGGCACGAAACCGGCATCCATCATCAAGGTTTGCAGCAGCAAGCGATTGGCTTTCGCCTGCGATGAAATCGCCTGATAGGAAGGGTGCGCGACGGGACTGAAACAATCGAAGCCGGTGCCGAAATCCAGGCTGTTGTCGGGCGCCCGCTGATTCTTCGGCGCCACGCAATTCACCAACGGCATGCCGGCCGTCACGTGCGGCACGCTGCTATCCAGCGGAACGATGCTGAGATCGATCGTGCTGCCGCGGCTGTGGCCGGAATGCGCGGCGATATAACCCTCGTCGAACAAGCGGTCCTTGGGCACGGCAGGATAAAACTCCGCCTGCATGCGCGTGGCTTTCGTATCCTCCGCCCAGCTTACGAAATCGTCGACCGCGCGCTGTGGCCGATAGCAGTCGTACGCTTTCAAGCTAAGACCCATCGGCAGCAGCTTGTCTTCCACCTTTTTCAGTGCGGCAACAGCGGGCCTGGTGAGCAGGCAAGCAGCCTCTTCGTAACCGTGAATGCGGCGGCCGATGAAGTTGTGGCTGGAGGCATAGCGGATATCGAATTGCATCTGAGGAATCGCCTTGCCGACGTCCACGATGGTGTCGGGTCGTGCGCTTTCCACTTTATAGGGCTGATCGGCAGCGATCACGGCGAATGCAGCAAGCCATGCCACCGCGCCGGTCAAAACAATCGCGTGCTTGGCCATCGTCTTGCTCACCGGAAGCCTGGTTGCCGTACTCATAGCACAGCAATCGGTTTTCGCGACAGCCACATGCCATGGCGCTATCATCCTTTGCGTTTTGGGGACGAGACGCTATGGACCGATTCGCTTCGATGGAAACCTTCGTGTGCGTCGTGGAAGCCGGTTCCTTTTCGGCGGCAGCACGGCGGCTCAACGTGGGCCAGCCGGCGGTGTCCAAGTCGATCGCGCAGTTGGAGGATCGCCTTGGCGTGCGCCTGTTGCTGCGTTCCACACGCGGACTCACGCCCACCGAAGCCGGGCAGCATTATTACGAGCGCGCCAGGCGCTCCATCGAGGAAGCGAACGAGGCCGAGCTGGTGGCGCGTGGCGCCGGCAAGGGGCTTGCGGGACGCCTGCGCGTCTGCGGCGCGGTGACCTTTGCGCGCTTGCACGTGTTGCCGCGGCTGGAGCCTTTTCTGGATGCGCATCCCGATCTGAACATCGACATCGTGCTGGATGACCGGCAGATCGATCTGCTGGAGCAGGGCATCGATGTCGCCCTGCGCATGGGCGACTTGAACGATTCCGGCATGACTGCCCGCCGCCTTGCGCAATCGCGACGCTTTGCCGTGGCTACGCCGGCTTACCTGAAGGCCCACGGTGAGCCGAAGACACCCGCGGAACTCGCGCAGCACCAAGCGGTGATCTACAACCCTGGCAGCAATCAGGCGACCTGGAGTTTCCGGCGCGGTGAATCGGAGGTTTCCGTCGCGGTGTCCGGGCGCATCCAGGTCAACGCCGCGGAAGGCGTGCGCGCCGTGGTGCTTGCCGACATGGGTATCGCCATCACCTCGGCGTGGATGTTCGCGGACGACATCCGGCAAGGTAACGTGAAAACACTGCTCGAAGGCTGGGAGTTGCCGCCTATCGATCTTTGGGCAGTGTTTCCGACCGGGCGCATGGTGAGCGCGAAAGCGCGGGCGTTTGCGGATTTCGTCGAAGCGATATTGAAGGACGCGGCCTCAGCATGAGCTTGGCTTGGATGACATCCCAGCCCACGCGGCCGATTGCAGATGCTTGCGGCCGGGGCCACGCTGTACGCCGATACATCTCCATTCGTTTCAAAGAGACCCCTGCATGTCGCCACCACTGGATTGGCTGAGCCGCCTGCTCGAGATCACCCCCGTGCGCGGGCAACTCGATCTGCGTTGCATGTACGGCGCGCCCTGGCGCATCGACCAGAGCGAGTCGGCCCCCGGGGAAATTCCCTATCACGTGGTATTGGGCGGAACGGCGGTGCTGGATGATCCTGCGGGGGGCAAGCCGCAGCAGCTGACGGCCGGTGACATCGTGTTGCTCGCCGATGGCGATGCGCACGCGCTGCACGATGGCAGCGGCAAGCGCGCGAAACCGTCGCGCGAGCGTGCCGTGGCGAACCTGATCTTGAGCGAAAACGCCGGCAGCGGTGCGCGGCTGGACATGCTGTGCGGACGCTTCGTACTCGCTCCCGGGCATGTGCGCTTGCTGCGTGGTTATCTTCCATCGCGTTTGATTGCACATGCTTCGGCGCAGCCGGAAGCCGCAACGGACACCGGCCTGCATCTGTCGAATCTGCTTGGCTTGATGCGCGTGGAGACCAGTGGCGACAGCCTTGGCGGACGCGCCATGCTCAATGCGCTATCCACCGCACTGTTTGCGTTGACCCTGCGCTTTGCCAGCGAGTCGCAGGAAGCGCCGGAGGGGCTGCTGGCCCTGGCGGGTTATCCGCGCCTGGCGCCGGCATTGGAAGCGATGTTCCACGACCCCGCGCATCCATGGACGCTGCCGGCGCTGGCGCAGTTGTGCAATATGTCGCGCGCGACATTCGTGCGTTTGTTCCAGGAGAAGCTGGGTCGCTCGGCCAGTGATCTGTTGACGGATATCCGCATGACCATGGCGGCGAACGCATTGCGCACCTCGTCGGCGTCGACGGGCTCGATTGCGGAGATGGCGGGTTATCAGTCGGAGGCGGCGTTTCAGCGCGCCTTCAAGCTGCATATGGGCACGACACCTGCAGCTTGGCGGCGAGGGTAGCTGCCCTCCCCACTGCACGTGGGAGAGGGCATATCAGCAGGCAAGCACAAACCGCTTCACACCCGCTCAAGCGCCGGAAAATCCAGCGTGGTGTCATTGATGCGATTGAACATGTTGGTAAACGTAATGGCCGCAATCGCCAGGCTGATCTCCACCAGCTGCGCATCGGTATAGCCGACCTTCTTGATCCCGGCGAAATCCTCGTCGCTGACCGTACCGCTGCCCTTCACCAGCTTGAGCACGAATTGCAGCAAGGCATCGCGCCGGGCGTCGCCGGTGGCTTCACCCTTGCGGATCTGCTTGAGCGTATCGGGCTTCAGGCCGGCAAGCTTGCCCAGCAGGCTATGCGCCGCTTCACAGTAATCACAGCCGCTGGCGGCGCTGACGGCCAGCTTGATGGTTTCGATGTCCTGCTTGGCCAATGTGCCACCTGCCAGCACAGCGTCGGCTTGCAGCATGGCCTTCAGTGCCGCCGGGTGGAGCGCGCCGATGGCGGCGTAGGTATTAGGCACGCTGCCGGCGGCTTTCCTGATTTGGGCATAGACCTCGGCGGTGGCGCCGGTAGCGGTATCAAGTGCGGGGGTATGGATGCGAGACATGGTGGTGACTCCGTGGTTGGTTGGGACGGTGGTCACTTTAAGAAAGCGGCCGCAGACGCTTAATGCTCCGCATACTCATAAACATGCTCGTTCGTCTCATCTCGTGCTGCCAAGCCATGGCTGCAAGGACCGGCTGATATGCCCTTGCGTCCATGACTGGCGCGGGTGCGCGCAAAACTCGCTGCGGCATGTTGACGTGCAAATTGCCGTCGCATCCCGAGCTGAAGATTGCGAAACGGTTCGCAATCAGGAGCGTGGCGGGGACGGACAGCGTTCAGGTAGTCAGGCTAGTCTTTGCCTTGCGGCACTACAGCCGAATCACCCACACGGATTATCCGTATGAAACGACATCTTTTAGCACTGGCCTTGCTCTCTTCATTGCCGCTTGTCATGACTGCGACGGCTGCGTCCGCTCAGGACTATCAAGATCATGGGGACCATGACCACGGTTCGGATCAGCATGGCGACCATCATGATGATCGTGATCACCACGATCACGACGACCATGGCCGGCACGATGACCACGATCGTGGCTGGCATGACGATCATGGCCACCACGTAGGCTGGGACAGGCATTACCGCCGCGGCGAATATCTGCCGGAACGCTATCGCGCACGCGAGTATTACGTCGACGATTATGCGCGGTATCACTTGTACGCCCCGCCGCGTGGGTACGTATGGGTCCACGGCGACGAAGGGCAGTTCGTGCTCGTTGCGGTGGCGACGGGATTGATCGTGAATGAGTTGCTCGGGAATTAAAGACAACACTGAAAACAAATGTTGCCTTCGCGTAGGTTGGCGGTGAGCCCCGGACTTGATCCGGGGCGAACCCCAACGTTGCCACGCACATCACGCCGTTGGGGTTCGACTGCGCCTCGCCACCCACCTACGCGGACTCGCGCTTGTCATGCCGGCGCACGCCGGAAGCCAGAAGAAGAAGTTGTACGTCGCGCGGCTCACGATTGCCGCAACAACACCTGCTCTTCTTGCATCGCCACGGCCACCCGCTCGCTATGCAGCCACTGCAGCCACTCGCTCAACACGACCAGGGTCCAGATCGCCCGGGCATGGTCGTTGGCGCGCGCCTGGTGTTCGGCAAACAAGGCTTGCGCGGCACGCGTATCGATACCCGCCGCAGCGAGCTCGCCGCTGGCGAGGTGCGCCTGCGCCCAGTCGCGCAGCGGTCCGCGCAACCATGCCGCCAGCGGCACCGACAAACCGCGCTTGCGGCGTGTCACGACATCCTTGGGCAGGTAATCCAGCGCATAGCGCTTGAGGAACACCTTGGTGGTGAGGCCACGCACGCGCGCCTCGACCGGCAGTGTGGCAGCGAATTCGATCACGCTTTGATCGAGGAAGGGCGCGCGGATTTCCACGCCGTGCAGCATCGCGCCGCGGTCGGCTTTCGCCATCAGCGCATCGGGCAGCGAGTGGCCGAAGTCGTAGCACTGGATGGTATCGATCAGGCGCGTGGCGTCGTGCTGGGTGTCATCGATCGGCGGCTTGATGCCGAGCTTGTGCTGCCATAGCGGCGGAATGCTCGCGGTCCACAGCAGATGCCGCGCCAAGCCGTCCAGGTCCTGCCCGCGGATGAAACGCTTCAACAGGAATGACAGCGTGACCTTCTTGTCGCTGGTGGGCAGCGCCTCGATCGCGCGCTGCGCCAGCGCCTTGACCGATGCCGGCAAGTTGGCGTAGTGGCTGGTCCAGCGTGCGCCCAGATAGGTGGGATAGCCGCCGAACAGTTCGTCCGCACCTTCGCCCGCCAGCAACAGGCGCACGTCTTGCGCAGCGCGCTTGGTGACCAGGGACAGCGGAATCCACGCCGGATCGGCGAGCAGTTCGCCGTTGGCGCGGATCAATTCGCGCAGCGTGCGCGGCACATCCTGCGCGGTGACATTCACTTCGACAAAGTTGCAGCCAAGCTGGCGCGCAAGCTGCGCCGCATGCTGGCCTTCGTCGAAGGATGCTTCGGAAAAGCGAATGCAGTACGCCGAGAGCGGCTTCTCCGGCCGCACGCTGCGCGCGACCGCCGTCATCAAGGCGGAATCGATGCCGCCGCTGAGCAGCACGCCGTAATCCACGTCGATCTCGCTCTGCCGCCGCACCGCTTCGCGGAAGATCGGATCGAAGCTGCGCAGCGAGGGTGCCGTAGTGGCTTTTTCCGCCGGGAAATTCCAGTAGCGCATGCGGCGGATGCCGGCCGGATCGATCACGATCATCTCGCCCGGGCTCACTTTATGGATGTGCTTGAGCGGGCTGTTCGGCGCGGGGCAATAGCCGGAGCGCAGATAGTGCGCAAGGCCGGCGGTGTCGATCTCGATGTCCGGCTTGCAGGCTTTTGCCAGTGCGGCCAGTTCGGAGGCGAAGTACACCGTCTGGCCGATCACGGCGTAGTAGAGATGCCGTTCGCCGGCGCGATCGCGCGCCAGGATCAGGCGCTGATGGCGGCCGTCCCACAACGCCAGCGCGAACACGCCCTGCACGTGCTCCAGGAACGAGAGCCCTTTTTCCAGATACAGCGGCGCCAGCACGGCGACGTCGGTGGTATGCGTGATCGCATGGCCGGCTTCGGCCAGCGTGCTGCGCAGTTCGTGGTGATTGTCGATCTCGCCGTTGCAGGCCACGATCACGCCGGCTTCATATTCCAGCAGCGGCGGCTGATGCTGGTCCACGCCGCGGATGGCCAGGCGATTGGTGGCCATGGCGAGGTTGGGCCGGGAAACGTAGGCATCCCCATGCGGCCCGCGATGGGCCAGGGCCTTCAGCATGGTGCTCGCTTGCTGCTCCAGGTATGGCGGCGGATGTCCTGCATCCCGACTCAAGATTCCGCAAATTCCACACATGTAGGGCAGCTCTGGTCGATTCCGCGGGCGTGCGCCGCCCAGTTGAGCAATTGTAAAGGAAGGGGGTGGAGGCAGGGCTTGAGCGGCGTGAAGCTTCAGCGCTCGACCAGCTTCAGTACATTGCCGCGCCATGTGCCCAGCTCGCTTACCTGCCCCGGGCAGCGCGCCAGTGCCGGCGCAATCGCCCCCGCGCCCAGGTCCGGATCGATCACCACCAGCGCCCGGCCCTCGTTGTGCAAGGCGTGGCACAGCTCATCGGCACCCTCCGGCGCCAGCCAGGCGATGCCGTAGACCGGCTTGCCCAGGTACATGCGCAGGCCCCAGGGCGTGGCCTCTTCGATGGTGTAACCCTGGGCGGTGTTCTCCACGAAAATCAGCGCCTGGTATTGCGCCACCGGTGTCGCCGCGCGCAGCTCGCTGGCCATCTGGCGGTTGTCGTCCTTGGAGTGCCAGGCGTACGCCGCGCCCGCCTTGACCCCCAGCAGAATCACCACCCACACCGCCAGCAACAGCTGTTGCCTGCGCCGGCGAAGGTCCACGCGCTCGCGCAGCTCCAGCGCAATCAGCAGCGACAGCGGCACGAACAGCGGCAGCATGTACAGCGGCAGGCGCGATTGCACCAGGCAGAAGATCACGAAGGGCAGCAGGAACCACAGCACCAGCAACAGCTCGATGCCCGCATCGGCCTTTGCGCCCCAGCGCTCGGCCGATACCCAGCGCCGGATCACGCGGCCGACCGCCGGCCACCACGGCAACAGCCCGACACCCAGTACCGGCAGGTAGATCTTGATCCAGCCGAACCATCCCGCATTGCGCTTGTGCGCGGCGGTGAAGATGCGGTTGTACACCTCCTGGTGCAGGAAGTAGTGCAGCAGGCCCGCATAACGCACCACCACCACCGCATACCAGGACAGGCCGATCACCAGGAACAGCACGAGGCCGCTCCACGGGAAAAACCGTCGCAGTCCGCGCCAGCCGTCGCGGCGCACGATGAAGGGGATGGCCGCCAGCAACGGCATCAGCCCCGGCGGCCCCTTGGTGAGAAAGGCCAGCCCCCACCCCACCCACATCAGCAACACATCGCGCTTGCACGCAGACGTGTCCGGAGTGAAAGCCGCGCGCACAAAACCCAGCATGGCCAGCGCTTCGCACAAGGTCAGGAACGCATCGGTACTGACGATGTTGCTGGCCATGAACGGCGCCGCCGCGCAGCCATATACCAGCCCGGGCAGCCAGGGCTTTTCCGGCAGCACGCGCCGGCCCATCGCATACAGGATCAGCAAGGTCAGCACGAAGGCCAGCGCATAAGGCGCGCGCACCGCCCAGCTGTTGCGGCCGAACAGCTTGATCGAGCCGGCGATCACCCAGTACGTGGTGGGCGGCTTGGAGAAATTGACCTCGTCGGGACTATAGGCCGGCGCCAGGTAATTGCCGGTATCCAGCATCTGCAGCGCGGCCACGGTGTAGCGCCCCTCGTCCGGACTCCACAGGCCGCGCGTGCCCTGGAAGGCAAAGCCGAGCAGCAGGCCGAAGCAGATCAGGGCAATCAGCGGCCATCGCGACGCGGGCGCGGTGATGGGCCGCAGGCGGTGTTCCATGGTGCGGTCGTTCGGCATGTGGCAGATTCCGGATAGAGCGCCGCGTGCTTCACGCAGGCCAAAGAGAGCGATTGTAAGCGACGGGCGGCGAGGTCGGCTGGGATGAAATCCCAGCATGTCAGGCGGAGGCTGATGATCGCCTGCCCGGCCAGCGCAATCCCTCACCACCTACGGCAAGCTTCCTGCGACGCCGCTACGCGTGCCCCGCCAGCGGAATGACATGCCCAAGCATCGGCGCCGGATGCGCACCCTGCCCCAGTCCCGGCGCACCGAACAGATCGGGATAGGTCTCCATCACATGCTGCGCGGCCCCCTGCGCCGACATATCGCGCGTAACCAGCGCATGGCTACGCGTGTCATAAGGGCCGTACACCTTGGCGTCGGTCACGCTAAACAACCCCATGGTCGGCACCCGCGACGCCGCGGCCAGATGCATCACACCGCAGTCGGCACTGATCATCAGGTCCACCGAGGCCATCACCGCGCCCATGCGCCGGATGCTGCTGGAGTAATAGCTGGGCCAGCGTGAGCCGAGCATGGAGCGGCCGTGCATGGGCACGATTTCGATCAGCGCGCAGTGCGGCGAATGCTCCCGCAAGGTGGCGAGGAACTCGTTCCACCAAGCCTGCGGATAGCACTTGTTGCCAGTGGCGTCGGCAAAAATGCCGATGGTGTGCCGCGCATCCGCCGGTGCCTGTTCCGCCAGCAACTCGCGCACCACCGCCTTGCCGCACGCCCGTTCGCCTTCAGTAAGGCGGATATCCATCGCCGGAAAGCCCGCGCCTTCGCTCTGCGCCGGCGGAGCGTGCCAGCGCACCAGCGTGACCGGCCGCTGTGCCATGTGGCGCGGCGCCATGGCTTCCGGCACCAGATGGGTGAAATCGCCGGGCTTTTTCATATCGCCAAAGCCAAGCTTGTAGTGCCCCCGGAAAATACGCGCGAGCGTACGACTGAAACCGGAACCGAAACAGGGATCGATGATCAGGTCGTAATGCGTGCGGCGAATGCGGGAGATCAGGGCAAGAAAACTCGGCGGATGCTTGAAGCCGCGCCGCGGCAGGCAATAAATGTTCTTGACGCTGAAAAACGTGGCGAACACGTCGGCGGCCAACGGGCCTTCCGCCACGATGTCGATTTCGGCGCCTTTATACAGGCGTTCCAGTTCGGCGATCAGGGGCGTCATCAACAGCATGTTGCCGAGCCGATGATTCGGCCGGCACACCAGGATGCGATAAATCCCGTGCTGGGGAATGCCGTTGAAAAGAGGATCGATGGTAACTGCGCTCAATGGACACCTGACATGCTGATCGCGTGGCGCGTTTCGGCGACAGCGGGCGGTATCCGCCCACGCAGCACGTCCTGGGAGTCTATCGGGCTTTGAGTCGGCCGGGATGCAAACGGCCTGCGCGGTCCCTATTTCCGTCGATGCTTGACCCATAACAACCACGATGGGTCGGCGAATCGCCGAAAATCTGTCCGCGTGCAGTCGACATCGCCTCGGCCGCTCAAGCCCGACAGGCTCCTGGGCAAAACGCATCATGGAGTGTGGTAGGCGAAACTTATCTTAAACTTACTCGCCCGTTACAAACTTGTAATCCAGCCAAAGACGTATGTTTTTGCTGGCGTTGTACGCCCCGCTGTTATAGTCGCCGACAGGTTGGGATGACAGGCCCGACAGCTTCTTGAAAGGAACCGACGATCAGGCCATCGCATGCCGAAGGGGAACTGCTCTGAACGTTCTCATTGTCGAAGATTCGGCGCGCCTGCGCGATTCACTTTCGCGCGGCCTGACCGCGGCAGGGTTCACCGCCGATAGCGCCGCCAACGGCATCGCCGCCTGCCAACATCTGGACACCTACGAATACGAACTGGTCGTATTGGACCTGGGGCTGCCCGGCATGGATGGATTGGGCGTGCTGCGCCACCTCCAGGGACGCGCGGCACGCCCGCGCATACTGGTGCTGTCGGCGCGCGACCAGATCTCCGATCGTGTCGACGCGCTCAATCGCGGCGCGGACGATTACCTGGTCAAGCCGTTTTCCTTCGATGAACTGGTCGCGCGGCTGCATGCGCTGGCACGCCGTTCGAAAGAAGCGCAAGCACCGCAATTGACGCTCGGCGCACTTGCGCTCGATCCGGCGGCGCGCAACGTACACATCAACGACCAGGCGCTGACGCTGACACCGCGCGAGTTTTCGCTGCTGGAATTGTTGCTGCGCCACCGCGGCCGCACCTTCTCGCGCAGCGAGATTCTGGAACGCCTGGCCGGCTGCGAATCCACCGCTTCGGACCGCAGCGTGGAAGTGCTGGTATTCGGCCTGCGGCGCAAGCTGGAGCAGGCCGGCATGGGCGAGTTGGTGCAAACACGCCGCGGCTTCGGCTATCTGATTCCCAAAAGCTGATGGCCTTGCTCAGCGCTTCAAGCCGGCTCGCGATGTCACTGCGTTTTCGCACCACGCTGCTGGTGATTGCAGCGATCGTGGTGGTGCTGGGCGCAGCGACCCTGGTCATCGACTTTCGGGTGGACGACGAAGTCGCGCAACGGGCCGATACCGATCTGCTGGAACATGCGCAGGCACTGGCGGATATCTTCACCGCGCGCACCCGGGCATCCGCGCAGCCGTTTCCGTCGGATTGGATTCCATCGTTCCTGGCCGATGACGGCACCATCTATTTCCACATCGATTGTCGCGGCCAGCACGTGCTGTCGTCCGGCGACGCCGCATCGCTCGCCTGGCCGATGCCAGCGCAACAACAATCCATGGCGTTTGCCGACATGACCGATCACCGCGGCACCAAGCTGCGCGCGATCGCCCTGCGTTTCGTGCCCGACCTCGATGACATGCATCACGCATCTTCCGGCCAGGACGCTGCGCGCAAGACAGGCGACGCATCCGCATGCCTGCTGGGCCTGGCCGCGGACTACAGCGAGGTGCTGGATTTCCAGCACTCTATGGACCACATCGAATTAGGCAGCGTGGTGCTGGGTTTCCTGGTCGTGGCCATTCTCACGCCCCTGCTAGTCACCCGCAGCCTGCGCCCGCTGGCCGGCCTGGCCGAAGCGATGGACAAGATCGGTCCGGATACGCCGAGCGTGCGGCTGCAAAGCACCCCGATCCGTGAACTCGCACCGCTGATCGCACGCTTCAATGCGGTGCTGTCACGCATGGAGGAAGGTCTGCTGCGCGAGCGCCAGTTCGCCAGCGGCGTGGCGCATGAACTGCGCACGCCCCTGGCAGAACTGCGCACCGCGATCGAAGTGGAACTGCGCTATCCCAGCGGCCGCGATCCGCAGGAGCTGCTGGCGGACATCGGCGAGATTGGCGCGAAGATGGAACGCATCGTGGCAGCCTTGCTGTTGTTGACACGCATCGAAGCCGGCATCGAGCAGCTTGCCTTGCAACCCGTGGATGTGAGCGCCCTGACGCACGCATGGGTGGAACGGGATCGGCAGCGCTTGCTGGAACGTGGGTTGCAACTGCAGTTGAATATCGAAGCGGATGTGGCATGGATGGCCGATGCGGCCCTGCTGGACGTACTGCTCGGCAACCTGCTGGGCAACGCGATCGCCTATGCGCCTGCCGGCAGCATGATCGTGCTGCGTTGCACGCCGCTCAGCTGGTCGGTGACGAATGCCGCACCCGACCTCAGCCATGAAGACGTCATCCGCATGAAGCAACGCTTCTGGCGCAAAGGCAAGGACCCGGGCGTGCATACCGGCCTGGGTCTTGCCTTGGCGGCCTCGGCAGCACGTGCGCAGTCGTTGCGCCTGGAACTGGTGTTGCAAGAAGGAAACCTGCAGGCGAGTGTGATGCCATGAATCGCCGGATGGGATTGGCGCCGATGGCATCAAAAATTGCCGGCCACTCGTCTAACAGCGTGACAAGTCCGTACAACTGATACTCGCCACGATACGCTCCCTTCCCTGCGGTAGTAGGAGAGGGCTTGGGTGGGGTTGCCTGGGCTTTTGCGTGCAGTTGAATTTCCTGAGGAAATGGATGAAAGCCCTGTTCGGCTCCTGCCGCTCGCTGCACTCGCAGCTCCGAACTTAAGGACGTAGCGCAAGCCTTCGTAGGTTGGCGGTGAGGCAACGCCGAACCCCCACATCGCCATCTGGGTTCGCATGCACTCTCCACTCACCTACGCGCTTTTGGCAAGGTTCGACACATTGCCCGTAGCCGGGGATGGCCATCCCGACATCGCGCAAATGAGAAACCCGCTGGGATTATGCTGTGAGCCCACTCAGTGAGTTTCCGATTCCACCATGTCCGACGCTCGACAGCACTGGGACCAGGTCTACGACACCAAATCCGCCGACGCGGTGAGTTGGTACCAGCCCCGCCCGGATATCTCGCTACAGTTCATCGCGGACAGCGAGCTACCGCTCGATGCGCCATTGCTTGATGTGGGCGGGGGTGCATCCACGCTCGTCGATCATCTGCTGGCGCTTGGCCATAGCGACGTCAGCGTGCTCGACCTGGCCTCGCACGCGCTGGCCCAGTCGCAAGCGCGGCTTGGCGCGGCCAAAGCGCAGCAGGTGCATTGGCTGGTCGACGACGTTACGCGCTTTGCGCCTGCGCGCCGCTATGCGTTGTGGCATGACCGCGCCGTCTTCCATTTCTTGACCGGCGAAGCGGCCCGAAGGGCTTACCTCCACGCGCTGCATCGCAGCCTTGCGCCCGGCGGCACGGTGATCATGGCGACGTTTGCATCCGATGGCCCTACGCGTTGCAGTGGGCTCGATGTGGCGCGTTACGATGCGGATGCCTTGTGCGCGCTGTTCGGCGAGGCATTCGAACAGATGGCGACGGGGCGTGATATCCATCTTACGCCATGGGGATCGAGCCAGGCTTTTACTTACGTGCGTTTGCGCAGGCAGGCATGAGCCGCACGGCTGACCCTTCGTCGCTACGGTCTATGGGTTCCAGCCGCGGAAAATAAAGAGGGCGCCACATGCGCCCTCTTTTGGCTCAATCCGTTGGGAAGTCGCCTAGACTTCGTTCGTCGCTCCGTTGAAACCTGCAGCCCAGCGTCACAAACAATTACCGATCTTGGTGCTTCCGCGCTTCGTCGTTGGCCTTACCGACTTCTTTTTGGATCTTGCCGGCGTTCTTTTCGAGATTGCCGGAAAGCTCGCGCGTGTGGTTGCCGGTGACTTTGCCGGCAGCTTCTTTGATACCGCCTTTGATTTCGTGCTTGGTGCCTTCAACGCGATTCTTATCCATGACTTACTCCTACTTGGGTGTGGCGCCATCATGCGCACGGCCGCAGCACGGGGCGGTGCAAACCAGGTGAAGAGCATCGCGATATTGCTGAGCACGCCATGAAAAACGGGCCTGTTTGCTGCGTTGCCCGGGCAGACTCACGCCGCTTGCACGCGTTCTGCAGGCGCCGCTCACAGCGGTGGTGCAGCGATACGCGGCTCAGCTCGCCTTGCGCAGGCTGGTTTCGCAGCTGCTGTCGTGATCGTCGTTGTCGCCGCCATCAAGACCATGCGTAAGGAGGCGGTACGTGTCGCGGCCGGCTTCCTTGGCCCGGTACAGCGCATCGTCGGCCAGTTTCATCAGTACGTCGTCCGACATTTCGTTCCGGCAAATGGCCGCGCCGACGCTCATGTTCACCGTCACCTGCGCCACACCGGCATCGACGGTGATGTGCAGGCGTTCCCACAGCGATTGCACGAACGCCCTGGCCTGCCTGAGGCTGGTGATGTCATTGCACAGCACCACGAATTCGTCGCCGCCGAGGCGCGCCACCATTTCACCTTCGCGTACCAGTTTTTGCAGGCATTGGCCCGCCTCGGCCAGCACTACGTCGCCAATGGCGTGTCCGTAGGTGTCGTTGATGGATTTGAAATTGTCGATGTCCACCACTGCCAGCAACACCAGCGTGTCGTGCTGCTGCGCCTGCCGCAGGAACACCGGCATGCGCTCGCTGAAATAGCGCCGGTTCGCCAGGCCCGTGAGCACGTCCTGATGCGCCAGGCGCAGCAGTTCGCGCTCGGCGTTCTTGATGTGGGTGATCTCGGTGGTGAGCGCGTACACACCGCGCACTTTGCCACGCGTGTCGCGATCGGGTACGTAGTGGCACTGGAAGTGCATCGGCTTGCCGCGGTATTCGGCCGCGTATTCGAACAGCACGGATTCGCCGGCATAGGCGCGCTCGAGATAAGGCTTCAGACGTTCGTACAACGCGTTGCCGCGCACCTCATGCACCGTCTTGCCAACGATTTCCGCCGGCAGTTCGCCGGAGACCTGTTCGACGTAGCGGTTGACGTAGGTGTAGCGCTCGTTCATGTCGATGCGCGCAATCACCGCTGGAATGTTGTCGGTGACGGTGCGCAGCTGCGACTGGCTTTCCATCAAGGCCTGTTCGATGCGCACGCGTTCGGTGACATCGCGGCCGGTGTAAATGATGTCCCTGCTGTCATCGTCATCCGGGCTGGACACCATCCGCGCGAAGGCTTCGATCCACAGGTAGTGGCCATCCTTGTGCCGCATGCGGTAGGTGGTGCTGGTGGTGCCGCCATCCATGCGCAGCCTGGCCACTTCGGCGGCGATACGCTCACGGTCGTCGGGATGGATCAGGTCGGGACGCGGCTTCAGGAAATCGTCCACCTCCCAGCCGAGCAGGTCTTTCACCGACGGCGACACGTACATGCGGTCGCCATCGGGGCGTATGCGCATCACCAGGTCGCCGCTGTTGTCGGCCAGCATGCGGTAGCGCAGCTCGCTTTCCTCGATCTGCTTGCGCAGGCGGTCCTGTTCCGACAGCACCAGCGCGACCGGCAGCGCCACGAAACCGGTAATACCGACGAAGACCTGCCCCATGGCGATACGAAATGCTGCCGAGGCGCTCGCGACCAGGTTGAACGGGCCCAGGCCCAGGGTGGTGGCAAGGCTGACGCCCAGCGCGATGACCGCCATGCCGGCCACCATGCCGACGAAACGGTGGCGATATACCAGCCACAGCAGCGGCAGATAGACCAGGAACACCAGCGGCACGCGCGGCTCGAGGCACACCGCCGCCGTGACCACGGCGAGCAGGCCGAGATCGCGCGCCAGCGACCAGGCCGTACCTATCGGCAGACGGCGCAGATGGCCGGTGCTCAGCAGCAGCGAGGCGCTGCCGGCAATCATCATGCCGACAAAGTGCGCACGGAACTGGGTATTGAGGGCCATCAGCACGCCCACCTGCGTCCACAGGTGCAGGATGCTCATCAGGCCCAACGTGCACAGCGCGCTGCCGGCCAATGCGCTGACGACGCCGACGCGCGCGAGGTCCATGAAACGCGTGGCCGGGGTGATCTGCGGAAAGCGGCGGCGGATGGACTCGCTGACGATCACCGTTTCCAGCGCATGGAACGGGCCGATCAGCATCGCCTGCAGCAGCGAGTCGCCCAGGCTCAGCTTGGCGGCGAGAAAGCCGAGGAAGGCCGCGACCAGCAAGGGCCAGGTCCGCGCCAGCGGCTTCTGCACCAGCCAGCCGAGCAGGATGCCGTTGGCCAGCCATAGTGCGACCGGGCTGTGATTCGCCCTGGCCAGCGCCAGCGTCGCGAACGAGAAGCCGGCGGTAAGGACGAACACGAGCCACAGGCCATGCGAATCGCGCCTGGCAAACATGGTTGTCGGGTCCTTCGGTCGCGGGCTGCCCCTCTTGACGAATGTGAAGCAAGAGTCCTGCCAAGGGTCGGCGGCTTGCCGCCTGGCCAACCTTCGCCTCGCTTTTTTACATGGCAACCTTGGGGTTCGCATACGCTCACCACCCGCCTGCGCTAGTCATTGACGTAGATCGGATTGCCCACCAGCAACAGGTTGCCGCCCGCATCGCGCACATTGGCGCGGACCCAATGCCGTGCCCGTGCAGATCGCCGCGATACCAGCCCGCTTCGCGGCGCATGCGGCGCCAAGGGTTTCAGCGGCACCCGCCAGATACGCGTGGGGAACAGGTCGAACGCCCCTGCAGGCGCCAGCTTTGCCAGGGCAGGACCGTCTTCAGCCATCATTGCGCTGTCCACCTGATTCACGTCCGGTCCAATGCAAAAACAGTGCGCGCACCATAGCATCGGGCTGTGGTGTTTCCTGTACGCCTTCCAAGGCTCGCGTAGGCTGGGATGACAATCCCAGCTGCTTTTGGCCCATGCATGGATGTTGCCGGGATGTCATGCCATCCTGCTCATTTCGATGGCAGCCTATGAATCGCTGATCCAGAAAATGAAACCCGCTTTGTAGCGAGTTTTACCCTATGCGGCTTTGCCGCGTATGACCTGCAGCGCTGCACGAGTCATGAAACCCGATCGAGTTTCGCCTGGGTGATTGGACACATAGGCATCGATCTTCGAAAGCAGCTTGCGCGGCACGGTGATGTTGATCTTCTCGGCCTTGCCTTCGTATTTGGAAGTGTCGAAGTCCACCACCGCCCAGATGCCGTTGGCGTAGTCCGGATTCTGCTGGTGTACGTTGATCGGCCTGGGTTCCGGTAGTTCGGCCGCATCATCGTCCATCGTGCCTTCCAGGTGCAGATCCTTCCAGGTGCAGATCAATCGCCTCCAATACCTGTATGAGAGCATCGTCGATCGAATCGCCTGCCGAGTAGCAACCGGGCAGATCCGGAACGGTGACGCCGTAGTGCTGGCCATCATCGGTATGTAGAACAACAGGGAATCGCATAGGGCCTCCTATTTTCATCCCGCTTGCTTGGCGATGCTGTGAAACGTGCCTTTTGGAATGTCGGCTTTAGGGTGCGGAACAGTCACAAGGCCAGGTTTGGTTGGGTGTTTGAACTGATGGTGTGAGCCTTGACCCGGCTGAGCTGCCAGTCGGCTTCCAGCCGCTTGATCACGTCCGCGCTCTTTATGGTGGGTATTATAACCACCGGAATTTGGCTAACAACTCCGGCGGCAAGTGGCCGATGCAACAACTCGTAAGCCCCTATATCGTGTACGCCTTTGAATCCTCATTGCCTCCGGAGCAAGCCATACCATGACGACTGTCGCCTCCTACCCCATCGGCACACCCGGCGTTCCGTGGGGCGCCGCCGAGATCGCCACATGGCTGGCAAGGCAGACCCGTCATCGCAGCTACCAACAGGATGTGCTGGACGTGGTCGACACCCTGCGTTCGCAGTACGACGTGGTGGAATACGGCCGCCTGGATTACCCGCCGGAAACCTTTCCGCTGGTGGCGATCAAAACCCGTGCCTGGCGAAACGAACTGCCCTGCATGCTGGTCACGGGCGGCGTGCACGGCTACGAGACCAGCGGCGTGCATGGCGCGCTGCGCTTTGCGCAGCAGCATGCATCCGCCTACGCGGGCCGCGTCAATCTGGTCATTGCACCGTGCATCAGCCCCTGGGCCTACGAGCGCATCCATCGCTGGAATCCCAACGCCATCGACCCGAACCGTTCCTTCCGCGAAAACAGCCCAGCCCAGGAATCGGCCGCCTTGTTGCGCTTCGTGGCGGAGTTCCGCGATCGCGTGCTGATGCACATCGACCTGCACGAAACCACCGACACCGACGAAACCGAATTCCGCCCCGCACTGGCCGCTCGCGATGGTGTCGCGCAAACACCGGACGAGATCCCGGATGGCTTCTACCTGGTGGACGACAGCGAGAATCCGCAGCCCGCGTTCCAACAGGCGGTGATTGCAGCCGTGGCAAAAGTCACTCATATCGCGCCCGCCGACCGCAACGGTCAAATCATCGGCTCACCGGTGGTGGCACCGGGCGTCATCCAATACCCCATGCGCGAACTCGGCCTTTGTGCCGGCATCACCCCGGCGCGCTACACCACCACCACCGAGGTTTATCCCGACAGCCCGCAGGCCAGCCCCGAGCAATGCATTGCAGCGCAAGTGGCTGCGGTTCGTGCGGCGATCGATTTTGCGTTGGCGCATGCGTGAGGCCAAGCATGTATCGCAGCTTGCTCACTGGCTGTCATTCAAGCGTTTTTTGGCGTAAAGGCAGCCGATGGACCACGTCGCTGCAGTGAGGGCTTGAGACTTGACATCGTCCGCACCGTTTGGATTAGTCTTTGAAGCGTCGGTACCGAGCGGTAATGCGTGAACTCTCCCAGGGGGTGCTGCATGAGCACGAGTGCACCGGATATTCTGCTGATCGACGACAGCCCGACGACGGCTGACCTGTTCAAGTACGCGCTGCAAGCCAACAAGTCCCACGTCACCATGCAGGTGGTGTACGACGGCCAGTCCGCCTTGGACATGCTGCTGGGCAGCAGCCCGTCCATGTCATCGCCGCTGCCGCAATTGATTCTGCTCGACATGCACCTGCCCCGCCTGGACGGGCTGGAAGTCTTGGCGCAATTGCGCGCCGACGCGCGGACCAGGCAGGTGCCGGTGCTTATCTACAGTGGCTCCAGTGCGGAAGAAGCCGAAGCGGAAGCCATCCAGCACGGCGCAAATGGCTACGTCTGCAAACCCGCCGGATTCAAGGATACCTGCGCCATGATCAAGCACATTGAAGATCAGTGGCTGAAGCAAACAGATTGACTGCACGCACACCGCCATCGGCCGCATCCAATTACTCCACATAAGGCACGAGATGAGCCCTGAATCATCTGCAGGTGCGTGGACGGACCTGTTCGCCGGTGACGGCGAGATGCGTGCGCTTATGCGCGCCACCGACTGGTCCAAGACCAAGCTTGGTCCTGTCGAAGGCTGGCCCAACAGCCTGAAAACCATACTCGGCGTGGCACTCGGCGGCAGGTTCCCCATGATGATCTGGTGGGGCCCAGAGCTGCTGCAGCTGTATAACGATGCCTACCGCCCCATTCTGCGCCACAAGCATCCGGTGTCGCTGGCGCAACCCGCTGCGCAATGCTGGGCGGAAGTGTGGAACGAAGCCGGCCCCTTGGCGCGAGGCGTACAGGAAGGCCAACCCGCCACCTGGATGGAAGATTGGCAACTCTTCATCAGCAGCGGCGACATGGCCGAGGAAACGTATTTCACGTCCTCATACAGCCCGATTCCCGGCGACGATGGCAGCGTCGCGGGCGTGCTGAACACCGTGCAGGAAACCACCGTCAAAGTACAAAGCGAACGCCAGATCCGGATGCTGCACGATGTGGCCAAGCGCACGGGCGATGCCAAGTCCGAGCATGAGGCCGGCCAGATCGCGGTGGATGTCCTGGCCGCCAACGCGCTGGACCTGCCGTTCGTGCTGCTGTACGCCGCGAACGAGGCGGCGCAAAGCGCAACGCTGATCGCCGCACATGGTTGGAAAGCGATCGATGGGCAGGCCGTATCCGCACACGTACCTTTCGACGAGCAGGCCGATGCCCATGACTGGCCGTTCGCAACGGTCATGCAAACACGGCAGGAAATCGTCGTCGACGATCTCTCCGCCCGTTTTGGCCCCATGCCCACGGGCCGCTGGAACGCCCGCGCGGACAAGGCGATCGTGCTGCCGCTCTATCGCACGGGCCAGGTAACGCCCGCTGCTTTCTTGGTTGCGGGGATCAGTCCGCATCGCAAGCTGGATGAGCGTTACCACGCATTTTTTCTCGCTACCGCCGATCAAGTGGCAAGCGCCATGGTCAAGGCGCGCGCGCTGCAGGAGGAAACAAAGCGTGCGGAAGCCCTGGCCGAGATCGATCGTGCCAAGACCACCTTCTTCAGCAATGTCAGCCACGAATTCCGAACACCGCTGACGCTCATTCTCGGCATGATTGAAGACGCACTCGCCCGGCACGCGCCTTTGAGTGGCGATGAATTGGGCGTCGTCCATCGAAACGGCATTCGGCTGCTGCGCCTGGTAAACAGCCTGCTGGACTTCACCCGCATCGAAGCGGGACGCCTTCCGCTGTCCTTCGTTCCCACGGACCTGTCCAAGCTGACCAAGGAACTGGCCTGCGCCTTCGACTCGCTGCTCGAGCAAGCCGGCATGCGGCTCATCATGGATTGTCCGCCACTACCCGAGCCGATCTATGTCGATCCGGCGCAATGGGAAAAGATCGTACTCAACCTGATCTCCAATGCCTTCAAGTTCACCTTGCACGGTGAAATCGAAGTCTCCCTGCATTGGCAAAACCAGCATGCCGAGCTACACGTGCGCGATACCGGCGTGGGCATTCCCGCGCACGAGCTGCCGCGAATCTTCGATCGCTTTCACCGCGTCGAGCAATCGCAGGGGCGCAGTTTCGAAGGTAGCGGCATTGGCCTGGCCCTGGTGCAAGACCTGGTCAAGCTGCACGGCGGAACCGTGCGCGTCACCAGTGTCGAAGGTGAAGGAACGACATTCGTTGTCGCCATCCCTGCCGGCACGGCGCATTTGCCGGCCGAACGCATCGTCCACGCGCACGCTGCCGCCACGCGATCGACCGAGGCATCGGCCATTGCTTTGGAAGCCGCGCAATGGCGTCGCCCTCCTGATCACGCCGACGCATCGCAGATGCCATCCACGGTCGGCGTGACGACCGAGCGGCCACACCACACGGCAGGGCGCATCCTGCTGGCCGACGACAGCAACGACATGCGCGATTACCTGCTCCGCCTGCTGCGTCCCCACTGGGAGGTGGAAGCGGTCGGCGACGGCCAGGCGGCATGGGAAAGCGCCTTACGCCAGCCGCCGGACCTCATACTCAGCGACGTCATGATGCCGCGCATGGATGGCATGGCCCTGTTGCGGGCGCTGCGCGCCGAAAGCAGAACGCGCACGATTCCCGTAATCCTGCTGTCGGCACGCGCCGGCGAAGAGGCGGTATTGGAAGGGCTGGAGGTCGGCGCCGACGACTACCTTGCCAAGCCGTTCACCGCGCCAGAGCTCATCGCCCGCGTGCGTACCCACCTGACCATGGCCGCCGCACGCAACGCTTTGATTGCGGAACTCGCACGCAGCAACCAGGAACTGGAAGCCTTCAGCCATTCCGCCGCGCACGATCTGCGCGCGCCATTGCGCAGCATCGATGGCTTCGCAAGCATTCTGCTGATGCAACAAGGCGAAACGCTCGATGCGCAAGCCAGGGGACATCTTGAGCATGTGCTGCAAGCCGCCCAGACCATGCGGCAGATGATCGACGACCTGCTGACGCTCGCGCAGGTCGGACGCAAGGAGCTACGGCGGGACGCCGTTGACCTCAGTGATCTTGCGCAAAAAGCCATCGGCGACTTGCAGCAGCAAGAGCCCGCACGACGAATACAGGTCGAGCTTGCCTCCGGACTTACCACGCAAGGCGATCGCAGCCTGCTTCGCGTGGCGCTCGACAACCTGATCGGCAATGCCTGGAAATACAGCAGCAAGCGCCATAACGCAAAGATCGAATTCGGCGCAACCAAGGCAAACGGCGATCTGGCCTATTACGTGCGCGACAACGGCGCAGGTTTCGACATGAAATACGCCGACAGATTGTTCACGGCCTTTCAACGCCTGCACAGCGAGGACGAATTCCCCGGCACCGGTATCGGCCTCGCCACGGTCTACCGCATCGTAAACCGACACGGCGGCCGCATCTGGGCGGATGCCGCGGAGGGCAAAGGGGCCACCTTCTATTTCACGTTGCCGTAGATTGCGTGGATCCCCGCGCTAAACAAAAAAAGCAAAAGCGGTCATATTTTTGTGCCGTGCCATCGCTTCTGCTTCTGCAAGCTTTTTATTCGAAAAGTGGAAGCCCGTCCCCTTTTCCCCGAAGGCGTTTTTTTCATGTGGCGCGGGGTAGGATCGCGCGGGCAGGGGGAGTAGGGGCCTGTCGTATGTGGATCGGCCGAGCTGCAAAGATGCCTGCGCGGTCCATATTTCCGTCGCTTTTTGACCCATGGAATCACGATGGGCCGGTGAATCGCCGAAAAACGGCTCTCGCGCAGTCGCACTACGCCTCGACCACTCAAGTCCGACGGGCTTCTTGGGAGGAGCACCGTCATGAAAGCTATGCGTCTGGCTTGTCGCCTGGCGGCGACGGCACCTTTTATCCTGGCATTTCTATCCACACCGTTTAGTCCCGCGATCGCTGCGCCATCGCAGGACGGTCCAGTCTCGATTCCCCCTGGGCAGATCGCGTCGGTGGATCCACCGGTGCCGCGTGCCGCCGGGCAGCCGTGTGTGGTCGAGCTGTTCAACAGCCGGCCCTGGCCGTAGGAGTACATCTACATCATCAACGATCCGACATTCACCTACACACCGCCCGCTGCCTGCCCGCCGCCCTGGTCGAAGGTCATCCTCAAGCTGGACATCCAGTCGATCCGGCGCTCGGTGGTGGACACGCTTGGCATGGACCTCGCCAATGTGCGGCTATTTCGCGACGCTGTGCCACGTTATGGCGGTGCGACCAACGGCAGCCCGGTGAACTGGCATGTCGAGCGTGACCTGACCGACTACAGCGCGTTGTTCAAGCTGCCCCAGAGCGGTCTCCTCTGGAGCACGCAGAACTTCGATGCCGTCGATTTCATCGTCGACAGTTTCGCGTTCAACGCGAGCGCAAAGCTCGTGTTCTATCCGGCTACCGCCGCCACCCCGGCACCGCGCGTGCCCGACGCGGTCATCGCGGCCAACCAGGGACAGGTCAATCTGCCGCATAACATCGAGCGCGCCTATCTGGACGTCGAAAACGACTACCCGGGCAACGCGTTCTGGTACACCTGCGTCAGCAATGACTCGGGCAACTTGACACTCGATGATATCTTCGCGCCCGGAGGCACACCCTACGACACCAGTATCTACCCGCCGCGGCAAGGCTGCGGAGGTGGCGACTTCCAGGAAATCCACATTGGTGTGGATGGCACCCCGGCGGGCATTGCGCCCGCGTTCCCCCTCGTCGTCGCGGACTTGAACTGGAGCCTGCAGAACAGCGCCAACCAGCCCATCACGACGCTGGAGATGCTCAACTTCAAGCCTTATCGGGTCGACCTGACACCGTTCGCGGCCATCTTGAGCGCGCCCGGCGCCCACAACGTCACCGCGGACAACGATGACGCCGGTGGCGGCGGCGCTACGCTGCTGCTCTATCTCGATCCGCACAGCAGCCAAGTGAGCGGTGCCGTCACCCTCAACACCCTGGCCAGCGAGAACGGCGCCGCTACCGATACGGACACCCTCAAGCAGACCGGCGAGACCATCCGGGGTGACATCAAGACGCGGGAGCACCGGAATTTCGAGATCCGCGGTTTCGTGTATACCTCGCATGGCCGCATCGATTCGCGCGTGCAGCAGACGAGCGATTTCATCAG
>Ga0335072_10002428_pt1 | contig 28921 bp, 19 predicted proteins | sample Lox_Sample_21_FD_206725 | JGI IMG/M metagenome (GOLD analysis project Ga0335072, IMG submission 206725) | Soil microbial communities from Loxahatchee National Wildlife Refuge, Florida, United States - Lox_Sample_2.1 | ecosystem: Environmental > Terrestrial > Soil > Wetlands | place: USA... | reverse complement strand
CACCCCCCCCCAAAAGACACGCACCCCACAAACACCCCCCCCCCCCCCGCCGGCGGCAAAACCACCGGCGGGGCCGGGCGCGCGGGGGGGGTTTTAGAAAAAAACCCCCCCCCCCGCCCCCCCCGCGCCCCCCCCCGGCGGGGGGGCGGGGGGCGGCCCCCCCCAACGAGGGGGTAAAAGTGGAAGCGTTGATCTAAACCTCACCTGAATAGTCAAACTCGCCAGCCTGTCCAATGCTCAATCCACCACTTCCAATGACTAGGACCTTCTTCACATCCACAAGGTTCTTGCCTGGTTTAATTGCCCCACTGGAGAGGTAGGCTTCAGCCTTGGGAGCTGGCTGCACCTCGGCACATCTTTGTGAGAGTCTGCTGAATTGCTTTGAGTGCTGCCACGAGGGTATTCTGCGGGTCAAAAGCTGTGACTGGGGCCTTAGTGTAGCGGTTTGGGTCGAAAAGCAGCGATTCGTCGCACGTACTTCAGAGGGACGCAGTCGAGTCAGGAGAGAGGATGTTTGTCGCCCAATGCGAGCATGTGCAGCCATGGCGCTGACCACTGGCTACAGTGGCTTATCAGGTTGTCCAGATGAAAAACATGAACGGAGTTTCCAAAGCCCAACCTCTGCCGTAAAAGTTGTCGACCAGAATCACACTGCGTGGGTTCCGTATTTTGAAATGCCGGGCGCCACGCAAATAAATTTTGAGCAGCTTCAACGGCCAATAGATAAGGACGTTTCGATAAGGCAATTGGGCGTCTTGCTATGACGCTGAAAGGCGTGGGACGTACAAGAGTTCATTCACAGTTCAGGCTACGAGCAGGAGCAGGAACAGAAGAGGTCCAAGAAACACTGTGGTCTACAAGTTCGGCTGCAAATTTTCCATGCACGAACGATGTCACAAGGGTCTTGAGCCAGCTTGCAGAGAAATTTTTTTGAAGCTCTGGCAAAGGAAGTGCGGAGTTCAAATCGACTAAACCATCTCTGGAAATGTAACTTGGCGTCTCCGCTCGTTTGCCATCACGGGATGAAAATTTCTGGTCCCGTGCATAGCATCTTTGGCCAGTCAAAGACGCTCCAAGAAAACTCGGCATTGAAACGCTATTCCAAAATTTGCACGGCAGCTCCTACTCCATCTCGATGTCGTGCTTGAGAATTCCGTGTCACGTTGAGTGAAAAACGATTCTCTCCGACCCCAACATGACACCTTGAGGCCCTCCTTGCCGTACACTACTTGATTCAAATAGCAAGACACAAGTCATGGTACTTGAAGATCTTGATATGGAAGCTCTCAAATTAGCATTGTGTTGCGTGTACATAAGCTGAACATGCACTCAGCCCTATCTTCCTCTTGGCTGTGACCTTTGTTCCGGTTCGGGGTGAAGAGAGGCATCTCCATCTCCATCTCCATCTCGTGCTGGAGCTCTCTTATGAACTTCGTCTGTCTCCAAGTTACGTAGCACGGATCCAATCTAACCGAGGGGAAGATAGTTGTGAAACACAGGACGTAGTATATAGGTCGTTATGTACGCTATGCTATTCAACACTGCTTCTGCTTCTCCCCTTCCCAACTCTCTTCCCATTTCCCTTCACACACATCATCTACTCTACAACACCAAAGCCCCCGCCAAACCCACAACCCCTAATGCAACATATGCACCCTTCATCCCACCGCCCATGACATGCTGTCTTGCCGCCGCACCGGTGAAGGTAGCCACTGCCGCAGCATTGGTTGCTGCTCCGGCTCCGGTCGACAGAGTCAAAGTCGGATCCGAACTCCACGTCGCGCCTTGCGCCACACTGACCGTCGTCATTGACATATTCGGGAGAACTGGCGTCTCCGACAAAGGCTTTGCCGTAGCTGCAGAAGTGACGGCGCTAACGACGCTCGCGCTAGGGGAGGACTTCGCGGTTGAAGAAGACCAAGCTGGAGGTTGAGCAACGAAGGAGGAGATCGAGAAGGTCGACGCGGGGAAAGCTGTCGATGCCAAGGATGTTGGCAGGATCACGTTGGAGCCGGTGGGCCGGGAATAAGTGCTCGCGTACCAGACGGAGCTTGGAACTGGGACAATGGTCATCGTCGTGAGGGAGACGACGGACGTAGGTGTTGTGTAAGTTGGAGTTGAGGGGTCAGTGGGCCAGGAGCTCCATCCAGTAATGGTCCAGGTCGAACTTAGGCTGGTCGAGGTGTAGCTCGACGGATCAGCTGACCAGCCGCTCCCTCCGGTGAAAGATGCAGCTGGGTTCGCGGTCGAGCCTGTAGCTAGGCCCATGCAGGTGCTGGAGGTACAGGTGCCGAATGTGGACCAACCGGTGGGTGTGGAGAATGTCGAGGAGGACGAAGTTGATGCACCGTTAGCTGGGGTTGAGCTTGAGCCGGTACTGCACGCACTGCCCCAGGCACAGCTAGAAGATGAAGATGACCAGGTCAGGCTGGCGCTGGAACTAGGAGTGGTGCTGGAAGTCGATGTTGACGTAGAAACCGGGCTGATCGGGATTGACGTTGGAGAGCCATAGGTTGAGAACCCTGAGTTGGTTGGTGCAGACAGAGTGGGAGGGATATACGGCGTTGTGCTGGAAGTTGTGCTGGTCGTGCTTGATGTAACAGTGCTCGACGTTGTCGAACTAAGGCAAGAACAGCCAGTTAACAGCGGCTTGATGTTCTGCGCATAGCTGCCGCCATCGATCTGATTGTTCTCCGAGTATGTCGCCTCCCAGAGCATGACACCGCCGAAGTTCGCTGGGTACTTGCACTTAAAGTCCGTGATGAGCTCTCCTGCCTCGGTCGGGGTGAGGTAGAAGTTCCCATTATCGCCTGCCGCTCCCGGTGCAGCTGGGAGGCCAATGTAGACTTTTGTTGCCTGGTTGGCGGAGTTCCCAAGAACCCAGGTGATCCATGCATCGTATGAGATGTCTGTAGGGACGCCCCCGTTGGCGGCTTGACCGTATGTATGGTCGAAATAGGAGCGCGCCGAGCACTGAGGTGTGTTGTAGAATTGCACAAATCTAGCCAAGTCAGCCGAGCGTCCCGAGTCGTAGCTCGAACGTTGTACTCACAAGAAATCGAAGGCGGCGTTACTAATCGCGTTGGCTAGATGGCCATCCGGAATAATGCATTGGGGGGCGGCAGAGAGGTAAAAGGTTGAATCAGAACACAAGGCGAATAGACGACGGAACTCGTTGGCCATTGCGGCGTAGCCAGCATCGATGGCGGTCGGGATATCGGCCGCTAGTGACTCGATATCGAAATCAAAGCCGTCGATAACAGCATCTCCGAAAGGACGTGGGTTGCCAGCCGTGGTCCATTCCTCGGTCACCGGTCCAAATGCCCCCCAAAGAAAGTCAGCGAATGCAACAGCCGTTGTATCCGATGCGAGATAGGCACCAGTTGCAGCACCTCCGCCGAGCGACAATAAAATCTTCTTTCCATTCGCTTGACAAGCCTTGATGTCTGCTTCGATGTCGGGACAAGGACCTAGCAGCTGTGTGGTTTGACCACCAGAAGTGGTATAGACTCCTCCACAGGCATTTCCAAAGTTGGTCCCGGGATATCCATTACTTCCAGCCTCATCTGGGAAGACATTGACGTATCCAATTGGGATGACGTCGATAGTGTCGTCGTTGCAAAAGGAGCCTAGGGAATTTTGAGCATTGCCTTGTCCCTGATATGGCGTGTCAGCCGAGAACTTGCATGTCAGTAGAGGGGATCTTTTACCCAGTAAACGGCAAGGTTATCGCTCGCAGTAGCATCGAACGCAGAAACAGAAACAGCAGAAAAAGCAAGAGTGGCCAGGACTGTGGCAGCGGAAATGAATGACGGCATCCTGCCTAGAGAGCGACGAGGTTGGGAAACGAGAGCGTGTAGGCCAAGCCTATATTGAATAACGCATGAAAAGGATTGGACGCAAGCAAAAGACTTGCAAATGAGTATACTGTATACAGTGGATGCGCAATGGAGAAGGGAACAGAAAGGACGAAGAAGAAAAGCATCATCACCATAGCACCATCGCGATGGTGCGGTCCTCGACCCCCTCGGCGGCCTGCGAGACGGAGTCTAACCGAGCTCCGGCCCTGTAAGGCCATGGCTGTTTGTCGTCGAGGGCAGCGCTGGTGAAAGATCGGGGGAATCGCGGCATGAGCTTCGATTGGATGAAAGGAGATAGGAGGTTGTCTGGAAGGGGGCAGCTCGAGCATTAGCGATACCGAGAGAAAGGTTGTTCCTGCATTAGGCGGGATAATAGTGCCGCAGTGAGACGTGGGCGATGTGATGGAGCGGGTCCAGCCTGCTACCGCCGCCAAGGCTGGGCTAAAGGTCGCGCTAAATGTCACCTTAATTTGCCCCCAGGGCCGACATAGTAAGCCGGCCCGTCACCCCTTGGCCCCTGTGGCTTGAGTTCAAGCTTTTTCCTCGCCTCATGGCGGCCACGCACGACGAAGCCACCCAGATCAGACATTAGAGATCAGGGACGCCTCTTCCCCAGAACATGTCACTTGAGACCAAGAAACTCTACCTGGTGCATCGGCGACAGTATGCACCGGTGTCGCTCGTCGCTCGTCGCTATCGTCATGTCGGAAGTTGTCCACGGTTCACAACGTTATGCTGCCCCCAACGGCGCGTGAGCGCCCTAGGAAATTGCAAGGAACAGTGACAGATGACCCCCAACCTAGCAAACCAGAAGTGCCTCCTCATATCCGAAGGTCAAGATTCAGGGCTTAAGTGGATGTGTAGGCTCTTGGTGCACAATAGCATGTAACTTCTAGGACTACGCTACCCGTCACGCTACTGCGTAGACCAGTTCAAGAAAATTGGATTGGCCCTTTTTCGGCCACTGGATGACAGTGTGGTCATGAAGTCACCACATTTTCGTGCCTGCCATTCACATCTATCATTCTGTTAGACAGAGCAAAGACTATCCTAAACAGATAAAGCTGTTGCTCGGTGTCCTGGATACTGTGTAGGATCCCATCCTTTAGCGGATCAAAGTTTCTACAATCCTTCGAACCTAACCAAAAGCGCTCAAACAACTCCGTCCAATGCTCCGAAAATGCTAAAATTGCTCGGCTTGATCAATGTACTGCGGTTGGATTACTTCCCCATGACGATGGTAGAAAATCCTGGTGGGCCTCCTTCATATCCGCCACCACAGTATTGAACGCTTTCCCCACCTGCTTAGCGACCTCTTTTCTATTCCACTCTCCTCTAGTCTTCCAAATCACATCCATAAGCCTCGAATATACTTGTTCCAGCTGCTCAACGCTAAATCCTGACGTACGATCGGTGATGTCATCGTGAAGCGCGTGAATGAACTTGTGATCGATTACGAGTGCCGGCCGTGGCTCTTTTGCCGCCGAAGGATCTTCGTTCTCGTCGTTGAGAAGGGCTTGAATGCTGCCACTTGTACTCGGGCGTCGTAGAGATTGTTGTGAGGGAGGGTGTGTACGAGGCTCCCCCCAAGTTGGCACGGGAGGATGTTGTGAATGCGAGGATGTAGGACGTGTTCCAGGTTGCATCGAGTTGCTGCTGTAACCAGGAGTGGACCCTTGTGATGACGGAACTTCTGCGTTGCGTGTTAGAGCTCTACCCTCACTTGAGATAATGTTCTTGCAAGACTGAGAATGGGTACTACGGGGAGGCTTCTGGAACGAAGCAATAAATTGGGCCATACCTGGGGTGCCTTGGGTGTCCGCGATCTGACTTCCATTAGCGCTCGGAAGCTGGTCATCGTAAGCATAGAGATTCGGTCCTAGGTCCTGCGTGTTCCGTTCGCCTGAGGACGGCCCAGACTGCTTCTTGCCACTCGTCGTCTGCGTAGTGCTGGCCTCGTTTTCGTACTCGGCCGCTTGACTTCCCGGAGCCATTGGTGTTACTGCGCCGGTCTGCGACAGCGGAGCAGACATCCCAGACTCTTTCAGCAACCTTTGGGATGGTGCGGTGTATGAATGTGGTGGCCTGGGTTGAGCTGATTGGGTAGCGCCAATTGAACTGCCACTGGTGTTGGCCCTTGGTGGATCAGCGCGGTCATTAGAGTTTGGATGCGAGTCCGCATTCCCCATCTGAGTATCACCTTCCACATCGGCCTCATTGCCACCATTATGTGAGCCCGTTCCATTAGTGATATTGGAATCAGCTCCACCATGATGGGTGTCATAACCGTTGGTTGCTGCGACCGACGTCGGCGGCCGGGATGGCGTTACAGGGAGATTCAAGGGAAATAGTGTCCGACCAATGGGCATAGGCTCGCCTAGCACGATAGGACCAGTCGATGTGGTGACAGTCGATGGTCGTGAAGCTCCGCCATGAGGCACATTTGATACAATGTGAGGAGGTGCCGTGTTTCCGTCTTCCTCTGCCGTTTTCTTGGCCTTTTCAATAGCCTGTTTTTCGCGCTCAAGCTCTCGCTGGTAAACTTTTTCGCACTCGGCGGTGAAGGCAGGTTCGCCATACTCAATGGCACCAACATCGACCTCGACATTGGTCAAGAGTTCGTTCGCCTTGAGTAGACGGTCTTGATCCCCTAGTGTTCGCGCATCTTTCGCCAATCGCTTTACATCAGCCATGAAATCTTTCGGGCGTTTGTAGTATCCATTGCTTAGGCGTTTTTCGATGGTGACCGAGTCGAGGTTGTAATAGAACTTGCCAGTCGCAGTCTCCGTCAAGCCGGGTTCCCCGTGGGAATCTTTACCGATCTCAAATGGACGAAATGTACTCTGGACGAAAACTCCGGTCGCGAGATCAGAGCCGACAATTTCGGGATTGGCTTCGTCGTAAAGATATCGGATTTGATTCTCATCAATGACGCCAGTCCGGAATTTCTTGTACTTGGTTCTGATCTGGTCCATGATGGGTTGGAGGCGGAGCTTCAGCATGTTCAAAGTTTGGTGGTCACGTTTCTTCTGCGCCTTCATGTCTTCTTTGCTGAGTACTGCCGGCTTCTCCGGCTCCGGCGGCACTGGTTTGAGTGTTTCCGGAATTCGTTTCTTGCGGTTAGTAGGGTCGGGAAATTCAGTGGGAGCCGTCTGGAGGTACTCTACTATTGAATAGAAGTACTCGTGGCGGACAGATTTCTCCGGAGGTTGGAGCATGAACTGATTTTTCCGAGAATAGCCGAAGAGCTGGCGAAGCATATCTGGGTCAGTGTCCCCCTTGTCACCCTCGAGAATTCCCAACAGCAGAATTGGGTCCGTAGGATTGAGAGATCGCAACAACCCTAAAAATGTCGATAGAGTAGCTTGTCCTACTGTGTTGTACCAAACTTGGACATTGGGTATGTAAATAACGCTTGGCTTGTGCGTCTTGACTTCCGCAAACAGCCTAATGACGGTAGCTTCGGGCGAACTTGCGGAATCGCCGAGTAAGGTTGGTAAATCGAATGACTGGACGTGTAAGCCCTCGAAATGGTTTAGAAGCGCTGCGGCCAGATACTGCTGGCCCATGCCGGGCGTGCCCAGTACGAGCAGTCTCGGTCTAAAGACTCGCGTAGTTTCAAAAGCTTGCAGCATTTTCTCTTTTCGAAAGCCGCTGCCGTCTGCAACATCCTCATACTGAGCTTCTTCCAAAGCAGTGGTTCTCTTCTTTTGCGGAAGGGTCTCTGCAATGAGTTTTTTGAGCTCGTGTAGAGGCTTTCGAAGCAATGGCTCAACGGCGGGCGGTAAAGGTGATGCCCCAGACGACGCAGAGCGTTCTGACGAAGGGATCATCTTCTTGACGGATATCATGAAATCTTTCGGCGTCACCTCTATCGTCTTGGGATCGATCATGAGCTTCTCATTGGAGGAGTAAATCTGCGGATATCGCCGCTGCACTGCATTCAGTGCTGCTTCTGTGCAAAGCGCACGTAAGTCAGCACCACCGTAACCTTTCGTCAATCCTGCAAGTTCATTCTTAATAGCCGGATCTAACGGCGGGTTCCAGCCTTTCGTGTGGATATCGAGGATCTTGCGCCGAGCCTCCGTGTTTGGTAACGGGAAATAAAACTCGCGATCAAAGCGGCCTGGACGGCGAAGTGCCGGGTCAATCGAGTCTGGTCTGTTGGTAGCACCAATAACTATGACTTGACCTCGACCGTCCATTCCATCCATGAGTGCTAATAGAGTGGATACGATAGAAGCGTGGATTTGCTCTTGTTTACTCGATCGGACAGGTGCAAGACCTACAGTTGTCAGCAATTTTTGCCATTAAAGCAAAGCATTGGCCCTTTCTTACCATCAATCTCGTCAAAGAAGATTATGCTGGGCTGATTTTTCCGAGCTTCGTCAAAGAGTAGCCGCAGCTGTCGTTCAGCTTCACCAACCCATTTGCTCAGAGCATCTGCGCCCTTTCTCATGTAGAAAGTGACCTTGCGGCCTTGGGAGCTCACGCTCGACGCAAGAGCTCGCGCTAGCAGTGTTTTACCGGTGCCCGGGGGTCCATGAAACAAGACGCCTCTTGGGGGTGTAATGTGGAAGCGCATGAAGATCTCCGGGTACAGGAGCGGTAATGCCACCATCTCTTTCAGTTGATCGATATGGCCCTCTAGACCCCCAACACTATCAAAGTTGACGTTAGGGTCGACACCCAGAGGGTCGGCGTCAGCCAAAGCCTGCCTGTCTTTGATTTTCCCCAGGTTGGCAGGCGTTCCTCCAGTCCCTTGAGCTGGATCGGCATTAAGTGTCTGTGCAGGATTGAAGAGACCGAAACCGGCGGGTGCAAGCGCAGAAGTTGGCGTCATTCCCACCATGCCTCCAATGGGCTTTGGACGTTGCATGTTCTCATCGTCACTGCTGTCCGAATCGACGCCGCCAGCCGCACCAAACCCTTCAGGGCCACCAAGGACTGGCGGCAACCCTCCAGCTCCACCGAACGGCCCATAAGTAGAGAGTAGACTGCGTTGCCAACCTCCCCCGCCTGCCCCTCCCCGCGGCCGTCGTGACGGTGTATGCGATGGTTCTTCCTCCAGATCTTCTATGGGCACGTTAAGCTCTGGCCGAAGTAATCGATAGTCCTTGTTGAGTGCAGCTGCTCTTGGGCCTCTAGGTCTCTTGTCCCTTTCTTCGTAAACAATTTCGGATCTTCTTCTTCGCCTCGGCCGGTCCGCTTTGAGGTCTGCCAGGTCTTCCTGTAACTCAAGGGCCTCTTCCTCAGAGTCCGGACTCTGTCTGGATGTTGGCTTCGATTTCCGCAGCCGTGCAGATCTTCGACCGTTGCTGCTCTCATATTCGTCATTGCGTTGACTGGTCTTACGTGGTGTGTCATCTGAGTCACTGGAGGTTGAAAGATGCTCCTCTGCCTCTTGTTCGTCTTCTGGTGCAAAATCACTACTCTCATCCGCACCCCGTCGTCGTGCACTCCGTGCAGGCCGCTTCGAATTCGAGGCTCTGAGACTTCGCCGGGTGCTCCGCTTACCAGCTGGCATAGGGTCTTCGAGTGGGGATGTTGCTTTGCGATTTGCGGAACCTCGAGTGCGACCACGCTGAATTGGTTCATCGTCTTCGTCGAGATCGTCTTCTTTCCCAGACTCCTGCACGGCCCCATCGCCTTGATCCAGGCCTAGCTCATCCTCGGAATCTTCTGCTGCCGCCTGCAGACCAGAAACTAACCGTGGAAGTGGTTCTTCAGCTTCCCCTTGCGTTTGATGATCGCTCTCAAGAATCTCATGCTGTGATGCCTTGATCTCAAGTTCGTCGAGGGGCTCATCTTTGGTATGTCCTGAATCTTCTTCCTCATCAATTGTGCTCTTTGACGGATATTTGAGGCCTTTCCCCCCCTTCATCGCTCTTGCTGGAATGCCCTCAGGATCCCTCGAGCCAGCTCGAATAATTTCAACATGGTGTCCAGAGTTTGTCAGCGCGACTACAGGCTCCTCTTCGTCGCCTGCAATGCGACTACTATGCCTTGTACCTCGTGGCTTCGCCTCAGAAGGTGGAGGGGGGTGCTTGCCACCATGGCTGCCACTCCTCGTTCGCAAGTTCCGTGGCGGAGGTACCGGCGTTGCCCTCGTTTTCAACTTCACGATAAGACGTTTGGGTCCTCTCTTGGCGGAGAGTTTATGATCCTCTTCAGACTGCGAAGATGACGCAACTTCTTCTTCCGAGGAAGGTTCCTCGTATGTAACGGCAGCCTTCGCAGCTTTGCGCACCGGTCTACCATGTTCGTTTGTCTCCACGGGCTCTTCCTCCTGCTCGGATTCGACAAATGATTCTTCCGCCGAGTCCTCATCAGTGTCTCCAAGCTCCGAATCATCGTCATCTTGGGCTCTGCGCCTCTTTTTGGCCGGCCTGCCACGATGGCTCGACTTTGTCCGGCGGGTTTTAGACTCCCTAGGTGCTTTGTCATCGTAGTCTTCATCGTCGGATTCTTCGAAGTTCGCGGCTTCCTCGAAGGTGCGTTTACTGCCACGCGAGAGTGGCATGGTGGATGGCGCCTGCGGCAACGGTCCCGCAGCTAGAAGACAACAGGGTCTTCAAGGAGGCAGAACGTCCTGAAAAGTATGCGTTAGTTGGTTCCTCAAGGACTGAAACGCCCCACGGAAGATCAAGATCGTCATTGTAACCAGAAATGATGAATGCGGTTAAGATCTTAGAGTCTTTCTGTGCAGTGAAAGAAATTGGGGTAAATGAAGGTTATGAGCGTACCGTTTCAGCGCATCTGCGCGGTCACCGTGTAGATTGGTTGCTCATCCACAATCACTGATCTAGAGTCAGGTCATGCCTTCCTACTCGTAAGTAGGGTCGCTGCTGAGATGGAGGCACCGGTAGCGCCAATCGCTGGTATTTTGCGGGCGCAGGTCAAGGTGCCCGGATGCGCAGGCAGGGAAGGAAGGACTCAACCACGACAAAGGGATGTGTTTGAGTGTCAACAGAAGCGCATGAGTTGATTTTCACGATAAACACCAAACGACAGTGATGAATCATACACAGGCGAGAGTGCAGGCAGACAGCAAGATTTGGGTGATGGGGGATGGGCGCATCTCAGACAGCAGCCGTGCACGGACCCTCGAAACGCGCTAGCGGCCGCATCCCAACAACACAGCCAATCACACTTCCAAGTTTTGCGGAGGCTGCTGGCAAAATTCTCTGATCAACTTGACCACCATGTTAGATCCCTTTCAACAACACCACCAATTTACATCGAGGAGGGCTGCAATGGTCGTATCGCAGTCCTCGGGGGTGAGCTTGGTCGCTGCCGCCATTTTGACGTAAGCCTGATTACCACTTAGATAGCCTAATCCAGACCCAGGAAAGACGAGTCCAGTGGTTCTAGGTCAATGTCGCTGCATGATCGACGTCAGGTACCGTTGAGGCTCTTCGAAGCTTATCTTTTTGTGGGGAAAAGTCATCGTGGTTGAAGCTTGCCAGAAAGTCACGTGGTCCTGTCACGTGATCGGCGTTTATGACGCACTTGAACGTAAGCACGAGCCCTTTTCTACGCATTGCTACCTGATTGCAACAGAGTTTGCCGGCGGGTCTCGTTGAGCCAATAGCCCCTGCAGATATACCTCATCACAGATATCCCAGACCCCCGCCTCCGATGGCTTCCAGATCTCCTCGGACATCCCAAACTGTGCCTCCGCATTTATCCGCCGTCGACGACTTGTGCTGGCTACTCTGGTCAAGCCATTTCTGCACCACATTGCCATCGATAATCGCCCGCCCACCGATACCATCGATCTCTACCGCTCTGTACGCTCGTGGATTCAGCCCACATGGGTGCTCCAGATTAGCAATAAGAATATTTTGAAGCGTCGATAGTCTTCGATAGGATTGCTCAGAAAGTGGCGTAATAAGTGCTAGGCCACCTTCCTGTGTCGTAACAAGTACTTGCTGCGTTGCAAGGTCGGCCGCAATGTCTGCTCCGTGTGCTGAGACCGATATTGCTGTTTCAGAGGAGACTGCCGTCCGTGGCAAAAGTGTCATAGTCGAAGGGAACGCACCCGAGTGAAATGTGCTGCGATGCAGCAATTTAGTACCTCGCTCGGACTTGGGGTTCTCAGGGTCATATTGCAGGACGTGTAAGGTGCCGTCGCCATCCACCGCGATTATGAATAGTTGTTTGCCGTCAGGCAGGAATTCCGCAGCTACCACGTCAAGATTTATCTGATCACGACCGAAGAGCTGCATCTTGTATGGCTCTTCCTGTCAACGAAAGTGGCATTAGCACGAAGACCAGTCGCAATAAACGTTTCCAGACATACCGAGTAGCCCGTGAACCACAGCCCTGAGATGGCATCGCCAAGTATGCAAAGTCCAGTTCCTTTCAATTCCTTCGCAACCTTGACATAGTATCTCATGTCCATGAATGCCACTGGCAATATAGACAGGTCTTCTTTCAATCCTCTAACCATGCATTTTTGACCTTGCGCTGCAAGCAGAAAGCCTTGCGAACCTATCTGTGACAACGCCGTTACAGCGCCCTTCACCTCCTCTTTCGCGACAAGTTTGAGCTTGAGATCGGTTTCTGGCACACCAGGCTCCGGCACGACATCAACCACGTCGAAGATGTAGATATTGCCGCGAGACGTCACATTTTCACCCTTCACGATGGCAGTCCCAATCACTATCAAATCTTTCCGTTCGTGTGTCTCTTCGGAGATTTCCAGGTTCATGGACTTGATGCACATTGCTCGTTCTGCAGGCTCCAGGGCATAGCTACTAATGACTTTCCAGCTCCGTGGACTGAACAGTTTGATGTGTCCTTCTTCAACCTGTGGCGGGAAGGAGGTCCTCTCCCCTTGCCAATCCCAATTCCACTCGTCATCCTGGGGCGAGTGGAAATCAGCAAGATGGCTTGTGGCCAGGACATAAGATCCTGTTCGCTCAAAGTACGCGAGGTGAGCGACATCTTCGCCAAGCTCCCTCTTCTGCGTCACCCACTCGGAGTGCCCAAAATCGGCATTGGCAGGAAGTTGGGCTCTGTGGAGATCCTCTTGGTCATCAATATAGATGAAGCCTCTTGGACATGTCCTGCTGTGATAGAGGTTGAGGGTTCTGATCATCTTGCCTTGAAGATCGTGAATCCGAAAATTGCTGGCTGCGTGCTTGAGGATGAGTGCCGGAGATTCTCCCGGGACAAATACAGCAGAAAATCCGCCAATATCAGGAAGACGACGCATTGGGTAAGGTCGTTTCCGAGTGTCCGCCTCAACTAACTCGTCCGCCACCTCAACCGGAGTCGTTGCGATCCTTTTCGTGGAAACTTTGCGGAACCGAAAGCTGCCAACCGAGCCAGGAACCGCATAAGGGTGGTAAAGCACTATGTCATCGCTGCTCGTGCGAATTACTAGACAGGTAGTCTTGTCAAAAGCGTCCCCAATGTCAGCAATGGCAATTTCCGTGAGAGTGTCTGCGCTCTTCCAATGTTTGGGTAAGGGAGGATCTTTAGCCAACACCGTCGTCAAGAAAGGCACGCCCTCGCAGTAGAAGATCTGGATGCTTAGGTTTGGTAGCGAGTATAGTCCCAGGCTTCCGTCTGCGCCGAGAACAGCGAGTATACGGCCATGACTGTCATTGCCAGGTCTACTGTCGTAAAAGCGACGTGTCTCGAAGGTGTCCATTACATCGTCGAAAAGAACGCCCGACACGAACTTTAATTCGCTGATTCTTGATGGTATTTCCACCTCGTCAAGTTCTCCGTTTTCGTCCGCCTTCATCAACAAGAGGCTCGAGTCGTCTTTCATGATTAGCACAAACGGGTCTGCAAAACTAGCACCCGCAGCTTTTGCATATGTACCGGCTTCTTCGTCGACAATGGGCCATATCTGCGCGAGGCCAAAATCTTCACATCATCAGCCAAAACTCTATCAGAGGCCGCGGTACTTACCAGCATCATACACTCTTATATCCGTTTCAAGAACTTGGACGGTATGGCTGCCACCGGCAATGGACCCGACTTCGATGGTTCCACCGGCTGAGGGGTCGAATTCTGTCCCTACTTTCTCAACAAAATCTTCACCGGAGGTTGTGTAGAGGAAGGATTCGTCTTTTCCGTTGGCGTTGGTCTTTGCGCAAATAAGGAACTCGTCGTAGTTTTCGAAATCATCACTCTCTGGGGCAACTTTCGCTTTTTTGGTCGGAACAGCCCAGACACCGCTGACTCCTTTGGCTTCGGACGATTTCACTATGGTCGGCTTGATTTCCCGGCTGAGGACTGCTACGCCGCCAGCACGGCCTGCACCACTTGCTACCAGCAGCTCTAGCTCTGAAGATGGCGAGGATTTTATCTCGTCGGACTCGGAGATTCGGCGGCGCTTTGCAGGACGTCCCAGTGCTATGTCCCTTATGGGGGCAATATTGACAAGTCGGTCAAGCACACGATAATTGCCTCCACTGAGAGCGGATATTTCCCCAGGTTGCATAGTATTGGTTCTTGTCACGCTTTCACTGTACAAATCATCCTCATCTTCCTCTTCCTCTTCCCCTTCAGATAAGTCATCATTTTCCGTGTTTGCTGCGCCCAGAATACCGCGTGAGCTGCTTTTCTTCAGTTGCGATGTCTTCCGCGCCGTGCCCAACAAAACAGAATCGGCCTGCTCGCTGCCAATGAAAAGCCTTCCCGGCCCCAACGTTGCCATGCAAGATGCACGGCTTTTCACCAAGTCATTTTGAGCTGGATCTGTCACACGGCGTACCGAAATACCAGAAACTGACCGTCCGTCCATTCGAAAGCTTAGTATGGCCATTTCACCGCTGGCTAATACTACGAGCATGTCGCCGTTGGCATTGCCCAAGTATTCGATCTGGCAGCCTTCGAGTTTCATACCACAGTCTGATTGATCCGTCATAGGAAATGAAGAACTCTGTTTTGCAAACTCGTTGACTGCAACCGCATTTGTCCTCTCATTTTGATCGACATGGACTAGTTCGTTGTAGCCAACAAGTAGCGTTCCCAAGACAGGCGCCGGAAGAGGGATGACTTTGTAAAGGTCGTCTGGTAGCCGAGAGACATGGATAAGTCTGCCTGAAATCTTCTGATCTAGGTCGAGAGTATATGCAGCGAATATAGTAACGTCTTTTCGCTCTGATTGTAGGGCCGAAGATCTCGCCATTGTAGAGTAGAGGACACCAATGGCTGGCTGGCGATAGTCATATAGGAAGGCCATATCGATAAGGTGAAAGAGACCAGGATCAAGCTTTGTCAAAGGCCAGACAAACGAAGACTCGTAGGGCGTGTGGTGAGAGGACATGTCTCCGTTCAATTCCTTTTCCGCAGATTTCTCCGGTCCATCTCCGTCCAGTGAATCATAGTCGTCCATGACGAGATCATCGCCAGGTTGGTAAAACGGCAGGATAGCAAGCTTGCTGCCGCCAAAATTGAAGGCAGCGCATCTGCTGCTCGGATCCACAGTGAGACGAGTGACAAAATCACGAATGTTAAGATCCCAGGGACAACTTTGCAAGTCTTCGCTTTCATAGTAGTGTATTGAGGTGGTCGAGATGGTGTGCTGGTCAGGGTTCCACTCTATCAAGCTCAACTTCGCGTCACGTAATGCCACCAGCGCCGCCTCTCCACCACCTTGCGAATTCAAGATTTTCACCCTGCCAAGCGAAGTGATAGTGCCCGATAATGAATATTCCGCAACCAGTACAAGCTTCGTGTCTTGCCCGTTATTGATTTGCTTGTGGGAGAATACCTGTAGCAGAGAAGTTCTCGCTACCAGTAAATTGCTCGCGGTGGCTGATGTGAAAGGCAACGACAAGGCGTGTGTGATTCCCGACGGAGGGATCAACTCAGTATAGCCTTGCATGACGCGGAAAGTTCATTCGAGTTTATGCTAATTGCAGCTGCTCTAGTCCCACCAGACAGCTGCTCAGAATATACCTTTCGTTTTCAGGTCGCGTGTATTCAAGATCTAATACCGAACCTTCCTTCGGCAAAAGCAAGCTCCACAGAACTGGCCTAAATGTGAATTGGCCTAACTTGCGACAGGCTTTTATCAAACGTATCTGAACGAATCGTAGAGCTTCAGCTTGGCGTTGCGAAGGGAGAGCTCTCAAAGCAGGAAATTAAGGTCACTTAAAGCGAAATGCTCTTTGCTAGATCTGCGAAGCACTTTGCGACGGAGAAAAACAATTGGCTGTGATTGAACTTGGCAAGGGCAAGCTCGAAACAGTGCCAAGATAGTCTTGGCACTGGTAGCAATGACGTTGGGCTTTGGGATCACAAAAGTCGAGAACAAGGCACAGCTGCTCCGCACTTATATCGTCATGCGGTAAGATCATAGACAACAACGTTGTCAGTTATCTTCCAAGTAATGACTTGAACTTGCTTTGTTGCGCAAGCCTTTTTGACAGCACTAGACTCGCATCCCTCGAATGCCAGACAGCTCCAAATTAGCACGTTGAGCCTACCTCCATCACAAGTGGACCCGCAGCCTGGCTTTACAACTATGGCGAGTCAAGGTTACATTCAAGTCACTCTAATCTGGGTCGTCTATGCAATTGCGGTCGTGCTGCTGCTAGGAATCGCTTCCCTCTTTATCTACCTCTACCAGAACCACCGCGACCGCTCTGCCTTTGTCACCGCGATCTGCATCTTTACCATTACCTGCTTGCTAGCAACAGTGCTACTCCTCCCTGTCGATGTGGCACTGGTATCCAGCACAACAAGCTCCAGAAATGGCAGGCGGAAGGATTGGGCCTCGCAAGACGCAGTCGACAACATAACACATACCCTGAAGATCGTCTACTACATACTCTACTCGCTGGACGCGCTGCTCTGCCTTCTGATAGTACCGTTTACATACTTCTTCTACGAAGAATATGACCAAGTCGCGGCCGAAGAAGGCTCACAGACCTTTGGCGCTCGTTTCTGGGGAGCTTTCAAATACACAATCGTCTTTATCTTGTTGTGTGTGGCTCTATTCCTGGTCGGCTTCTTTGTTCCTATCGCACGTCATAGGGAAGGTGCACACTTCGACCTTGACTATTTCAAGTCTCTCCTGACAGAAAATCATGGAGAACGAGCGCTGACATTCGGTATTGGTCTCTTGATCACGATCGGCACCATCATATACTGCTTCTATACGGGTACGGGGCTTGCATTGCTCCCCTTGACGCTGATCAAGTCGGCTCCCGCGATCTCAGCTCCGGCACTGTCTGCATCGACGGCCTCGGAGCTCGAGGCAAACCGGGAGCGTCAACGCCAATTGGAAGGGCGTGAGCAAGGAAACCCAGACGGGTTATCATCCAAAGATCGGCGTGAGCTTGAAGCGCTCATCCGTGAAGAACGCACTCTTGTTCGCCGAGAACGTCTCGCAGCTGAGGCATCTGGGGAAGGCCAGAACTTCTTCATGAGAGTCTGGATGAAGCTCGAGGCGATATTCCGTCCCCTCAAGCTTGTTGGCGGGATTCTACTTGTTATCGTTACATTAATCATCTTTACCAGCATGCTCATTACTGGTATCGACAAAGCAAAGAACTCGATATGTAAACATCGCTGCGGCTACCTCCTTGCCAACATCAACATCTTCCAGCCCATCAATTGGGTGTTGGTCAAATCCTCCAAAGTCTTCCCGATCGACTACGTCGTCTTTCTTCTCCTCGTCCTCCTTTTCTTCTTCGCCAGCGTTGTCGGTCTTGCAACAATCGGCATACGGGTGCTCTGGATCACCATCTTCCGCATTCGCAAGGGCCATACATCGCCGCAAGCGCTGCTTGTTGCAACAGTGATGCTCACACTCATTACCCTTGCACTCAACTATTCGATCACGATGATGGTCGCACCGCAGTATGCAACCTTCGGCCCACAAACGTACTGCGCCCACCCACCGCGACATCCCGGCGAACAGCCTGACTGCACAAATCATACGAATCATATCATCCCCTGCTCCGAGCTTGCGGACGATGCAGCTGCGAAAAATGTCTGCACCCCATCGGTCGTTTCTACATTCCTCAACAGAGTCACTGTCAATTTCCCATTTTTTGGGGTCGTGGACTTTTGGGCCCAATTTGCATTTCTAGGACTTTTCTTGCTCGCATTCGTCCTTCTCCTCTTCAGAGTCCCCAAACTCGACGAAGAGGACTTGGAAGGCGACGCGATCGAGGAAGAGGAGGAAGGATTATTGGCGAGCACGGGCAGAAGATTCGGTGCTACTTGGCAGGACATTACCGGAAGAGCCGGCAAAGTAAACGGGTCTCGAGGCCAACGGGATCGTCACGGCGAGGAAGACTGATAATGCATATTTGGTCCCGAAGGTTCATCTGATAGGCGTTCTCGGCTCCATCTAAGGCAATGATCTTCATCTGGGAGCGGGTAGGTGAGCTGCCTAACCATGTGGGCTGTATCAAAATTCGTCCGAGTGTAGCTTGTAGTTTTTCCTGATCCAAGAATGAGATATCCAGCTATTTACTTTGAGGTCGCTATTGCCAGCAAAAGCAGACCCCCAACAGCGACCACTGTAACTTATGCGTTGCACCAATTAAGATACAGTAATTATTGTCAGCCATGCGTGAGATGAAGCTTATGGAAGGTCATCAGTAAACCACGTGCCTTGCAGCGAAAGCTTAATGGACCAATCAGCGCTTCCTGCTGATCTTCCGCGTCTTGTTTCCGTCCACAGATAATAAAAGTAGGATAATTGAAACTCCAAGGCTTCGTCGAAAGACCATATTGACCGGACACAAATTGCAGCGTTCTTCCCACTCCCACTTAAGAATCAATCCGATCCCGCAGCTCTGTTACACCAGGCCTTCCCGCGTTGTTTGCGCGTTTTCGTCGAAGGGATAGGTGGGTCCGAGCATCGCCGATATGGAGAGCAACAGCCTGCGGCGACAGAGCACTCACCACGATGCTGTTGACTCGGACGAGGAGGCCGAGATCTATGCATACAAGTCACGGTTAGGTGAAGCAAAGCATGACAAAGACTATCCGATAGATCGAAAAGATCCTCCGTTCCTGCAAGCAGAAAACGGCAATGACGAAGAACCATCCGAAGCCCCTCACACTCATGTAAGTACGCCATCTAACGAGGATGGCGTGGAGTATGAACCGAGGCACCCCTACTACAACTACGCGACAGAGAAGTTTGACACCCATGCGGATGCAAAATTGATCTACCAGCGACATCGTCTTGATACATCAGCTACACAGAGCGACACTACCAGTCCTCTTCTTATGGCCAAATCCGCGACTCTTCCGCCCGCTATGGTCGACCCTGATAGCTTAGGCTTGGGCTATACGACGATCACGACCTCTCGGGCTTCGCGACCAAGCACTCAAAATCTTACCGGTCCGATGAACTATGTCGCGCCAACCTCAAGCCGAGAAGCATTTCCTCCATTCGACAAGCACGAGAAGGGCGAATTTGGTCGCCAGGGACCAGATCCTTTTCTGGCGGCAGACGCCCAAGCCCGTAGCCATGCTCACCATCCTGGTCTCCCTCATGAATTCAAGGATTCTCTGCTTAGCCGAGAGGGTTTTCACGGCGCTGGTGCCGGAGTGGGTATTGGGTCTGGCGCAGATGGTCTAGCCACAAACGACGATGCTGTCATCTCTGAGATTGAAGCAATATGCAAGAAGATCAAGACAGTGCTTGACCTCCGCCAAGCGTATCTGAGAGTGTCCCTGCAATGTCCTGGCGACAACCCGAAAGATGACGAGACCTGGGAGATTTATCCACCTCCTCCGGAGCCAGTCTGGACTGAAGACAAAGTTCGGCCGGCGCCCGAAAATGCCGAGGCTGAGGCTGGAAGCCTGTCTAACAGCCTGTACATGGCAGATACAGTATCCACGGCTCGTGGTACCAGGGCAGGTTCTGCTCCGAGTGTTGCTGGATCCGAAGCACAAATGCCTCAGTCCCCCTCAACACGCAAAAGAAGGAAAGCTGGCCAAGCTATCGGAGAAGACTTTGACATGAGTGAATGTTTCATACCAGGGAAGTCGAGCTTGGACCTGACGTTCACCCTCGATGAAGGGAGTGTCTATCAAGTCTATGAAAACGGAGGTCGACCAATTGTACAGGTACCGACTCTACGGGACTACTACATAGCACTCGACACTATTGGGGATATAGCATCTGACGGACCGGCCAAGAGTTTCGCTTATCGACGGCTACAATATCTGGAAGGTCGATACAACCTGTACACGCTGCTCAATGAGTATCAAGAAGTTGCCGATACCAAGAAAGTGCCTCACCGGGACTTTTACAATGTCAGGAAGGTTGACACGCACATCCACCATTCTGCTTGTATGAACCAAAAGCATCTTTTGCGATTCATCAAGAGCAAGATGAAGAAGTGTCCGGATGAGATAGTCTTATTCCGAGATGGCCAACGCCTGACCCTTCGAGAGGTCTTCGAGAGCATCAATTTAACCGCCTATGATCTCAGCATTGATACGCTTGATATGCATGCGCATACGGATTCATTCCATCGCTTCGATAAATTCAATCTGAAATACAATCCGATCGGCCAATCGCGGCTTCGTGAGATCTTTTTGAAGACCGACAATTTCATCCAAGGCCGTTACCTTGCAGAGATTACACGAGAAGTCATCGCAGACCTCGAGTCTAGCAAGTATCAGATGGTCGAGTGGCGCATCAGTATCTATGGGCGCAACATTGAAGAATGGGACAAACTCGCTGCTTGGGTGGTTGACAATAAGCTGTTCTCGCCTAATGTGCGATGGCTCATCCAGATACCACGTCTCTATGCGATGTACAAGGCTACCGGCACGATGGATAACTTCGAAGCTGTCATTTGGAACGTGTTCCAGCCACTATTTGAAGTGACTCAAGATCCCTCAAGTCATCCAAAGCTCCACATCTTCCTTCAGCGAGTCGTCGGCTTCGACAGCGTCGACGACGAGAGTAAGGTCGAGCGGCGTCTCTTCCGCAAGTTTCCGACACCAAAGGAATGGAACACGAAACAGAATCCTCCTTATGGATATTGGATATACCATTTGTATGCCAACATGACGTCACTCAATGTGTTCCGGAAAAAGAGAGGATTTAACACCTTCGTACTGCGGCCGCATTGCGGCGAGGCTGGCGACACAGACCATTTGACCGCAGCCATCCTCTGCTGCCACAGTATCAGTCACGGGATTACACTCAGAAAGGTACCTCTGCTGCAATACGTTTTCTACCTCGAGCAGATTGGTATAGCGATGAGTCCATTGAGCAACAACGCCTTGTTCCTCACATACGATCGCAATCCGTTCCACAGTTACTTCCGGAAAGGCATGAATGTGTCACTCTCTACAGATGATCCGCTGCAGTTCGCATTCACCCGAGAACCATTGATTGAAGAATATTCTGTTGCAGCGCAAATCTACAAATTTAGTGCAATAGACATGTGCGAACTAGCCAAACACTCTGTGGACCAAAGTGGCTTCGAACTGTCACTAAAACGTCGTTGGCTTGGGAAGTACTGCTATTTGCCAGGCGTATTGGGGAACGACGTCGCCAAATGCAATGTTCCGAATGTCAGAGAGGCGTTTAGGCACGAGACACTGAAAGCGGAGCATGCTTTGTAAATCTTGCTGACACACAAATGTTCTACTATTTGACTGACCAGTTCCTTACAGGATTGCCAAATACACTGCCGACAACACCCACCTGAATAGATGCGACCCCAGTATTCCTGATCCTCAAACACCCATCGAAACAGCCTTTGGATCTCCGAAACAATTCTACAAGACTGTAGCAGACTCAGTCTCAGAGGCGAAGGCAGCTCGTGTTCCGATTTCCAGGTCCAACGTCGACATTGAGCCACTTTATCTGCAGAGTTCGCCGCAGCACAATCGAGCCACATCTCGATCTGCTACGATGATCCTATCTCCAGCTGAGCAAGCAGATGTGGTGTCACACATGTCGGCGCATGAGCCTCGGATGTTCCCTGGGGTGATTCACGAGCGAACTCGTCGAAACAGTATGCGGACTAGCGCAAGCACCCAAGACGTGGGGATGGCTAGAATGGCTTTGAAGGAGAAAGCGGAGAGTACACCGATGGAAGAGGATCTAGAGTAAATTCTTTTGGTCAGAAGTAGAGCTTGGCACTCGGCCGTCTGACATTGCTCTTTCGCCGGACTGGGGAATAATCCGCAGTCAAAGGCTGGCGAAAGCGGGTTTTCGCTTGGGAGTGCATGATCTTATTGGAAACTAGAACTCTATTTATGCATGTGAGTTATATAGCCTAAGGATGGTTTTGGATAGAGGATCGGGTGGACTCGGGTGCTTTTCGTGCCTGCTAGTGATGCAAGCATCGCCCTATTGCGGGGGAGCTGGGAGAGGATGAGTGGATCAGTTTGATCCATTTTTTGCAAGAAGTAATTCGTGTTTCTTGGATGATAATCTCGGCCGGCTTCGAAATTTCTTCTGCTTTGCAAAAATTTGAAGTACTGAAAAAGGCCAGACTAGCGCGTCTATTGCTTCTGGGTGTTAGAAAAGCCTGTGCGCGTGTTGGAGAGCCTTTACATGGGGGGGGGAGGACTTTTGTTGGATTGGGGCGTTGAGGTCCCTTCGTCCAACCACAGCACCAACGTGGTTTGACAAACGAGGGCTAGTTGCCACCTATGCTGAAAGCTGGCTGCGGCAGGTTTGACCGCCCACTTGGTCCCCGTTCCTTCCGCCTGCATGCCACTAGGAAGATCCCCCCACGACAGCAAGTCGCAATTGAACCCTGGCAGCTTTCTCGCTACACATGTCACATTCATTATCTGGGCGGCTTCTATCGGAGGCTCTCTTTCCAAAGCTGTGACCCGTTTTCCAGGTCGTTTGCTCTCCGCCTGGCCGAGCGTACTGGACCGCCATGCTGGCCTTCAACCTTACCTTGTCCCCGCATGTAGCCTTCCCTGTCTGACCTTGGATTCGTCGATTCCCCTTATCTTCGACCTTTGTATCAATAACCCTTTAAAATGTCCACCTCCCCTCCAATTCGCAGGTTCCTGCCCGAGCCTATCGAAACCTCTATCCGGAGCTCTACAAAACGAAGTGCTCCGGAAGGCCCAGAGTCTCAGCCACTATGGCAAAAGTCGAATAGCCCAGTCGAGGCCGCAAAGTCTCCGGCGGATCAGATAGAAGCCACACCGAAGGGACGGAGCTTCTCACCTCAACCCATCGAAGAGTCCATGAGAACGTCGAGGAAATTCACACCGGAGCCGATTGAAACGACGGTAAGGAGCAGACACAAAAAGGAGCCGCAGGAAGCTCCCGTGAATCAGGGGCCTGATAGTTCAAGCATTGCAACAGAGGAGTCGACCGTGAAGACAGACCCAACACCTGCCCGCAAATTTGCTCCTCAACCGGTAGAGACGACTACCAGAAGCTCGAGGAAGTTTGTACCAGAACCCGTCGAGACAACCCACAGGAGCAAACGAACTCCCTCAGACGAAGACAAAAAGGGTACTACAGCACCTGCGAAGAAAAAGTGGCTACCTGAGCCTGTCGAGACTACTACCGTCAAGCGACGTGGTAAACGACTAGTCATCGAAAAAGAGGAGGAAGACGATGCAGATTCTGAGCGTTCGCCTAATCTACAACGGTCGCCGCAAAACACCTCAGGTTCCAGAAGATATTCTCCCGAGCTGCTTGAAACGGCGCGAGGGTCCTACAAACGTGGACAGCCGACCCAACCTCTGACCGACGTCCCATCCCACCTCAATACCGCACCTACGCAAGCTGTCAGTCACGGTCACGACACTTCGGACCCACAGGAGTCAAGATTCTCCGCAGCAGCCCTTGCCAAGCGCCACCACCAGGACAGACCACGTTCATACATCGCTCCCCACCTTTCAATCGTCGAGTCTGACTCTAGTGAAGAAGACTCCGAGTTGCCTTCCTTGTCTGCAACTCCTTCAGCTTCCTCAGACGATACCTTGGATAGGCTTCCATCTCGCGTTCCACAACAAGATGATAAGCCTCCTGACGTCCGAAAGTTATCTGCGGGCTCACACGAGAAGCTCTTACGAGAACAAGCCATGGCTGCCTATATCAATGAGAAACCCCACGAACCTGTCGAGCATTATGCAATTGACCTTGAGGACGAAGGACCCTCTGTGCGGCTAGGCACACTGTCAGGTAACAATGGAATAGACGCCCGAACATTCAGGCGAGACTCCGCGGTAGATCTAGACTGGCATCTTGGAGAGATGAGAAAGCACCATTCGCAACTGGAGGCGCTGAAGAAGAACCTCAAAGACAGTACCGCGGGAGCGAGTCGGTTCTCTGCGGCAGCACTCGCCTCAAGGAAAGCTCGCGGTGTCAAAAAGCGGGACGGGCTTCGCCAGCAAGGCATAGGCCTGGCAGAGATGAGGAATGCAGCCAGCCCACCAATGCTCGGCGATGACCTAGTCTTTCCGATGAGTGTGTCACCAAAGCATACTCGTCTGACTCCTGACCAAGTTCCCGTTCCTCGCAAGACCGGTGATGTAGAAGAAGAGGTCGTGGTAGTCGGAGAACCCAAGCTTTGGTGCGCGAATATTGGCGTGTCGCATCAGGCAGGAGAAGGATTGTGGATGGGGATGTGCCAGAAGGGCGATGAAGAGGCCCGCTCTCCGCCAACGCCTCTGCGATCCGGAATACAAACACCTGCACTGGAGATAGAGGATCCTATGGACACCAGGAACCCTGGTAAATCAAAACCCCACGGTCGTTTCGGTCACGGCTTGGGATTTCTTCCCATTACCCCGCCCCGCTCAGCACAGGATTGTTTCACCGAGTCCCTGAACAAGAAGCTCAATGCCGAGCAAGAGATCGAGAAGGAGTTCCACAGCGGCGTCATTACACAGGTCTACAACTACCTCTCATTGGGCTATCCGTCACTGGCGCATAAGTTTGATGCCGAACTGAGCAAGATCTCGCGAATTCCAGTTGAAGAGCTGAGGCGGGATGATGATCTGGCGGACGCCAAAGGTTACGTGGGCGCGCCAGAAGGCCAGGGGCTAGACATTGATGGAGCGTGTGAAGGGAAATGTGCAAGGTGGACGGCGCTGAGACTTTACGTGCATGAGTGGGCAAGACAAACGCCGGCGATGGCGAACAAAGAACGAGAGGACTGGGGCGTTAGAGCACGGAGGGGAAGCTGGGCTATTTGAAGGGGACTGGTTGTTTGCTTTGCTTTGCTGCAGATGGAATTTTAACATGTGTAACGACTTGGATGACGGCCTCTTTTGGTGTCTTGTGGATAGAAGCGACCAGCTTGACGAGCAACATATCGCGCTGGAAGCGATAATATTCCGTACTGGGAGCTTCAGCAAAAAGCCTCGCTATTGCTTTGTACAACTCTACCAAAGACATGGACAACTGGTCCAAATACTTATTGGCCACGCCAACCTTCCATATCTTGTTTGAAGTAGAAAGTGCCGAAACTATTCCCCCGAGTTATCTTTTGTCATACTCGTCAAACACCCAAGGGTAACGGCCATCCGATGTCATTCTACTCCACGCTATGCAGAGCATCCCATTTTGCTTTGATAGACAGAGACGGGCTTTCCCATGGGCAAGATCGGGCCGGTCGGACTGCTGACTAACCACATGGGCAACCTTGGACGACAACCATTGCTGATGTTTGGGGACGTGATTCACATAAACTTGTCATTGATGGGAACTAAGCCAGATATTCCGTGGATGAACAGCTGGACCTACCGTGGCTTGACTACGTCGTGCCTTTAGTTTACGAAAGTTTTGTTGAGATATACACGGCGTTTTCAGTCCTCGCCGTAATTGCCTATTATCCGATCCATCACATCGTATCATGGCTACAACTCCAAATATCAGCAATGAACCAGCAAACGACCCTGCTACCACTCCTTTACACAGACTCCAGGTCGAAAAGCGTCCTACAAAGCTGGACCAATCAGACACAGAGTACGATTTCCATGCACCGCTCAAGCCCACCCAACTGCTCTTCGCAGGTCGGCTAGGCGGCAACCAGGAGTTCATCATCAATCGAAATGACCCGGCCCAAGCAGCGCTGCTGGAGAAGACACCGGATGCGGCACCGTTTATGAGTTTGAGGCAGACATTTGATCTGAAGGGTTTTCGTGAAGTTGATCTATGGAAGGCGGCATTCATTGAGGGAATTGGCACGATGCTGCTCGTTTTCCTGACTGTCTGGATTTCGCTCAGCCCAGCAGCGGCCCCAATACCGACCCCCACAACCGCTGCTGGCGTCTTCGCAACCACACCTTTTCTCGGGGCACTCGTAGGCGGTGTTTCGAACTTCATCCTGCTCTCCCTGTTCATCTTTGCATTCAGCCCGGTCAGCGGAGGCCATTTGAATCCCAACATCACAATAGCGACATTCTTTGCTCGACTCACATCCTTTCCTCGCATGGTGCTCTATGTGGCATTTCAAATCCTAGGCGCAACGGTGGCTGGTCTCCTTATTCGTGCAACCTACGGCACAAGAAATTTCGTGGCCGGTGGCTGTGAAATTAACACGGCTCTCGTCCCAGTAGGCGATGCATTTGCCCTCGAATTTATTTGCGATCTGGCACTTCTCTTCATGTCCTTTGGCGTCGGGCTGGACCCGAGACAAAAGCAGGTCTTCGGCCCGGCTTTGGGGCCGATCTTTGTTGGGCTCGTGCTTGGGATCGTGTCATTCGGGACGTCGTTTACAAGACGAGGCTACAACGGTGTCTCTGTGAATCCGGCGCGCTGCTTCGGCGTTTTTGTGGGGTCTAGGTTCCCTGGCTATCATTGGATCCACTGGATAGGTGCCATTACAGCAGATATTGTGCACGGCTTAGTCTATTTCCTTGTGCCACCGTGGCAGTATAGCAAATCACCGATGAGCAATGTAGCGTCAACGCAATCATCAGCTTGATAGAAGACGCAGCTAGCTATCAGGGTGAAGGATCAATTCGCCAGCAAACACATCATGCCGTGTAAATTGTGCTGACGCCCTTTGCGGAAGAACCCTCTAGCCTGGTTCAGTGGCATTCGCCCCCAAAACCGCTTAACGTCGGCCCTCCTGTCCTTCGAATCTCCACGTTTGCTTTTCCCTTTTTTTAGGTCACCCATCCGCGAAGCACAGCCGCCATCTCGCCGTTTCAGCCTCACAGGCTGAAGCTTCATGCACCTCAGAAGCCCCCCTTCACATCCAGAATCCCAGTAGCATTTCGTGCGTTAAACGCGCAGCAAACATGTCGTGGGTCGTGCTTCCTCCGTGGATACCCAACCCTACCACAGTCTTCCGAAGCACCTTGGATCCTTTCAACTCCTGATCATCCTATGCATCAGCCCTAGGCTGCTCAGCCTCAGCCCAACTTACTACAACTTTTGTCAGGACGTACTTCGCAAAACATCGCGGCGTCCATTCCAAGTAGCGTGCTCCTATTCTCGCCTTTCAACATCGTCGAGTTAAACTCTGACAATCCCTGTGGTTTCGATCTTATTCTCTCTTTCGCCTTTGTTGTTCGAATTTTGTGTTCTTGGACAGCTCGCCATCATGGTGCGATTCCACACCCTTGCCGGTGCTCTTCTAAGCCTGTCCGTCTCTGCCTACGCAGCTCCTCAGCAAAGCACGCCTTCGACAAAGACACCACCAGCTTCCGCTACTGTAACAACGACGAATGTGCCAACGGCTACACCCCCATGTGCTCTCGCTGCGAGCGCACAAGCACAGTACCTTTCCGCCGTCCCAAATGGTAAGCCGAAGGCTGGCTTATGAGAATGCCAACGTTTTCTCCAGTTATTAGTCATTCTCTACTCCTGTCTTTGAGGCCCCCCAAAATGTCAACGCGTCCATGTGTAACCCTCATGTTACTCGTTGTACATGTTCGTATTTGAAGTTTGTCAAGGCTGTGGTGTCAAATTGTTCTCCTAATGGTCACTTGCTTTAAACTCTCATTCTAAAGCACCTAATATGTTTGTGATATAAGCATCCTCCCGAACCCGTTATTCACTTCCCTGCGTTCTTTACTAACACCAAATAGCGAAATACGCCGAGATCCCCGCTAAAATCGCGTATGACTGCCTGGAGACCATTCCAAACAAAAAGGCTCCGGCGCTGGATCTTTTGTACGCCCTGCAGCCGTTGTTCGAGTTTCAGAGCACGTTTTCATATCTAAAGAACCCCCCCGAGGGCTATCTTTTCCCCGCTTTAGATTTTTGGGCAGGATTCGACAAGATTGTCTCTAATGTCCAGTACGGAGCTTACAATAGTAAGTACGGTGGCTTGTACCATCCAACAAAGCTGACTTATGCAGGCGAATACGATTTCCAGACCGACATAATCGCCCTAACCGCTCTGACGAGGGACGGGCATTTTACGTTCAGTGGAGATGCGACTCAATTGTTCGTCTTCAAAAGACGAACTCCCGTAGTCTCGGTCTCTATGGATGGATCTGCATTACCGCAGATATATGCTCTTGGTGAGTAGTCCGCACACAAGCAGGTTTCGTTTCAATCTCGTCTTAGCCGTAGACATCCCGCAACATTACAACATTTAGGTCCCAAACCAAGAAGACCTCAAATTAGTGCTAACGCTCCACAGAGGACCTCGTCTCGGAGTCGCTAAACGCTGATGGATCTGTTTCCTTCTTCCCTCAGAACGTCTCATACACTCCATCTCCGATCACGTCTATCGACGGAATCGATGTCGTCACCTTCATAGTCGCCACGAGTTTGATCCTCAATATCCAGGATCCTGATGCCAGCTACAACAATGTATTCTTCGAGCTCGCGCAATTCACAATCCTCCCCGGTAACACTGGCATCTTCTCTTTTCCCAAATTGTATCCTGGAGCCAACACCATTCTCACATTCGCTAATGGTTCTTCTGTGGAAATACCTAATGACGCACTAGTACTAGAAGATCTTTCTAATATAACGAATGGGGCCGACATGTATTCTGCATTCTGTACTCCCAAACCTATCAGTACCGCCGCCGCCACCTCGTCAGCTGCCACAGACTCAATCCAGAAGAGACAAGCCAGTACTGTTCTCCCGTCCAATACTGCGTCTGTTGCTCCTGCGCCCACCTCTCCTGGATACCCGTATCCCGTCGTCA